>Ga0316188_10000687_pt1 | contig 15060 bp, 13 predicted proteins | sample Phiworburrow1_MG_FD_204933 | JGI IMG/M metagenome (GOLD analysis project Ga0316188, IMG submission 204933) | Coastal sediment microbial communities from Maine, United States - Phippsburg worm burrow 1 | ecosystem: Environmental > Aquatic > Marine > Coastal > Sediment | place: USA: Maine...
AGCAGGCAGTGCGAGGTCGCTACGATGCACTGCAGTGGCTCATGTTCCAGATGGGCGGTGTTGGGCCGATGTTCGGTCAGGTACACCATTTCCTGCGCGCGGCAAAGGAGCCGGTCCCGTACGCGATCGAGCGGTATGTTACCGAAACCCGGCGCCTTTACGGTGTGCTTGACCGGCACCTGGCCGGGCACGAATGGCTGGCCGGTGGCGAGTACACGATTGCCGACATGGCAACCTACCCATGGGTCGCCCGCTACGAATGGCACAAGACCGATCTCAATGAGTTCCCGGGCGTCAAGCGCTGGTTTGACAAGCTTTCCAAGCGTCCTGCGGTGCAGCGCGGGATGGTGGTTCCTAAAATCTGACGGTGACTGGAAAGTCGCGCGCTGTCAGGCGCTGCCCGGCGACGCCGACGCGGCGTGCGGGACCAGTACAGCCGCGCCGTTGAACTGGCCAGTACGCAGATGGTCGAGTGCGACATTGGCCTGATCCAGCGCGTAAGGTACGGTCGACATCTGCAGCGGTACCTGTGCGGCCAGTGCCAGAAACGCTTCGCCGTCGCTGCGGGTCAGATTGGCCACGGACTTGATGCTGCGCTCCCCCCACAGAATCCCGTAGGGGAAGGCCGGGATTTCGCTCATGTGAATGCCGGCGCAGACTACGGCGCCGCCCTTGCGCACAGCGCGCAAGGCCAGCGGTACCAGTGCACCCACCGGCGCGAAAATGATTGCGGCGTCAAGCAGATCCGGCGCCGCTGCGCCGGAGTCGCCTGCCCATACGGCACCCAGGCCACGTGCAAACTGCTGGCTCCCCACATCGCCGGGGCGGGTGTAGGCGTAGATGGCCCGACCCTGATGTCGCGCAATCTGGGCGACGACGTGCGCAGCGGCGCCAAAGCCATAGATGCCCAGCCGCTGCGCATCACCGGCCATGGTCAGCGCACGGTAGCCGATCAGTCCGGCGCAGAGCAGGGGGGCGGCGCTGATGTCGTCATAGGCATCAGGAATCGCGAAACAATAACGCTGGTCGGCGACCGCGAATTCGGCATAGCCACCGTCGAGGTGATAACCGGTGAAGCGCGCGTGATCGCACAGATTTTCGCGGCCGCCGCGGCATTGCGGGCAGACACCGCAGACCTGCCCCAGCCACGGCACACCCACGCGGTCACCGAGAGCGAATTTCTCGACGGACGATCCTTTGCCGATGACCCGGCCGACGATCTCGTGGCCAGGGATCAGTGGAAGCTTCGCGTCCGCCAGTTCGCCGTCAACGACGTGCAGGTCGGTTCGGCAAACACCGCAGGCGCGAACTTCGATCAGCAGTTGATGCGGGGCAGGTTTCGGGCGCGGCAATTCGGCAAGCTGAAGCGCCGCATGCGGTGCGGTCAGCACCATCGCTTTCATTGCTGGCGCGGGTCCCGGCGAGCGTAACGCTGTAGCAAATGGACAATCTCCGTCGTATCCAGCACCGGATTTGTGCGCAGGGCGTTGACCCCCACCACGGTGTTGGCCCATGCCATGTGTCCCTGCATACGTTTTACGACGATTGGCCACTCGCGCGCGGTGTGGCGCTGCGGATCCGGCAGCGCGTGGCATTGTGAACAGGCGATGCTGAACATCTGGCCCGCAGCGGTACTCAGCGCCGGGTGTGCAGGATCGATTTCCGTCTGTGCGTGCTTCTCCAGATACGCCGCCAGCGCAGCGGCTTCGGCAGCACTGGGCGCCTGGACGTCAGCCATCATTTCTTTCATTACCGGGCCCATGTTGCCCCTGCCCTGCATGCGCCACACCATGCGCTCGATGATCGGTGACCAGCGCGCAGCCGTGTGCATTTGCGGGTTGGGCAGGTAATGGCACTGCACGCAATAGCGCGCAGCCAGCCGCGCACCCTCGCTTTTCGGTTCCGGAAGTTGTGCTGGTGCTATGGATTGCGGCAGGATGCGTTCGAGCATGCGACCGTGCGGGCTTTGCGACCACAGATACTCGGCATCGGCGACAGTCGGTGGGGTGGCGCCTGACGCCGGCCCGCAGGCCAGCAGCGCGGCTACAAGCGCCAGCGGGGGCAGGCGGAAGGGCGGGCGACGTGACCACATGGCTGCGACCATGATAACGGAAGCCGGCGGCGGCGTTAAAGCGTATGCGCGCGATTGCCGCGGTGGAAGCCCAGCAGAGGACCCGCAATACCCTTGCCGAGCGCAATGACCTTGAACAATTCGCCCATCTCCGCTGGCGACAGCAGCTTCTGTGCGTGTGCCGCGAGCGGCGCATAGCGTGCGATGTCCGTGGCTGGTACCGTGGCGAGCAGATCGGTAATGCCGCAGTTAATCAGGAACTGTGCCTGACCGGTATATCCCAGCAATTCGAGACCGGTTCCGGCGCGAGCGACTGCGCTGAAATCCACGTGTGCCGTGATGTCCTGCAGGCCGGGCCACAGAAACGGATCGTCGTGAACGTGATGGCGGTAATGGCACATTAGCGTGCCGCGGTTGCGCTGGGCGTGGAAAAATTCATGCGCGGGAAAACCGTAATCGATGAACAGCAGCAGCCCCGGGTCAATGCGCTGTCCGAGGTCCGCAACCAGTGCCGGCCCGGCACGATTGATTTCGGTCTCGTAATCATCGGGGATTTCTTGTGCCCGCAGGATCGCCGTCAGTGCCGGCGGCGCCGGGCGGAGAGCCCGTGCGAATGTACCTGCGTGTGCGCTGACGCCGATTTCCTCGGTGCGTCCCTGGTGTCGGCGCACCCGATGTACCGGCAGGGCATCAAGCACTTCATTGCCGATGACGACGGCCTGCAGGCGCTCCGGCAGTTGATCCAGCCACAGAATCCGGCTTGCTGATTGCGGCACGGTCGCAGCAAGATGTGCCTGCTGCCGTTCGCGCAAATCGGCGCTGACCTCCAGGATCATGTAGTGTCGCGGCGACCGGTCCAGCGCGGCGAGTTCTTCCAGCAGCACGGCGGCCAGCGCGCCGCTGCCGGCACCGAGTTCGACGATGTCAGGGCATTGATGTGGTACCAGTTCGGCGAGCTGACGCGCCAGCGCGCGGCCGAACAACGATGACAACTCGGGTGCGGTGATGAAATCGCCGGCGGCGCCCAGCTTGTGGCTGCCGGCACTGTAGTAACCGAGCCCCGGCGCAAACAGCGCGAGTTCCATGTAACGCGCGAAACTGATCCAGCCGCCGGCGGATTCGATTTCCCGGTTGATCAGGTCGACCAGTTCTGCGCTCAGTGCGAGCGCGTCGGCGGACGGCGGCGGAAGCGAGGCGTTCTGCTGCGTAAGAGTCACCGGACGATAATACGATAAAATAAACAATGAATTACGATTGCGGAAACAACGGGCGAGTTGGACCGGGCGGCAGGCCATGAATGGTGCATTGGCGGGCAAGACAGCGCTGGTAACCGGTGGTGCCCGGCGGGTTGGCGCGGCGATCTGCCGGCAACTGCATGCCGCCGGGGCCAACGTGGTGCTGCATTACCATCGCTCTGTCGACGACGCGCAGGCATTGTTGCAGGAGCTCAACCGGCAGCGTGCAGACTCTGCGGTGCTTGCGCGCGCCGACCTGTTGACGCCGGGCGCTTTGCCGCAACTCGTCAAAGACGTGCTTGCGGCTTACGCGCGGCTCGATGTGCTGGTCAACAACGCCTCGAGTTTTTATCCGACGCCAGTGGGCGAGGTCAGCGAGCAGGCATGGGACGATCTGGTCGGCACGAACATGAAGGCGCCGCTGTTTCTGTCGCAGGCCGCAGCGCCGGAACTGCGCAAGACCCGAGGGTGCATCATCAATATAATCGACATACACGCCGAACTGCCGATGAAAAATCACCTGGTCTACAACGCGGCCAAGGGTGGATTGCTGGCGCTGACGCGTGCGCTGGCGCGCGACCTGGGGCCGCAGGTGCGCGTCAATGGTGTGTCGCCGGGCACGATCATCTGGCCCGAGGGCCCCGATTGGCAGAATGACAGCGAACGACAGCGCATCGTCAACCAGACGGTGCTGAAACGCAGCGGGGAGCCTGCTGATATTGCCGGAGCCGTGGAGTTTCTAGCGTCAGCATCCTACGTAACCGGGCAAATCATCGCAGTGGATGGCGGGCGCAGCATCGCGTTGTGATGCCGAACATGGGCGGGAAAATGAACACAATCGTCGGTGAATTGGGCAAGGACGCCACTGTTCCACCAGATCGGACTGTTATGGATACAGAAGTCATACACATCACGCCGCGCAGTAACCGTGAGCGCAAGGAATCTTACGAATCCAACAAGCTTGCCAAGCGGCTGCGCCGGCTGGTTGGCCAGGCGATCGCCGACTTTGACATGATCCGCGATGGCGACAAGGTGATGGTTTGCCTGTCGGGCGGCAAGGACAGCTATGCGCTGCTTGACATCCTGCTGCACCTGCGCAGTCGGGCGCCCATCGGTTTTGACATCGTTGCGGTGAACCTCGACCAGAAGCAGCCGGGATTTCCGGAACACGTGCTCCCCGAATACCTGACGCAACTGGGGGTACCGTTTCATATCGAGGGGCAGGACACTTACAGCATCGTCAAGCGGGTCGTTCCCGAAGGCAAGACCATGTGTTCGCTGTGCTCACGGTTGCGCCGCGGGGTGCTCTACCGCGTGGCGCAGGAACTGGGCGCGAGCAAGATTGCGCTGGGCCATCATCGCGACGACATCCTCGAAACGTTTTTCCTGAACATGTTCTACGGCGGCAAGCTCAAGGCGATGCCGCCGAAACTGGTGTCGGATGACGGACGCAATGTGGTGATTCGTCCGCTCGCCTACTGCGAAGAGCGCGATCTTGAGGCTTTTGCTGAATTGCGGCAGTTCCCGATCATCCCTTGTACCTTGTGCGGATCCCAGGAAAACCTGAAGCGTAAAGAAATCAAAATGCTGTTGCGTGACTGGGCGCAGCGTTATCCCGGCCGCATCGAAACCATGCTGACCAGCATCCAGAACGTCAGGCCGTCGCACTTGCTCGACCGGTCGCTGTTTGATTTCGGCGCAGTCCGCGCGTCCGGGACACCGGTTGCCGACGGCGATACCGCCTTCGATGCCGAAAACTGATCGGGTAGCGCGGGGCACTGCGGCCCCGCGGCACGGTGGCTACATGTTGTCGCCGGAGATGCCGTAGGTTTTGACGGCTTTGCTCCAGCGGTCGATTTCAGAGCGCATGAATTTCTCGAATTCAGCAGGCGTGGTCGGCACCGGCTCGTAGCCGCGGGTGCGCAGCATGTTGCCGGCTTCGCCATTGAGTACGGTAGTGACTGCCTTATTGAGCGTGGCGACTGCCGCCTTGGGCATTGCAATCGGTCCCATCAGGCCATACCAGCCGGCAATCACGAATCCCTTGTAACCCTGTTCGGACAGCGTCGGCACCTCTGGCAATTGCGGGGTGCGCTTGGCCGTGGTCACCGCCAGCGCGCGCAGTTTGCCGGCCTTGATCTGCGGGATCGCGGCGCCGGGACCGGAGAACAGCGTCTGCACCTCGCCGCCCACGGCGGCGGCTACCGAGGGGCCCGAGCCGCGATACGGGATATGCGTCAGTTTTGCCTTGGCAGTCTGAAAAAATGCTTCCTGCGCGACGTGTGCAGTGACGTTGCCCGAGCCGAAATTGAGCGCGTTGGGTTTGCTTTGCGCGAGTTTGATGAATTCGGCGAGCGACCGCGCCTGCACGCTGGGGTGCACGGTCATGATGTAGGGCTGCTCGATCAGTTGACTGATACCGGCGAAGTCACGCGCCACATTGAAACTCAACTTGGGCATCAGTGCCGGTGCTACGGCGGTGGCGCCGATCTCGGCGATTACCAGCGTGTAGCCGTCGGGATTCGCCTGAGCGGCGATAGCCGTGCCGATGCTGCCCTGGGCGCCGCCGCGGTTGTCGATCAGAATCTGCTGACCCAGTGCCGCACTCAGGCCCGGCTGCATCGTGCGCGACACGAGGTCTGTGCCACCACCTGGCGGGAACGGCACGATCAGGCGTATCGGTTTGGCCGGATAGGCGTCGGCTTGCGCGGCGATGGCGACGGCAGGCGCGGTCAGGGTCAGGCATATGGCGACAGTCGTGCGGATGAGTTTAATCATGCTGGAATTCCTCAACGGGTAAGGTCTAAGATCCGCACATTACCATGAGTTGGGTACGGTTTTGGGTCAATTGATCACGGGCGCGACAAATAAAATTGATTAAAAACAATAGGTTAAAAAGATACGGTTACCCGAGACTATCTTGTCAAAATAGTTTTGTCATGCTAAATTCCACGCACTCTTATTACGCCGTTGGCATCCGTCACGAACCCATGAATTGCGCTACCCGACTAGTAGAGATCTTCGGCAGTCAGGCGGAGGTCGCAAGACGCTTCTGCCTTGATCGTGCTGTCGTCAATCACTGGGTCAAGGTGGGATACGTGCCCGCGCGCTGGGCCATGGAAGTCGAGCAGGTCACCGGCGGCCAGATTACTGCCGTCGAGGTGCTCAACGAAGCGACGGCGTGCAAGCCGCTGAAGTTGAAGTCCCGCCCCGACGGTGAAAATTTTATCGATTCGAACTTACCCAGGAGTATCGCCATGAATCCCTATGCCCCCTCGAAACGCATCGGATCATTCCACCCGCCGCGCCGCACGCTGATGGGGCCGGGCCCGACGGAGATCCACCCGCGCGTGCTCACCACCATGAGCCAGCCGGCGATCGGTTATCTCGACCCCGTGTTTGTCGAGATGATGGACGAACTCAAAGCACTGCTACGTTATGCGTACCAGACCAAGAATCCGCTGACCTTCCCGATTTCGGGCCCGGGCTCGGTGGGTATGGAATACTGCTTCGTTAACCTGGTATCGCCCGGGGACAAGGTGATCGTATGCCGCAACGGCGTGTTCGGCGGGCGCATGATCGAGAACGTCGAGCGCTGTGGTGGCATCGCGGTTGTGGTCGAGGACAAGTGGGGCGAGCCGGTCGATCCGCAGAAGCTGGAAGACGCTCTGAAGAAGAATCCCGATGCGCGGGTCGTTGCCTTTGTCCATGCCGAAACATCTACCGGCGTGTTGTCCGATGCCAAGACCCTGGTCGCCATTGCGCACAAGTACAACGCGCTGACCATCGTTGACACAGTAACGTCGCTCGGTGGGTCACCGGTGCTGGTCGATGAGTGGGGCATTGATGCCGCGTACTCCGCCAGTCAGAAATGCCTGTCCTGCACACCCGGCCTGTCGCCTGTGACGTTTTCTGAAAAAGTGGTGGACTATGTCAAAGCGCGTAAAGACAAGATCCACAGCTGGTTCATGGACATGAACCTGCTGCTGGGTTACTGGGGCGAATCCACACGGACTTATCATCACACTGCGCCGACCAATTCGTTGTTCGCGCTGCATGAAGCGCTCCTGCTGATTCGTGAGGAAGGCCTGGAGAATGCCTGGGCGCGTGTGCGGCGCGACCATGTTGCGCTCAAGGCCGGCATCGAAGCCATGGGCTTGAAATTCCTCGTCAAGGAAGAATTTCAGATTCCGCAAATGAACGCAGTAGTGTGCCCGGAAGGCGTAAACGAAGCCGAGGTGCGCAAGCGCCTGCTGTCGGAATTCAGCCTCGAGATCGGCGCCGGGCTGGGCCCGCTGGCCGGCAAGATCTGGCGCTTCGGCCTCATGGGCTATTCCTGCCGCCCTGCAAACGTCATGCTGTGTTTGTCGGCGCTGGGTTCCGTGCTCGACGACATGGGATACCCCGTGCATGTCGGTGATGCCGAAGCCGCAGCGCATGGCGCTTACGCTGCGATGCATGCCGAAGAGGCAAAATCGAAGAAAAAGCAGGTCTCGGTAAAAGCCGCGGCCTAGGATTCAGCTTTATTCTGATTAACGGCCGCCTCGTGCGGCCGTTTTCTCTTGCTGCCGCAGATTTCAGATCAGCAGCGTAGCGAGACCCAGCAGCAGGCCCATGCTGACCACGTCAGTGGCCGTGGTCAGGAAAATGCTGGACGCTGTCGCGGGATCGAAGCCGAATCGTTTCAAGGTCAGCGGCACCATGGCCCCGGAGATTCCGCTGGCCACGCAGCTGCCGACCAGCGCGACCCAGACCACGAAACTCAGCAGCATTGCGTTCGGATTTTTTTGGTAAGACGCCACGATGAACATGCCGAGCGCAGCCACCAGCCCGGTGAATGCGCCGTTCAATGCGCCCAGCGAAGCTTCCTTTACCACCAGGGCGCGCTCCTGCCCGGCTTTCAGCTCGCCCAGGGTCATGCCGCGCAGCGTCACCGCGAGGGCCTGGCAGCCGGTGTTGCCGGACTGCCCGGCCAGCACCGGCAGGAATAGCGCGAGGATAACCAGGCGGTCGACGGTGTCCTGGAACACGGCGACCACTGCTCCGGCGATAAATGCCGTAGTGAGATTGATCTGTAGCCATGGATGGCGGAAGCGGAAACTGCTTCTCAGCGACGTGGCCAGCCGTTCTTCCTTTTCGACGCCGACCATGCTGCCCACCTGCGCCGTGATCTCGAAGGCCTGCTCCTCGAACATCGTCTGGCCGCGCACCAGTCCGAGCAGTATTCCGTTCTTGTCACAAACCGGATAAACCGGGTAATGGCGATCCAACACCAGCTTCATGGCGCTGCTCAGTTCCAGATCGGGCGACAGGCAAAACGCATTGTGCAACATGATGGACTCAAGCGATGCCTGATCATCGGCGAACAACAGGTCGCGCATGGTGACTATCCCGAGCATTTTTCCGGCGCCGTCGACGACATAGCCGTAGCTGATAAACGCGGCGCGTACCATCGGACGCAACTGTTCGACGGTTTCCCGCACCGACATGTCAGGACGGAAGATGGCCCGCACCGGTTCCATCATGCGCCCGATCGTGCCTTCGCCGAATTTCCCGTTGATTCGCCATTGTGCAACGATTGACGCCGGGGCGGCGTGCATGATGCCATCGACCAGGCCGCCGGGTAATTCGGCAATGACATCCTGGGTCAGCGCCGGCGGCAGGTCCTGTAGCACTTCGGCAATCCTGGATGCGGGATATTCCGACAGCATTTCCGCGGCCTCCCTGGGGGCGCGCGCCTTGGCCGCACGTGCCAGTTCGTGCAGTGCCGGGTCTGCAGGTTGCGTATGGTTCCTGTGGTTTTCTTGCACGATGTCCCCCGTAGCAGTTGGTGAGAATCCGCCAACAGGAGTATAGCCACGGACGGCGTGGTCCGGCGCGATTTTGCGCCGGGGTGTTAGAGGCCGAGCCGCTGCCAGATGGTGCTGGTCAGTCCGGCCTGATTCATCGTGTAGAAATGCAGGCCCGGTGCCCCGGCCGATAGCAGGTCGTCGCAGAGCCGTGTAACGACATCGAGACCGAAGGCACGGATGGACGTGGTGTCATCACCATAGCCCTCGAGCTTAAGCCGGATCCAGCGAGGGATTTCCGCACCGCAGGCATCAGAGAAGCGTGCCAGTTGCGAGAAGCGGCCAATTGGCATGATGCCCGGGACAATTGGCAGGCTGAGTCCCATCGCGTCGCATTCATCGACAAAGTGGAAGTAGCCATCGGTATTGTAGAAATACTGGGTAATAGCGGAATTCGCGCCGGCTTCGACCTTGCGCTTGAAGTTCAACAGGTCGATTTGGGCGCTGCGCGCCTGCGGATGGTATTCCGGGTATGCGGCGACATCAATGTGAAACTGGTCGCCAAACTCGTTGCGGATAAACGCGACCAGCTCGTTGGCATACTGGAAATCGCCGGCAGATGCGGTACCGGAAGGCAGGTCACCGCGCAGTGCAACCAGATGGCGGATGCCGTGCTCCCGGTACTCATTCAGGATTTCGCGAATGTCATTGCGCGATGAGCCGATGCACGAAATGTGCGGCGCGGCAGCGTGACCGGCGCTGCGCAGATCAAGCACTGCACGCAGAGTACGCTCGCGCGTCGAGCCCCCGGCACCGTAGGTGACAGAAAAGAATTTCGGCTTCAGTTGCGCCAGTTGCTTTGCTGTCTGGGCGAGCTTGTCCATGCCTTCCGCTGTGTTCGGCGGAAAGAACTCGAAACTGAAGGTTCTGGGAAATTTTTTCTGCGATTCCATGGACATGGGGGCCGGCCGGGACTGCAGCAAATTCTACTCCCCGGCCAGCCCCGTTTCCTGATCAGTAACGGTAGTGCTCCGGCTTAAACGGGCCGTCGACGGGCATTTGCAGGTAATTGGCCTGCTTCTCGTTGAGCACGGTCAGATTCACGCCGAGCTTTTTGAGGTGCAGGCGTGCGACCTTCTCGTCGAGTTGCTTGGGCAGCACGTAGACCTTGTTTTCGTATTTGTCACCCTGCGTGTACAGCTCGATCTGCGCCAGTGTCTGGTTGGTGAACGAGTTGGACATTACGAACGACGGATGGCCGGTGCCGCAGCCCAGATTCACCAGCCGGCCTTCGGCCAGGATGATCAGGCGTTTGCCATCCGGGAAAATCACGTGATCAACCTGTGGCTTGATGTTTTCCCATTTGTATTTTCTCAGGCTGGCAATTTCGATCTCGGAATCGAAGTGGCCGATGTTGCAGACAATGGTGTTGTGCCGCATATTCTTCATGTGGTCGTGCGTAATCACGCCCAGATTGCCGGTGCAGGTCACGAAAATATCGGCTTTGTCGGCCGCATATTCCATGGTCACCACGCGGAAACCTTCCATCGCCGCCTGCAGTGCGCAGATCGGGTCGATCTCGGTGACCCAAACCTGTGCAGACAGGGCACGCAGCGCTTCAGCACTGCCTTTGCCGACGTCGCCGTAACCGCAAACTACGGCAACTTTACCGGCGATCATCACATCGGTGGCGCGCTTGATCGCGTCGACCAGCGATTCACGACAGCCGTAGAGGTTGTCGAATTTGGATTTGGTGACCGAATCGTTGACGTTGATCGCCGGAAACGGCAGACGCCCTTCCTTTGCCATCTGGTACAGGCGGTGCACGCCGGTGGTCGTCTCTTCAGTGACGCCCTGAATGTTCTTCTCGATCTTCGAATAAAACCCGGGTTTCTCCTTCAGCGTCTTGCGCATCGCTGCGAACAGTATGACCTCTTCTTCATTCGTGCCCTCGGGCGGCTGGGTCTTATTGCGCTCGTGCTGTGCGCCCAGCGTGATCAGCAGCGTGGCATCACCACCGTCGTCGAGGATCATGTTCGGCGCGCCGCCATCGCTCCATTCAAAGATGCGGTGGGTATATTCCCAGTAGTCTTCCAGTGATTCGCCCTTGTAGGCGAACACGGGGATGCCGCTCGCGGCGATCGCGGCTGCGGCATGATCCTGCGTTGAGAAAATATTGCATGACGCCCAGCGGATGTCGGCACCGAGGTCAGCCAGAGTCTCGATCAGCACCGCGGTCTGGATGGTCATGTGCAGCGAGCCGGCAATACGCGCGCCCTTGAGCGGCTTCTTGCCTTTGTACTCCTCGCGCAGCGCCATCAGCCCGGGCATTTCGGTCTCGGCGATGGCGATTTCCTTACGGCCGAATTCGGCCAGTTTTATGTCGGCGACTTTATAGTCGGTGGTTTTTGCGTTCATTGCTGCAACTCCTGAGATTATTGGGGCGCCGTTGCCGGCAATGCCGCCCGAGCCTGGCCGGGAAACTGGTTTAATCGCTATAAACCTGCCCGGTTGCAGCGCCCCTCGGGGGCACGCATATCGAAACTGCGTTCTGTTCCTGCAAATAAAAAACGCCCGCACCGTGTCCGGTACGAGCGCCGTTGAATCTTGCTGAGCCTGGCCGGGATTTACACCCGGTCGCAACGCTCCTCAGCGGGACGAATTATAAACTTATTTCAGGCCTGCTGCCGCCTTGAGCGCAGCAGCTTTGTCCGTGTTTTCCCAGGTGAATTCCGGCTCATCGCGGCCGAAGTGGCCGTGCGCCGCGGTTTTGGTGTAGATCGGACGCAGCAGGTCCAGCGACTGGATGATGCCTTTGGGGCGCAGGTCGAAGTGTTTCTCGACCAGCGCGGCGATTTTTTCGTCCGAAATTTTCCCGGTGCCGAAGGTATCGACCAGCACGCTGACCGGCCGGGCGACACCGATGGCGTAGGCCACCTGGATTTCGCACTTGGATGCCAGGCCGGCGGCCACGATGTTTTTTGCAACGTAGCGCGCGGCATAAGCGGCAGAACGATCCACTTTTGACGGATCCTTGCCGGAGAACGCGCCGCCGCCATGGCGCGAGTAGCCGCCGTAGGTGTCGACGATGATCTTGCGACCGGTCAGGCCGGTGTCGCCTTGCGGGCCACCGATGACAAAGCGGCCGGTGGGGTTGATCAGATACTTGGTTTCTTTGGTGATCATGTTATTCGGCAACACCGGCTTGACGATTTCTTCGATCACGCTTTCGGTCAGCGGCTCATGCGAAATGTCTTCCGAGTGCTGGGTGGAAATCACCACTGTGTCGATGTGGTGTGGCTTGCCGTCGACGTAGCGTACCGAGACCTGCGATTTGGCGTCCGGCCGTGCCCACGGCAGACGGCCATCGCGGCGCAATTCGGCGTGGCGTTCCATCAGCCGGTGCGCATAATAAATCGGCATCGGCATCAGTTGCGGCGTTTCATCGCAGGCAAAGCCGAACATCAGTCCCTGGTCGCCCGCACCCTGGTCGAGATCGAGACCTTTGCCTTCGTCCACGCCCTGTGCGATGTCGGGGGATTGCTCGTCATAGCACACCATTACAGCGCAGCCTCTGTGATCAAAGCCAAGCGCGGAATCGTTGTAACCGATTTGCTTGATGACGTTGCGCGCGACCTTCGCGTAATCGACGCGCGCGGTGGTGGAAACCTGGCCGGCTAGGACTACCAGACCGGTATGGGTCAGTGTTTCCGCGGCGACGCGGCCGTTCTTATCCTGCGCGAGGATGGCGTCGAGTACCGCGTCAGAAATCTGATCGGCGATTTTGTCAGGATGGCCTTCGGAGACCGACTCGGAGGTAAACAGGAAATTGCTCATGTGCTGTTCGAATTAAATCCGGTTAAGTAAATTGGGGGCTGCAGCAAAAAGGCCGCTAGAATAGCATATAACCCTCGATTTATTAACGGATTTCCGCTTGGAATGCCCATGCTGTTGGTGGTGATGCGATGGTGCGCGCGTATGCCTTTGGCGGGACTGCATTTTTTTGGTGCAGGTCTGGGCTGGCTGGTGTACGGACTGTCGCCCACGTATCGTGACCGTTGCCGAGAGAACTTGCTGAGCAGCGGGGTGTGCACGGACGAGCCCACCTACCGCAAGACTCTGCGCCAGGTGATCGCGGAGTCGGGAAAAAGCGTAACCGAGTTGTGCAGGGTGTGGTTCGGGCGTGACGACGAAATCACGCAATTGGTGTCGTGTGATGACTGGCCTGTTGTCGATGAGGCGCAGCGCGCCGGTAAAGGCGTTATTTTCCTGACACCGCATCTCGGGTGCTTCGAGATTTCCGCACTTTACGGTTCACAGCGACTGCCGCTCACGGTGCTTTACCGGCCGCCGAAACAAGCCACGCTCGAAACCATCATGCGTGTGGGGCGTGCGCGCGGGCAGACGAAACTAGCGCCGGCAAACCTCAGCGGGGTGCGCATGCTCTACAAGGCGCTGCGCCGCGGCGAGGCCGTCGGCATATTGCCTGACCAGGCGCCGGGTGTGGGCGAGGGCGAGTGGGCGGATTTTTTCGGGAGACCCGCATACACCATGACACTGGTAACCCGACTACAGGCCGCCACGGGCGCCAGGGTCATCATGGCTTTTGCCGAGCGTCGGCCGCATGGACAGGGCTATCGTTTGCATCTCGGTGCAGTAACGGTGGATCCGCTGAATCCGGTGGCGTTGAATCATGCGGTCGAAACGGTCGTACGTACCTGTCCGGCGCAGTATCTTTGGGGATACAACCGCTACAAGAAGCCGGCCGACGCCGCCCCGCCGCCGACCGCTGCCGCATGATGACCCGCGTCGGCCTCGGGCTGGTCTGGTTGCTGCACTGGCTGCCATTGTCAGTGCTGGCAGCAATAGGCCACAGCACCGGGTTGCTGCTTTACGTGCTGGCGCATGAACGGCGGCGCGTGGTGCTGACCAATCTGCGACTGTGTTTTCCGGATCTGCCGGACCGTGAACGCGCGGCATTGGCGCGCCGCCATTTCTCCGCCTTCGGCCGGAGTCTGCTTGAACATGGAATATTGTGGTGGGGCAGCCATGCGCGTGTGTTGCGCATGGTGCGCATTGAGGGGATGGAGCACTGGGATGCGGTGCGCGGCCGGCCTGTCATCCTGCTTGCGCCGCATTTTGTCGGCCTCGATATGGGCGGCATCCGTCTCGGCGCGGAATATCGCGTGGTTTCCGTGTACAGCAAGCAGAAGAACCCGGCGTTTGATGCCGTGCTCTATCATGGCCGCACGCGGTTCGTGATGCCTGATCTGTACTCACGCCAGAATGGTCTGCGGCCGGTGGCCAGGGCAATCAAGTCCGGCTTGCCGTTTTACTATTTACCGGACATGGATTTCGGCGAACGCGATTCGATCTTCGTGCCGTTTTTCGGCGTGCCCGCGGCGACGATTACCGGGCTTTCCCGCATTGCTGCACTGACGGGAGCAGTGATTGTGCCCGCGGTGACGACCCAACTGCCCGGCGGCCAGGGTTATGTGCTGCACTTTTATCCGGCCTGGGAAAATTTTCCGGGCGGCGATCTTGCCGCGGATACCCGGCGCATGAACACCTTCATCGAAGATCGCGTGCGGGAAATGCCAGAGCAGTATTACTGGTTGCACAAGCGGTTCAAGACGCGCCCGCCGGGCGAGGCGCGTTTTTACTAGCGCGCGGAGGATGTGACATGGATCGCGCGATATCCGAGGCCCCTTGCGATCGTAGGATTGCGCCGGTCGAGTTACGGGATATTGAGGCAGTCGCAGCGCTCGCGCATGAAGTCTGGTACGCGCATTATCCCGGCATCATCAGTGGCGCACAGATAGAATACATGCTGGCGCAGCGCTATGCGCCGGCGGTGATGGTTGCGGAGTTGGCGTGTGCGGACGTGTGGTGGTACAAGCTGACTGTGGGCGATCGCATCGTCGCGTTTTCCGCGCTGCAGATGGAGCCGGGCGGCGCGGCAATG
>Ga0316188_10000688_pt1 | contig 15056 bp, 12 predicted proteins | sample Phiworburrow1_MG_FD_204933 | JGI IMG/M metagenome (GOLD analysis project Ga0316188, IMG submission 204933) | Coastal sediment microbial communities from Maine, United States - Phippsburg worm burrow 1 | ecosystem: Environmental > Aquatic > Marine > Coastal > Sediment | place: USA: Maine...
CTGATGAACGGCGATCGGGCCTATACCGAAGCGGTCGAGCAGTTGCAGGCCTTCGTGCAACACGCCGACAAGCAGCTGGGAGCGGAGCGCACCGGACCGCCGTCGCCCGATGCGCTGGCACCGCTTACCGACGACCTGCGTGCCCTGTCGGCGCCGGTGCACGCCATGACCGTGGCCGCCGCGCATCGCGTGGCTGCGCGCGTCGATGCGCGCAACCAGGCGCTGAGCCGGCAGACGCGCATCGGCATCGCCTTGAACGTGTTCCTTTGCGCATTGAGCGTGGCCTTTGCGTTGCTGGCCATGCGGCAGATGCGCCAGGCACAGCAGCGCGGCAGCGCGCTGGAACAGCTGGCGACGCGGCTGCGCGAGGCGCAGCGGCGGGCCGAGGCCGCCAGCGAAGCCAAGAGCGCCTTCCTGGCCCAGGTGAGCCATGAGATCCGCACCCCTTTCCAGGGACTGCTGGGCATGCTGACGCTGCTCCGCAGCGGGGGGCTGCCACCGCGGCAGGCCGAGCAGTTGCGCGTGGCCGTCGAGTCAGCCGAGCACCTGCTGGCCATCCTGGACGACACGCTGGACCTGTCGCAGATGGAGGCCGGACGCATGACCCTGCGACCCGCGCCGACCGACCTGCCGGCGCTGCTGCGCCAGGTGGAGGCCGTCCTGCGGCCGCTCGCGTCCGCCAAGTCACTCTTGCTCCAGGTCGACGTCGAGCCAGCCGTGCCTCGCTGGATCGTGGCCGACGCCAAGCGGCTCAAGCAGGTGCTGTTCAACCTCTTGTCGAACGCGATCAAGTTCTGCATCAAGGGCAGCGTGACGCTGGACGTGCTGACCGTGGCCGGCCCGCCGGAGCGCCTGCGTTTCGTCGTCACGGACACCGGCATGGGCATGGACCGCGACGCCACGCAGCGCCTGTTCGGCGCTCCGAAACCAGGGGAAGTGCCCGTGCCTCACGCCGAAGCCGGTGCCGGGCTGGGGCTGGAAATCTCGCGCAACCTGGCGCGCCTGATGGGCGGCGACATCCAGGTGCTGAGCGTGCCCGGCGAAGGCAGCCGCTTCACGTTCGAAGTGCCGCTGCAGCGGTCGCCCCCCGCACCGGACGCGAACAGGCCGACCCTGCCCGTGGCGCCGCCGACCCACGCGCTGCAGGTGCTGGTGGCGGAGGACCACCCGGTGAACCGGCAGTACATGGCCGCGCTGCTGGAGCAGATGCATCACCCGGCGTACTTCGTCGCCAACGGCCGCGACGCGGTGCAGGCGGTGCAGATGCGGCCCTTCGACCTGGTGCTGATGGACCTGCACATGCCAGAACTCGACGGCATCGGCGCTGCGCTGGCGATCCGCGCGCTGCCCGATCGTGCAGCCGCCACCGTGCCCATCATCGCGTTGACGGCGGACGCATTCAAGGAGACGCGCGAGCGCTGCCTGATCGCCGGCATGAACGACTTCCTGACCAAACCGGTGAATGCGCAGGACCTGGCTGCCGCGCTGCGACGGCTGTACGGGCAGGAGGCGGCCGACGCGCCGCAGCCGGGCCCGACCCCGTCCGCGGCGCCGGTGCTGGCAGGCGACACCGCGCCGCTGATCGACACGGCGGCGCTGGACCAGGTGCGCCAGGACCTGGGCGCCGACCGCACGACCGCACTGCTGGAGGACTTCCTGCGCTACGGCCCGCAGGCGGTGCAGACCATGCGCAGCGCGGTGCGCGACGGTCAGCCGCTCGCCCTGCGGGCCGAGGCGCACGCCGCGCGGGGCGCCGCGCTCAACCTGGGTCTGGCCGCGCTGGCGCAGACCGCTCAGGCGTTGCACGAAGGCGCGGCACACCTGCCGGCGCACGAGGTCGCTCATCTGGTGCAACGTTTCGAGTCGCTGCTGGAACGCACCCGGCAGGCGGCCGCCGAGGCCGGGCTGCTCCAGGCGCAGCCGACCTGATCAGACAATCATCGGTTCGGGCTCGAGGCGGATGCCGAAGCGGCCGTACACGCTTTCCTGGATCGCCTTGGCCAGCGTCACGACCTCGGCCCCGGTGGCACCACCGCGGTTGACCAGGACCAGCGCCTGCTTTTCGTAGACGCCGGCGCGGCCGATGGTCTTGCCCTTCCAGCCACAGGCGTCGATCAACCAGCCGGCCGCCAGCTTCATGCTGCCATCCGGCAGGGGGTAGTGCACCACCTCGGGGTCGCGGCCGATGATGTCGCGGCACTGCTCCTCGGTGACGACCGGGTTCTTGAAGAAGCTGCCTGCGTTGCCGAGCTCGGCAGGGTCTGGCAACTTGGCGCGACGGATGGCGCACACCCAGTCGAAGACGGTCTGCGCAGGCGGGTTCGCGATGCCGGTCTCGGCCACCTTGCGCTGCAGTTCCAGGTAGCCCAGTACCGGCTGCCAGGGCCGAGGCAGCAAGAAACGCACGCGCACGATCAGCGACTTGCCGGCCAGCGCGTGCTTGAAGACGCTGTCGCGGTAGCCGAAGCGGCAGGCGGCCGAATCCAGCGTCACGCTGCGCCCGGTGACGAGGTCGACCGCGTCGAGCGAATGAAAGCGGTCCTGCAGTTCCACCCCGTAGGCGCCGATGTTCTGCACCGGCGCCGCCCCGACCGAACCCGGGATCAGGGCCAGATTCTCCAGCCCGGGCAGCCCCTGCTGCAGCGTCCAGGCCACGAAATCGTGCCAGTTCTCGCCCGCGCCGGCCTCGACGAGGCAGCCCTGGGCGTCGTCCTGCAGCACGCGCCGGCCCGCCACTTCGACCTTGAGCACCACGCCCGGCGGGTCGCGGCTGAGCACCATGTTGCTGCCGCCGCCGAGCACGAACTTGGGCCAGCGTCCCAGCTCGGGGTGCGCCAGCAGGCGGCGCACGTCGGCGTCGCCACGGATGCACACCAGCGCGCGCGCCACCGCCGGCAGCCCGAAGCTGTTCATCGCACGCAGGTTCGCGTGGCGTTGCACGGCCAGTGTCTCATCGGCGGCATCCATGCGGGCATTCTCAGGCAAGCGCCCGGCTGGCAGAATGACGGCATGCCCAGTTTCGATACCGTTCTCGAACCCAACCTGGTGGAAGTGCACAACGCCATCGACCAGGCGAACAAGGAAATCGGCAACCGCTTCGACTTCAAAGGCAGCAGCGCCAAGGTCGAATTTGCCGACAAGAGCGCCAAGGAGCGCGAGATTGCCCTGCTCGCCGACAGCGATTTCCAGCTCGACCAGGTGCGCGACGTGCTGCTGACCAAGATGGCCAAGCGCAACGTGGACGTGCGCTTTCTGGACCTGTCGGCCAAGCCGCAGAAGCTCGGCGGCGACAAGCTCAAGCTGACGGTGCCCGTCAAGAGCGGCCTGGACTCGGCCACCGGCAAGAAGATCCAGACCGCGCTGAAGGCCAGCAAGCTGAAGGTGCAGGCCTCGATCCAGGGCGATGCGGTGCGCGTCAGCGGCGCCAAGCGCGACGACCTGCAAGCCGCGATGGCCCTGCTGCGCAAGGAAATCGAAGACCTGCCCCTGTCGTTCGACAACTTCCGCGACTGATGCGGGGCCTGCGGCTGCTGGTGCTGGCCCTGCTGCCTGCCCTGTCGGCGGCGCAGAACGTGTCGCTGGCCGGGCACATGGGGCAAAAGGCCTTGTTGCTGGTCGATGGCCAGCCGGTCACGCTGGCAGTGGGCGAACAGCGCCAGGGCGTGCGGCTGCTCAAGCTGGACGCCGGCCAGGCGCAGGTGGAATGGGGCGGCCGCGTGAGCACGCTGCGCGTCGGCGAGGCGCCGGCCAGCGTCGGGCAACAGGACGCACCGGTCCCCAACGGGCGCGAGGTGGTGTTGAGCGCCGGCCCGGGCGGGCACTTCCTGGGCAACGGTGCCATCAATGGCCGCGCGGTGCGCTTCATGGTCGACACTGGCGCCAGCGTCGTCGCGCTGGGGCGCGACGAGGCCGAGCGCATCGGCCTGGACACCGGCCAGGGACGCCAGGTCATGATGCAGACGGCCAACGGCAGCACGCCGGCCCAGTTGGTGACCCTCAGCGAGGTCACGCTCGGCGACGTGACGGTGGCCAATGTACAGGCGGTCGTGATGCCCCAGCCGATGGCCCATGTGCTGCTGGGCAACAGCTTCCTGCAGCGCTTCCAGATGCGACGCGACAACGACGTGATGCGGCTGGAGCTGCGCTGACCGCTCGCCCCGGAGGGCACGCCACGGCGCCTGAAAGCGAACGTCCGTGCTAAAACTCGCGGGCGGTACGGAGACCCAAGGCATGGACCTGAATTTCACCGACGACGAACTGGCCTTCCGCAACGAAGTGCGCCAGTGGGTGGCCGCCAACCTGCCCGCCGACATCAGCCAGAAGGTGCATCAGGCCCTGCGCCTGACGCGCGACGACCTGCAGCGCTGGGCCAAGATCCTCGGCAAGCAAGGCTGGCTCGGCTGGGGCTGGCCCAAGCCCTTCGGCGGCCCGGGCTGGAACGCGGTGCAGAAGCACCTCTTCGAAGAGGAGTGCGCGCTCGCGGGCGCGCCGCGCGTGGTGCCCTTCGGGCCGGTGATGGTGGCGCCGGTGATCATGGCCTTCGGCAGCGCCGAGCAGCAGCAGCGCTTCCTGCCCGGCATCGCCAGCGGGGAGGTCTGGTGGAGCCAGGGCTACAGCGAGCCGGGATCCGGCTCGGACCTGGCGTCGCTGAAGTGCCGCGCCGAGCGCAAAGGGGACCGCTACGTCGTCAACGGCCAGAAGACCTGGACCACGCTGGGCCAGTACGGGGAGTGGATCTTCTGCCTGGTGCGCACCAGCACCGAGGGCAAGCCCCAGACCGGCATCAGCTTCCTGCTCATCGACATGAAGAGCCCCGGCGTCACGGTGCGCCCGATCGTGCTGCTGGATGGAGAGCCCGAGGTCAACGAGGTCTGGTTCGACAACGTCCAGGTGCCGGCCGATAACCTGATCGGCGAGGAGAACAAGGGCTGGACCTATGCCAAGCACCTGCTCGCGCACGAGCGCACGAACATCGCCGACGTGAACCGCGCCAAGCGCGAGCTGGAGCGCCTGAAGCGCATCGCCAAGGCCGAAGGCGTGTACGACGACCGGCGCTTTCGCGACCAGATCGCGCTGCTGGAGGTGGACATCGTGGCGCTGGAGATGATGGTGCTGCGCGTACTGTCCGCCGAGAAGAGCGGCAAGCAGAGCCTGGACGTGGCCGGCCTGCTGAAGATCCGCGGCAGCGAGATCCAGCAGCGCTACACCGAGCTGATGATGCTGGCCGGCGGCCCTTGCAGCCGCGCCTTCATCTTCGAAGCGATGGACGCCGGCTGGCAGGGCGAGCATGTCGGCGCGGCCCACATCGCGCCGCTGGCCGGCAGCTACTTCAACATGCGCAAGACCACGATCTACGGCGGGTCCAACGAGGTGCAGCGCAACATCGTCGCGCAGACGGTGCTCGGGAGCTGAGCATGGATTTTGACTTCAGCGACGACCAGGAAGCCTTGCGCGACGCAGTGCGGCGCTGGGTCGACAAGGGATTCGGTTTCGAGCGCCGGCATGCCCTCGCCCGGGACGGCGGCGCCACGCGCGAGCTGCACCAGGAACTGGCGGACCTCGGGCTGGCCGGGCTGACCGTGGCTGCCGAGCACGGCGGCCTGGGCTTCGGCGCCGTCGAGGCGATGGTGGTGATGGAGGAACTCGGCCGCGGCCTGGTCAACGCGCCCTATGCGCATGCCGCCCTGATCGCGCCCGCCCTGCTGGCCGCCGCGCCGCGGCCGCTGCAGGCCGACTGGCTGCCGCGCATCGCCGACGGCCGGGCGCTCGTCATCCCGGCGCTGCAGGAGCGTGCCGCACGCTACCGCAACGCCCATGTCCAGAGCCGGGCCGCCCATTCGGGTGACGGGTTCCGCCTGACGGGTGCCAAGACCGTGGTCCCCGCCGGCGACGAGGCCGATGCCTTCGTGGTGCCCGCCCGCACGGCCGGCGACGACGACGATCCCGAGGGCGTCGGGCTGTTCCTGGTGGCACGCGCCGACGCCTCCGTGCGGGGCTACCCCACGCAGGACGGCGCCCGCGCGGCCGAGCTGACGCTGTCGGCCACGCCCGCCCGCCAGGTCGCGGCCGACGCCGCTGACCTGTTGTCGCTGGCGCACGACATCGGCATTGCCGCCGCCTGCGCCGAAGCGGTCGGCCTGATGGACAGGATGGTCGCGGTGACCGTCGAATACATGAACACGCGCAAGCAGTTCGGCGTGCCGATCAGCAGCTTCCAGGCGCTGCGCCACCGCGTCGCGGACGTCAAGATGCAGCTGGAACTGGGCCGCTCGATGAGCTACTACGCCAGCCTCAAGCTCGGCGAGCCCGAACCGCAACGACGCCGGGCACTGAGCCAGGCCAAGGTCCAGCTCGGCCACAGCATGCGCTTCGTGGGCCAGCAGTGCATCCAGCTGCACGGCGGCATCGGCGTCACCGACGAGTACATCGCCAGCCACCTCTTCAAGCGCCTCACGATGCTGGAACTGGCGTTTGGCGACACGCTGCACCACCTGGGCGAGGTGTCCGAGCGCATGCAGGACTCGGCCGGCGTGTTTGCCTGAAGCGGCGCGCGCGACCATGTCCATCACCGACGTGTCCGGCCTGTCGGTCGGCCACTGGACCGACGCTCGCCGCCCCACCGGATGCACGGTCGTGCTGTGCCCCGAAGGCGCGGTGGCCGGCGTCGACGTGCGCGGCGGCGCGCCGGGCACGCGCGAGACAGACCTGCTGCGCCCGGAGAACCAGGTCGACCGCGTGCACGCCGTGCTGCTGACGGGCGGCAGCGCCTTCGGCCTGGACGCCGCCGGCGGCGTCATGCGCTGGCTGGAGGAGCGCGGGCATGGCCTGGCGGTGGGCCCGAATGTCGGCGACGCCGCAGCGGGCCGGCCGATCCGGGTGCCGATCGTCCCGGCCGCCGTGCTGTTCGATCTCTGGATCGGCGACGCCCGCATCCGGCCCGGCGCCGCCGCCGGCTATGCCGCCTGCGAGGCGGCCAGTACCGCACCTCCGGCGCAGGGCAACGTCGGCGCCGGTGCCGGCGCCACCGTGGGCAAGCTGTTCGGCATCGGGCGTGCCATGAAGGGCGGCATCGGCAGCGCGTCGTTCAGCGCGCACGGCGTCACGGTCGGCGCGCTGGTAGCGGTGAATGCGCTGGGCGACGTGCTGGACGAAGGCGGCCAGGTGCTGGCCGGGGCGCGCAGCGAGGACGGCCGCCAGTTGCTGGGCAGCACCCAGGCTCTGCTGCGCGGCGACTCCGTGCGGCGGGTGCTCGGCGGCAGCGCCACGACCATCGGCGTGGTCGCCACCGACGCCCGGCTGACCAAGTCGCAGGCGAGCAAGCTGGCCGCGCTGTCGCACCACGGGCTGTCGCGCAGCGTCAGCCCGCTGACGATGAGCGACGGCGACACCCTGTTTGCCCTCGCCACCGGCAGGGCAGGCGATGCCGACCTGACGCTGCTGGGCACGCTGGCCGCCGAAGCGGTGGCCGCCGCCGTGCGCCGGGCCGTGCGCGCGGCGTCCTCGCTGCAGGAGCCTTCGCTGCCGGCCTGGGCGGAATTCAGACCCGCGTGACGGCCGACCGGGATCGACCGCCATCGGCGCTGGCGCGGCAGAATGCCCCCATGCCAACGAATGCGTCGCCTCGCTACAGCGCGATCGGCCAGAGCCTGCACTGGGCCACGGCGGTCGTGGTCCTGATCGCCTTCGCCTTCGGCCCGGGCGGGTCGGAGCATCGCGTGTACTCGTCCGCGGCCGACTTCGACCGCCAGCTGCACGAGACCTTGGGGCTCCTGGTCCTCGCGCTCGTGTTGCTGCGGGTGGTCTGGCGACTCGGTGCCAGGACGCCCGCGCCGCCAGCGGCGCCTGCGTGGATGGCACGCGCGGCCCGGTTCGTCCAGTGGGCGCTGTACGGCCTGTTGTTCGCGTTGCCGCTGACGGCCGTGGCAGGCGCGTGGCTGGAAGGCCATGCCCTGACCTTGCTGGCCGGGCTGGAGATCGGCTCGCCGGTGGCCGAAGCGCACGCGGCCGGCGCCACCTTGGCTGAAGTTCACACCTGGCTGGGCGACACCATCCTGTGGCTGGCGGGCCTGCATGCCTCAGCGGCGCTGTTCCATCACCTGGTGCTCAGGGACGGGGTGCTCGTGTCGATGCTCCCGCGCTGGTTGCTTGGCCAGCGGCCGGGCACGCGATGAAGCCGGCCTGTCTGCGCGCGATCGATCCACCGGCCGTGCGCTGTGCGCGGGCCTATTTCTCTTGGGAACTCTCGCCATGACCGATGCGCCCGCACCCGAGGAAACCGCGAAGTGGCAGCGTTGCCTTGCCGCGCAGGCCAACAACCGGGCCTGGACCCTGGCCGAAAGCGCTCAGCGCACCGCGCACGAGGACGAAGAGATGCTCAGCGCGGCGCACGCCGCCTGGTACCTCTGGCGCATCGTCGGCGATGCGCGCAACCATGCCCATGCGGACCAGTTGCTGGCGCACGTGCATGCCCTGCGGGGCGACGCGGCCGGGGCAGCCCCGTACGCAGACAGGTCCTTCGCCTTCTTCACGGGTTCAGACGGTGCGCCCTGGGAACTCGCCTTCGCGCACGCCGTGGCGGCCAGCGTGGCCGCCAGCGGCGGCCGGACGGACGCGCACCGTCGGCACTTGGCCGAGGCCGAGCGCATGACGGCCGGCCTGGCCGAGGCCGGGGACCGGGACATCCTGAACGCCACGCTGCGCGTGATTCCGAAGCCGCCGGTCCCGCAGGCCGCCGCAAACCGTCCCGCGGGCACACATGCAGACAAACACGAACCGGGCCCGGCCATGCTGCCTATCGTGCCCATCCAGGCCTCGCATGCGGCCAGTTTCCGCGCCTGCCTGGACGTCGTGGCGCGTGAACGGCGCTACCTGGCGCAGGTGGAGGCGCCTGCGCTGGACCGTGTGCAGGCCTTCGTGGACAGCGGCATCGCCGGCGACGCCGTGCAGTTCGTGGCCCTGGACGCTGGGCGCGTCGTCGGTTGGGCCGACATCTTCCCCGACTGGGCCCACGCCGTGTCGCACCGGGGTCACCTCGGCATGGGGGTGCATCCCGACTACCGAGGCCGGGGCCTGGGGACACGGCTGCTGCAAGCCTGCATCGCCAAGGCCTGGGCCAAGGGCTTGACCCGCGTCGAGCTGGAGTCGCGCGCCGACAACCTGGCGGCGATTCACCTCTACCGGAAGCTGGGCTTCACCCAGGAGACCGTCAAGGCACGTGGCCTGCGGTTCGACGGCACCTATTACGACGCCGTGCAGATGGCCCTGCTCAGCCCCGCGGGCTGACGCCACGCCGATGCGCGCCCCTTGCGCTCAGCGCAGGCCGATGCGGCAGGCACGGCGGCGCAGCGACTCGGCAAGCGCCGGATCGGTGGCCTCGACCCTGCTGGCCCGCAATTGCAAGGATCGCATCTGCTCGACTTCGCCGATGATCTTGCCCGGACTCAGCAGGGCCTGCGCCAGGACCAGGGCTTCGTCGGCCAAGGCCCGCAGGGCGGTGGCCAGTCGGCTGGGGGCTTCGTATTGCGATGCAAGGGTGTAATTGCTCATGGGACACGCGGGATGGGAAATGGACAATGAAAGCGTTGGCGCAATTGTATAGGGTTTTCCCTTAGGCCCTGCTTGCCGCCCCGCCGAGTCCCTGCAGCCGCGCGACGACCCTCCGGCGCGCTGCGGTCATGTTCCTGGAGTCACGACGTCGATGACCACCCTGATCTTCACCCACGAGGCCTGTCTGGGCCACCAGCCCGGCAGCGGCCATCCGGAATCGCCGGCGCGACTGACGGCGGTGCTGGAAGCGCTGAGGACCCCCGAATTCGCCGATGCACTTTGGCGCGACGCTCCGCTGGGCACCGACGAGCAGCTCCGCAGGGTGCATACGCCCGCCTACATCGAAAGTGTTCAGGCGCGCTCGCCGGCCACCGGGCGGTGCGCACTCGACGCCGGCGACACGATCATGTCGCCCGGCACGCTTGAAGCCGTGCTGCGCTGCGTCGGCGCCGCCTGCGCGGGTGTCGACGCGGTGGTCCGTGCCGAGGTCGACAACGTCTTCTGCGCGACCCGCCCGTGCGGGCACCATGCCGAGGCCGACCGCGCAATGGGTTTCTGCGTCTTCAACCAGGCCGCCATCGCCGCCCTTCACGCACGCCATGCGCACGGCCTGCGGCGGGTTGCGGTGGTCGACTTCGACGTGCACCACGGCAACGGGACGCAGAACGCGTTCTACGACGACGCCGACCTGTTCTATGGCTCCTGCCATCAGTCACCGTTCTATCCGGGAACCGGGGAGCGGCACGAGTCCGGCGCCGCAGGCAATATCGTCAACCTGCCGCTGGCGCCGGGCTGCGACTCCGCAAGGTTTCGCGCCGTCATGGCGGAGGAGATGTTCCCCGCGTTGCGCCGATTCGCCCCTGACCTGCTGATCGTTTCGGCCGGGTTCGATGCGCATCACAAGGACCCGCTCGGCGGGCTGCGATTCACGGACGAGGACTTCCACTGGGTCACCCGGGAACTGGGTGCCCTGGCCGACGAAACCGCCGGCGGCAGGGTCGTGTCCATCCTGGAAGGCGGCTACAGCCTGGAAGGGCTGGCATCTGGCACGGCGGCGCACGTCCGTGCCCTGATGCGCCGCTAGGCGCGAGGCTCAGGACAGCCGCGCAAGCCCCGGGTCGCGCGCCGGGCCCGGGCTACTTCACCAGCAACACCGGCACCGTCGAACTCTCGGCCGCACTGTGGGCCACCGACCCGAGCAGCATGGCCGAGGAGGACCCCAGGCCCCGCGTGCCCATCACGATCAGGTCGCAGCCTTGCGCGGCGGCGGTCTGGGCGATCGTCGGCCCGGGGTCGCCCGCGATCTGGTGCTCGCTGAACGTGACGCCGGCAGCCCTGAGCAGATCGCGGGCCGGAGCGAGCGCCGTCTCGCTGCGCTCGCGGTGATAGCCCTCCAGCGTCTCGCCGGACACGAACCGCGACACGTCACCCGACACCGGCCGCTGGACGTTGACCAGGTGCACGTCGAGCGCCGACGGATCGCGCAGGTCCTGGCGCAGCTTGATCAGGTGCTGCACCGCACGCGCGGAGCCTTCGGAGCCGTCCACCGCCAGCAGCACGCGGCGCAGGAGGCCTGGCGCCGTTGCAGCCGCGGCAGATCTGGCGGGCGCGGGAGCGGCGGCTGCCGCCATGGCGGCCGTCTTGCGTGCCGCCAGCCACTTGCCGACCACCAGCACGCCGATCGCGCAGACCAGCGGCGCACCCCAGTGCAGGAAGGCGGCGTGCAGGTCGACCCAGGGCTTGTCCACCGGATCGGTGACCGCCATGTCGCCGGCGACCCAGCCGAGCAGGGCCGCGCCGAGCGTGATGATGATCGGGAAGCGATCCATCAGCTTGAGCAGGATCTGGCTGGCGAAGATGACCAGCGGGATCGAGATCGCCAGGCCGATGATCAGCAGGCCGACGTGGCCCTTGGCGGCGGCCGCCACCGCGATCACGTTGTCCAGGCTCATGACCAGGTCGGCCAGCAGGATCGTCTTGATGGCCGCCGCCAGCGAGCCGACGCCGTCGCCGTGACGCCCGCCTTCCTCTTCGGGCAGGAGCAGTTGAACGGCGATCCACAGCAACAGCAGCGCGCCGGCGATCTTCAGGTAGGGCAACCGCAGCAGTTCGACGGCGACGATCGTCAGCACGATCCGCATCACCACCGCCGCGCCGCTGCCCCAGAAGATGGCCTTCTTCTGCTGGTCCGCCGGCAGCCCGCGCGCGGCCAGGGCGATGACCACGGCGTTGTCGCCCGACAGGACGATGTTGACGCCGATGATCTGGACCAGCGCGATCCAGAATTCGGGGCTGTCGAATGTCATGGTGTCTCCCTCAGAGCTCGTTCTCGCGGCCGCAAACGGCCATCTTCTTGCTCGGACGCGCCGACGCCGACGCGCCGGCCGGCGGTGCCGTCAGTGCGCGGCGGCAGCGGGGGCCAGCAATTGGCCACCCCCGTAGCTCCCCTGCTCGGGCGCCGTGCCGCCAGGCTGCACGCGCACGGCGCAATACTTGAACTCCGGGATCTTTGCGAACGGATCGAGCGCAGCGTTGGTGAGCTTGTTGATCGCGGCCTCGTAGTAGCAGAACGGCACGAACACGGCACCGCGCGGCGTGCCCGCGTCGGCTCGCGCATACAGGCTCACCGCGCCGCGGCGGGATTCGATCGTGATCAGGTCGCCCGGCTGCGCGCCCATCGCTGCCAGGTCCAGCGGATGCACCAGCGCCGTCGGGTCCGGCTCCAGCGCGTCGAGCACGCTGGCGCGCCGCGTCATGCTGCCGGTGTGCCAGTGCTCCAGCTGCCGGCCGGTGATCAGCACCATCGGGTACTCGGCGTCGGGCCGCTCGGCCGCCGGAATGATGTCGGCCGGCACGAAGCGGGCCTTGCCCTCTTCGCGCGGAAAGTGGTCGACGAACACCACCGGGTCGCCTGGGTCGCCCTCCTTCTCGCACGGGTACGTCACCGCATGCTCGCGCTCCAGCCGGTCCCAGGTGATGCCGCCAATGCTCGGCATCGTGTGGCGCATCTCGTCGAACACCTCGCTGACGTGGCCGTAGTTCCAGGGCAGCCCGAGCCGCCGGGCGATCTGCTCGATGATCCACAGGTCCTGCCGGGCGTCGCCCGGCGGGTCGATCGCCTGGCGCCCCATCTGCACGAGCCGGTCGGTGTTGGTGAACGTGCCCGTCTTCTCGGCGAACGCCCCGGCGGGCAGGATGACGTCGGCCAGGTACGCGGTCTCGGTCAGGAAGATGTCCTGCACGACTAGATGGTCCAGCGCGGCCAGTGCTTCGCGCGCGTGGTTGGCGTCGGGGTCGGACATCGCCGGGTTCTCGCCCTGCACGTACATGCCGCGGATCTCGCCCTTCCTGGCTGCGTGCATCACTTCGACCACGGTCAGCCCGGGTTGGTCGTCCAGCGTGCCGGGCGCCAGCTGCCAGGCCTTCTCGAAGCGCGCGCGGGCGTCCGGGTTGGACACGTGCTGGTAGTCCGGGTACATCATCGGGATCAGGCCGGCGTCGGAGGCCCCCTGCACGTTGTTCTGGCCACGCAGCGGATGCAGCCCGGTGCCCGGACGGCCGATCTGGCCCGTCATCAGCGACAGTGCAATCAGGCAGCGCGCGTTGTCGGTGCCGTGCACGTGCTGGCTGATGCCCATGCCCCACAGGATCATCGACGCCTTCGACCGCGCGTACAGCCGGGCCACCTCCCTCAGCGTGTCGGCATCGATGCCGCAGATCGGCGCCATCGCCTCGGGCGTGTAGCCCTCGACGTTCTTGCGCAGTTCGTCGTAGCCGATCGTGCGCTGGGCGACGAAGTCCTCGTCCACCAGTCCTTCGGTGACGATCACGTTCATCATCGCGTTCAGCATCGCAACGTCGGTGTCGGGCTTGAACTGCAGAAAGCGGTGCGCCATGCGGGCGAGGTCGGAGCGCCGCGGGTCGCACACGATGAGCCGGGTACCGTTCTTCACCGCGTTCTTGATGAAGGTCGCCGCCACCGGGTGGTTCACCGTCGGGTTGGCACCGATGACGATCACGACCTCGGCCTTGGTGACGTCCATCACCGGGTTGCTGACGGCACCCGAGCCGATGCCCTCGAGCAGCGCCACCACCGACGACGCGTGGCACAGCCGCGTGCAGTGGTCGACGTTGTTGCTGCCGAAGCCGGTGCGGACGAGCTTCTGGAACAGGTAGGCCTCCTCGTTGCTGCCCTTGGCCGAACCGAAGCCCGCCAGCGCCTTCTTGCCGTGCCGGTCGCGGATCGTCTTCAGCCCGCCGCCGGCGAAGTCGAGCGCCTCGTCCCAGCTCGCCTCGCGGAAGATCTCCATCACGCGCGTCGGATCCATCACCAGATCGCCGCGCTTGGGCGGCGCGTCGGCGCGCCGGATCAGCGGCCGCGTCAACCGCTGCGGGTGGTGCGCATAGTCGAAGCCATAACGGCCCTTGACGCACAGCCGCCCCTGATTGGCCGGGCCGTCGCGCCCTTCGACGAACAGGATCCTGTTGTCCTTGACGTGGTAGGTCAGCTGACAGCCGACGCCGCAGTACGGGCACACCGACTCGACCTGCTTGTCCGGCACCGTCAGCGCCGCGCCGCGTGCCGGCATCAGGGCACCCGTCGGGCAGGCCTGGACGCATTCGCCGCAGGCCACGCAGGTGGAGCCCCCCATCGCGTCGTCCATGTCGAACACGATCTTGGCCTGCTCGCCGCGGAAGGCCAGGCCGATGACGTCGTTGACCTGCTCGTCGCGGCAGGCGCGCAGGCAGCGTGTGCACTGGATGCAGGCATCGAGGTTGACCGCGATGGCCGGGTGCGACAGGTCCGGCGCCGGTTGCGCGCGCGATTCGAAGCGGGGCTTGCCGACCGCGAGCGTGGCGGCCCACTGATCGACTTCGTTGTGGCGCGTGTAGCCGGTTTCCGGCAGGTCCGACAGCAGCAGTTCGAGCACCATCTTCTGCGACTTGACGGCACGCTCGCTGTCGGTCGTGACCTTCATGCCGGCGCTCGGGGAGCGGCAGCACGACGGCGCCAGCGTGCGCTCGCCGTCGATCTCGACGACGCAGGCGCGGCAGTTGCCGACGGGGTCGAGGCCGGGCTTGTAGCAAAGCCGCGGCACCTCGACGCCTTCGCGGCGCGCGACCTCGATCAGGAGTTCGTTGGCCTTGGCGCTGACCTCGCGGCCGTTCAGCGTGAAGCTCACGGTCGGTGCGTCGAGCATGGCGGCTTCGTTGCGCGTGATCGCGTTCATTTCATCTCCTCAGGCCAGCTCGTGCGGGAAGTACTTGACCACGCAGTCGACCGGGTTGGGCGCGGCCTGGCCCAGGCCGCAGATCGATGCGTCGCGCATCACCGCCGACAGGTCCTCCAGCAGCGGCAGGTCCCACGCCGGCTTGGCGATCAGTGACGAGGCCTTGGCCGTGCCGTTGCGGCAGGGCGTGCACTGGCCACATGACTCGTGTTCGAAGAAGCGCATCATGTTGCGCGCCGCGCCCACCGCCGTGTCCTGGTCGGACAGGACGATGACCGC
>Ga0316188_10000689_pt1 | contig 15053 bp, 12 predicted proteins | sample Phiworburrow1_MG_FD_204933 | JGI IMG/M metagenome (GOLD analysis project Ga0316188, IMG submission 204933) | Coastal sediment microbial communities from Maine, United States - Phippsburg worm burrow 1 | ecosystem: Environmental > Aquatic > Marine > Coastal > Sediment | place: USA: Maine...
GAACGGTTACCATGGTCGATACGGTCAACCTGCAACAGGTCTAGCGCCTCGAAGACGTATTCCGGCGGACCTTCTTCGCCCGCATGTGCGACCCGTTTGAGCCCCAGTTCGGCCGCATGGGCAAACACCCGTTCGAACAAGGCAGGCGGGTGCCCCAGCTCGGATGAATCCAGGCCCACGGCGGTGATCCGGTCCAGGTAAGGTTTTGCCCGCTCGAGGGTTGCAAACGCGCTCGCCTCATCCAGGTGCCGCAAAAAGCACATGATAAGCCTGCTGCTGATACCCAGTTCGCTCTGCGCTTTGTCGAGGGCGCTGCAGATACCTGCCATGAAAACTTCAAATGCAATACCGCGCTCGGTGTGCCCCTGCGGGTCAAAAAATATTTCACAGTGCACGACGTTTTGCTGGTGGCAGCGCAGCAGGTAGGCCCAGGTCAAGTCGTGAAAATCCCGTTCGGTTTGCAATACGGACATGCCTTGATAATAAATATCAAGAAAGTCCTGTAAACATCTGAAATTATATGCTTTAGCAATGGATTCAATATCGGGATAGGGCAACGCAATCGCATTGCGTTCCGCCAGTTCGAACATCATGGCCGGTTCCAGGCTGCCCTCGATATGGATGTGTAATTCGGCCTTTGGAAGCCTTGCGGCCAGTTGTTTGAGTTCGGACATCAATCTGTTTTCCTTGTCGGTGCAATGTCTTGCAACCGGAGCAACCCCAGTACCGATATGCCCCGGCCGGTACCCAGGTTCACCGTTAAAATGCCCGCCTTTTCCTGCAAGTATTTCAGCGCCGCGACGTGGCCGTTGGCGAGGTCAACGACGTAAATGTAATCGCCCACGGCCACGCAGGTATGTGAACCGATGAAGCCGGCTCCGCCGGTGACGAGTATTGATGGTTTCAAGAATGCTGCCTTTTCAGATAACCCGGTTGATTAACCCTGAATAATACAGCTTCCGGTTGAATTGTGGGAGGGTGGGATTATAATCACAAGGCCCATCATCAGATGCCTGAAAAACCATGAAAATTCTTGTTACCGGCGGAGCCGGCTTTATCGGCTCAGCACTGATTCGTTACCTGGTCGAAGGAACTGACAATGAGGTCATCAATCTCGACAAGCTGACTTATGCCGGCAACCTGGATTCATTGCTGCCGGTCGCGGATTCCCGCCGTTACCGGTTCGAAAAGGCCGATATTTGCGAGCGCGAATCACTGGATCGCATATTCACCACGCATCAACCGGATGCCGTGATACACCTGGCGGCGGAAAGCCATGTCGACCGTTCCATCGATGGGCCTGGTGACTTTATCCAGACCAACCTGGTCGGCACCTATTGCATGCTCGAGGCGGGCCGCAGCTACTGGTCCGGCCTGGCTGATGCGGCCAGGGCTGCGTTTCGATTTCTGCATGTTTCCACCGACGAGGTTTACGGCGACCTTGCCGGTTGCGATGACTTGTTCAGGGAGGACACCTCCTATGACCCCAGTTCGCCGTATGCTGCGACCAAGGCCGGTTCGGATCACCTGGTCAGGGCCTGGGGCCGGACCTTCAAATTCCCGGTGCTGGTTACCAATTGTTCCAACAATTACGGGCCTTACCAGTTTCCTGAAAAACTCATTCCCCACATGATTCTGAATGCCCTGAAAGGCAAGCCGCTGCCTATGTACGGCGATGGCACACAGATACGGGACTGGTTGTACGTGGATGACCATGCGCGTGCGCTTTACCGTGTGCTGACGGCGGGCAAGCCCGGGGAGACCTACAATATCGGTGGTCTGAACGAGAAAATGAACATTGATGTGGTAAAGGAGATCTGTGCCATCCTGGACGAAATGGTCGAGGATAAACCCGCCGGCGTAAAACGTTTTGAAGAGCTGATCACATTCGTCAAGGACCGGCCCGGTCACGATGAGCGTTACGCCATCGATGCCAGCAAGATCAATACCGATCTGGGCTGGGCGCCTGCGGAAGATTTTACCTCCGGTATCCGTAAAACGGTTGCCTGGTACCTGGAAAACAGGCAATGGTGGCAGCGTGTCGTGGATGGCAGTTACCGTCTCGAACGGCTGGGAGGCGGGGCTTGATCCTCAATATTATTTGTAGGATATAATATTATAATTATATATATATCAATAGAATAAATATCTATATTAATGTTACTTATTAATAGGCTGCAGCCGCGCTGTGAAATGCCTGAGGGACGGGGGTTCCCAGGTCACCTGCATCCCGGGTATACCCGCGATGTTATTTCTTAATTCCTCGAATACCTCCACGACGTAATCGGCCTGGGCCTGGGTATAGACACGGCGCGGCATGGCCAGCCTGACCAGTTCCATTGCTGCTGGTTTTTCATCACCACCCGGTTGCCGGCCGAACATGAAACTGCCAATTTCTACCCCGCGTATCCCGCCCTGGATATAAAGCGCGACCGCGAGTGCCTGCCCGGGGTATTGTAGTGGCGGGATATGTGGCAGCAGTTTTTTTGCGTCGATAAATATGGCGTGACCCCCTGCCGGTTTCATCACCGGTATACCCATGGCGTCCAGGCGCTCGTTGATGTACTGGATGGAGCGGATCCGGTACTGAAGGTAATCCTCATCAACGATTTCCTCCAGGCCGGTGGCGATGCATTCCATGTCACGGCCGGACAGGCCGCCATAGGTCGGGAAGCCCTCGGTCATGATCAGTCGCGTGCGTGCTTTCTCCGCCCATTCATCATTGTTCAATGCCAGCCAGCCACCCATGTTGGAAAACGTATCCTTCTTCGCGCTCATGGTCATTCCATCGGCGTGTGAGAACATCTCCCTGACGATCTCCTTGACCGATTTGTGTTGATAGCCGGCCTCACGCAGCTTGATGAAGTAGGCGTTTTCCGCGAAACGTGCGCTGTCGATAATCAGGGGTTTGCCATACTTGTCGCATATGGCCTTGGTGCCACGGATATTGGCCATCGAAACGGGCTGGCCACCACCGGCGTTATTGGTGATGGTTATCTCGACCATCGGAATGTTGTCCGCATGCTGCGCCAGCAGTGCTTCCAGCTTGTCGAGATCCATATTGCCTTTGAAGGGATATTCCAACGCCGTATCCAGGCCTTCCCGGATCACCAGGTCGCGCGCATCGATTCCAGCGTCTTCAAAGTTGGCGCGAGTGGTGTCGAAATGGGTATTGTTCGGTACGATTTTTCCTTTGCCATGTCCGTCTGCCACCACGAAAGTCAGGATATGTTCCGCGGCCCGTCCCTGGTGGGTCGGTATGATATGTTTAAACGGCATCAGGTCCCTGACTGCGGCCTCGAAACGATAATAGGAAGGTGAACCGGCATAGGATTCATCGCCCTTCATCAGCGCGGCCCACTGGTTGGTACTCATTGCACCCGTGCCCGAATCAGTCAGCAGGTCGATCAGGACGTCCTCCGAGCGCAGCGAGAACAGGTTGAAATGAGCCTCCCTGATCAACTCTCTACGTTGCTCGACCGTGGTCATTTTTATCGGTTCAACGGTTTTGATCCGGAAGGGTTCGATGATGGTTTTCATTGATATTCCTTGGTTTATTTATCCGGGTTCAATGAAGCAGGGGCCCGTGCCAGCGGTCCCTATTGTATAACCCGTTTGTCGAGGCGAGAAGAAAATCAGGATTCGAGGCTGAATTCTTTCTCATGCATGAAGGCGGCGTGCCGCGGCGCCCGCTTGGTGCGGCTCCATTCCTCGATCATATCAGGTGCCAGCGTGTGAAGTTTTTCGAGTGCTCCGGGGCGCTCGACATTAGCACACAGTTCCAGGCGGTGTCCGTTGGGGTCGAAGAAGTAGATGGATTTGAAAAGGTAATGGTCGGTTGGGCCGATAACCTCCAGACCCGCCGCCTTGATATGCTCCCTGGCTGCGATCAACTCGTCCATGTCACCAATCTCGAATGCGATGTGCTGCACCCAGGCCGGGGTATTTTCATCCCGCCCCATCGGTGGTGAATTGGGTATTTCAAAAAAGGCCAGTACATTGCCCTGACCGGCATCGAGAAAGATATGGATATATGGATCGGGCGCCTTGGTGCTGGGTACCTGGTCCTCGGCGATGGCCAGCAGCAGGTCCATGTTGAGCACCTCCTTGTAAAACGCGACCGTTTCCTTCGCGTCTTTGCAGCGGTAGGCCACGTGGTGTATTTTCTTGATTTTCATGTGCTATTCCTGGTTTTTTCCGCCGGCGCTTGTCACGTTCTGTCATCCGTGCTGATGATGCCGCGGCGTAACTGGTCACGCTCCATGGATTCGAATAATGCCGTGAAATTGCCCTCGCCAAAGCCCTCGTCTTTCTTGCGCTGTATAAATTCAAAAAATACCGGACCGACCATGGTTTCGGAGAAAATCTGCAATAACAGGCGCGGGTCATCATCGGCGGTGGAACCATCCAGCAGGATACCGCGTGACTGGAGTTCTGCAACCGGTTCGCCGTGGCCCGGAAGGCGTTCATCCAGCATTTCGTAATAGGTGGCAGGGGGGGGTGTCATGAACGGCATCCCCCTGGCCTTGAGCGCATCCCAGCAGGCGAGCAAATCATCACAGATCAGTGCGATATGCTGTATACCTTCACCATTGTAGGCCATCAGGAATTCTTCGATCTGTCCCACGCCCTGGGACGCTTCCTCGTTGAGCGGAATACGGATTTTGCCATCCGGTGCCGTCATCGCCCTGGACAAAAGCCCGGTATATTCACCCTTGATATCAAAGTAGCGGATTTCACGGAAGTTAAAGATGCGCTTGTAGAAATCCGCCCAGAAACCCATGCGTCCACGGTAAACATTATGGGTCAGGTGGTCGATCAGCTTAAAACCACAACCCGGTGGGTTGCGGTCCACGCCATCGAAAAATACAAAATCGATATCGTAAAAACTCTGATCCTCTTCATAACGGTCGATCAGGTACAGCGGCGCCCCGCCAATACCCTTGATCGCAGGCAGACGCAATTCCATCGGACCGGTGGGGATGTCGATGGGTTGGGCGCCCAGCTTGAGGGCGCGGTAGTAGGCCGCGTGGGCGTCTTTTACCCGGAAGGCCATGCCACAGACACAGGGCCCGTGTTCCTCTGCAAAAAAGGCCGCATGGCTTTTGGGTTCCTCGTTAAGAATGAAATTGATCTCACCCTGGCGGTACAGGCGCACCTTTTTGGACCGGTGTTCGGCGACGGCGGTAAAACCGAGCCTCTCGAATACGGGTTCCAGTACGCCCGGGGTAGGGGATGCGAACTCGACAAACTCAAAGCCGTTCAGGCCCATCGGGTTGTCAAACAGATCTGTCATTCTTAACTCTCCATCGGATCAGGTTCGGGTGGTCAGGCCAGTGGTTCGAAACGCGCCTGGAAGAAGCGCAGGTACTCGGGTTCATAGACCATTTTCAAACCCTTGATACGCTCGCGGTCTTCAAACACCCGGATGACAGATTCTGCCACGACATCCATGTGAGCCTGGGTATAAACACGGCGTGGCAAGGTCAGCCTGACCAGCTCGAGTGCCGGTCGACGGTTCTTGCCGGTGAGCGGATCGCGTCCGGCCGATACATTACCACGTTCCATGGTGCGAATGCCTGCCTCCAAGTATAGCTCAGCGGCGAGGGATTGGGCCGGATACTCGTCCTGGTCCACGTGTGGCAGGAACCTGCGGGCATCGATGAAAATCGCGTGAGAACCGATGGGGTTCACGATCGGAACACCGGCCTTGCGCAGCAGGTCACCGAGATACCTGACCTGGCCTATGCGGGCGGCCTGGTGCTCTTCCATCACCGCCTCACGGATGCCGATCGCCATGGCTTCCATGTCGCGTCCGGCCAGGCCGCCATAGGTATGCAGGCCTTCGTAGACGACAACCAGGTTTTGCGCCTTGCGGAATATGTCTTCGTCGTTGCAGGCGAAAAAGCCGCCAATATTGACCAGCAGGTCTTTCTTCGCCGACATCGTTGCGCCGTCCGTCAGGTCGCAGATCTCACGCAGGATCGCGCGAACCGATTTGTCCGCGTAACCTTCCTCGCGCTCCCTGATAAACCAAGCGTTTTCGATGGTGCGCGTGGCATCCAGCATGATCGGGATAGCGTGCTTGCGGCAGTAGGCATTCAACTCGCGCAGGTTAGCCATTGAGAAGGGCTGGCCACCGGCCATGTTGACATTGCCCTCGAGGCTGATATACGGAATACGGGCTGCGCCCACTTCCTGGACCAGGCGGTCCAGTTTCCCGAGATCGACATTACCCTTGAACGGATGGCGGCTGGCCGGGTCATGCGCCTCGTCGATAATCACATCGACGAAAGTGCCGCCCGCCAACTCCTGGTGGAGGCGGGTGGTGGTGAAGTACATATTGCCGGGTACGAAGTCGCCCTTTTTGATCAGGATTTGCGAAAGCAGGTTTTCGGCGCCGCGCCCCTGGTGGGTGGGTACGAGGTATTTGTAGCCGTAATATTCACGCACGGCATCCTGCAAATGATAGAAGTTTTCGCTGCCCGAGTAGGCCTCGTCGCCCATCATCAGACCGGCCCACTGCTTGTCGCTCATGGCGGAGGTGCCGGAATCGGTCAAAAGGTCGATATAGACGTCACGGCTGCGAATCAGGAAAGTGTTATATCCCGCTTCACGGATAGCCTGCTCACGTTCTTCCCGGGTGGTCATCCGGATAAGTTCAACTGATTTGATCTTGTAGGGTTCCGCCCAGCTGGGGCGGTGGCTGTCGTGCATGGTCATGATTTCACCTGCTATGTTTCCGTAAGGATGATTAATGGGTCAGTGCTGTTAATCATTATCCGCATTTATCCGGAACATTGTGTTTCTGAATTGACACGGGTGGCGGTTTATTGAAACAATCGTTTTTTAAATCTTAATAATATGGAACGAATGTAGAAAATGAACCTGTCTTCCTCTGACCGTAAGTTGCTGGCGGCCTTACAGAAAAACGTCAACCTCAGCCAGATAGAACTGGCTGAATGTTCCGGTTTGTCCCGCACCTCGGTCTGGCGGCGTGTCCGTGAACTTGAAGAGGCCGGTGTGATAGAAAACAGGGTGGCGCTGTTGAATCCGAAGGCCCTCGGATTGCAGATCCATGTTCTATTGTCCGTCAGCATGATCGAGCATTCGGACAAGATCCGGCAATCATTTGAAACCCATGTTGAGCGATTGCCGGAGGTGATGAATTGTTTTTCGGTCTCCGGTGACCGGGATTATGTCCTGCATATTATTTCCAGGGACATGGAGTCTTATAACGAGTTTCTGAACACGAAAATCCTGCATCATTCCAGTGTGCGCTCGGCCAGTTCGAGTTTTGCCCTGCGTCGGGTCAAGTACACCACGGAACTACCATTCTGAGTTTTTGCACGATCCGATCGCAGGCCTGCAAACCCGGTTAATCAGGATGCGCCGCGAAGGTTTCCACCCGACATAAATGCGGGGTAACATGGACCTGTAGGGACAAAAACGGGACAACACATGACGCACTGGCAGAAGTCGCTTATCGGTATTGCTTACCTGTTGATCATGCTGGTGTTTGCCTGGCGGCAAACCCTTGCGCCGGAAGTTCGCGATGACTCGGCACTGGACTATACGGCGCTTGACCGGCATGTTTCGGTTATCGCCCAAAAGCCTCACCCCATCGGCAGCGCAAGCAACCGCGAAGTCAGGGATTATATCGTTGCTTATTTTGACTCGCTCGGTCTTGAAACCGAGGTGCAAAAGACAACGGTGGTTTACCGGCACCCTGTCAAGCCGGCCCGCGCTACCATCATTGGCAATGTAGAGAATATCATTGTGCGTCTGCCCGGTCGCCTTGTTGCCGGAACACAAGACGCCAATGGTCTCGTGGTTATGGGGCATTATGATTCACGGCCTCTCACGCCCGGTGCGGGTGATGATGCCTCGGCTGTCGCGGCAATTCTGGAAACTGCACGCATCATGGCGGCCGCTCCGGCGCCGCTGCATGATGTGATTTTTCTGATCACCGACGGTGAGGAGATGGGCTTGCTGGGTGCGCAGGGCTTTTTCAGGCAACATCCCGCCGCGAAGCAGGCCGGCCTGGTTCTGAACTTTGAGGCGCGTGGCAGCCACGGGGCATCGTTCATGTTTGAGACCAGCAAAAACAACGCATGGCTGGTTGGCGAACTGATTGAATCGGCACCTGATTTGCAGGCAAGTTCACTGGCCTACGAAATTTACCGGCAGATGCCCAATGACACCGACATGAGCATCTCAAAAGGAGAGGGTATCCGCGGTTTGAATTTCGCATTTACTGCCGGTTTGTTCGATTACCACGCCATGACCGATAACCCCGGTAACCTAAATGTCAAAAGCCTGGCGCACCAGGCCAACTACGTGCTGGCTACCACGCAGCATTTTGCCAACCTCGAGAACTGGCAATCCGCCGGTGAAGACTGGACCTTCTTCAATCTCTGGCGGGGCAGCATGGTCAGTTACAGCCAGGGTATGGCGGTCGCGCTTGGCCTGCTTGTATTGTTGGTGGGTGGCGGGTTGTTATTGACCGGCCTGCGCACAGGGGCATTCAGCTGGAGTTCCATTACAAACGGTCTCCTGGGTGTTGTGATTATCCTGTTGATGGTTTACTCCTTATTCGCAAGCCTGAATGCCTGGATGCAAAAAGCGGATGCCGGGATAATGCGGATGACCTCGATGGGGGAATGGCCGTTCCTGGTATACTTTATCATCACCATCGGCCTGGTTTTATGGTTTGGCCACAGCGTCAAACAGGGTCTGAGCAGGCTTGATATGATCCTGCCTTCGCTGGCACTGGTGTTCCTCGGAGCGCTTGCGGGACGTACCTCGATGGCGGCATGGGTGCCGCCAGTGCTGCTGGTGCCTCTGATGCTGGCGGTGCGGTGGCGCGTCAGCCAGCCGGATTTATGGACTGCTGCCTTGATTTGCTGGTGGTTGCTGACCGCCCTGGTGCTTTATTTTGCGCCAAATGCTTCCTACTTTTTTGCCTGGCCGTTGGCCTCGGTTTTGCTCGGTGCTGCTTTGCAGCGAACGCTTTCCAGGATGACGGATGGGCGCAGCCAATTTGTGACGGTGCTGGTGTTCAGTTTTATTCCCTTGCTACTGCTGCCACCGGTTTATATCCTGGCTTACCTCGCACTGGGTCTTACACTGCCGCAGGTGCTCATGATGATCTGCGCGCTGTCCTTGTTGCTGATCTGGCCGTTGATCAAAGGTATTGGCTCCCTGGTTGATGGAAAAGCCGGGCCATTGCTTTTGGCGTCGGGGCTGATAATGGCAATCGTCGGCATATTGGGCAGGGATTTCGATACCCGGCATCCGCGTGCAGAGGAGCTCTTCTACGCTATTGATGTTGATCAGCAAACCGGTTTCTGGGTCAGTCCGGATGCAAGACCCGGGACCTGGCTGGGTGATTTTATGGGTGGGCGGGCCCAAACTGCGAATATGACCCGCATCATGCCGGGCTATGATCAGGAGGTACTGATACGGGAAAGCGTCCCGCCTGCATTTGCGGCGGCTACACTGACAGTGATCAGCGATCGCCTGATCAATGGTAAGCGGGAACTGGGTTTGCATTTAGAACCCTTTGGCAACGCTGAGTACATCAACATCCTGTTTGCAAATGACGCAGGCATATCAGCTGCTACGGTGAATGGCGTTCCGGTAGAAATGCCAGATATGCAAAAGACCGGTGATCCCGCTCAGGATTTGGCTCCATGGTGGCGTTGGCGGCTCTATGGGGTAGCAGAGGAAGGTGCCGATATTTTATTGACGCTGGTAGCGGGCCGGACCGTTCCGGTCAGGATTGTTGAGGTTGACTACACGATGCCTGGGGGCGCACCTTCGAGACCGGAAAACTCGATGAGCAAGCCGTATAGCTGGTCGGACAGCACCGTTATTTTTCAGACCGTCAAACTCGAGTGAACAGGACGGAAATATCGCATTTGATTGTTTTTATAGCATATACCAACATAAGAATGTAAAATGTGGCCGCTGCATGTTGCGGCGAGTGATTGAGTGTTTAGTCTGAACAGGTCGTACTGCTTCCTTCCAGATATACCCGGTCCCGTTCTTCTCCAGCACAGTCACTACCGGAAGGTGGTTTTTCAACTATATATAGTGAGTTAAATATAATGTCAGATAAGGTTATTGGAACTGTTAAATGGTTCAACGACGAAAAAGGTTTTGGATTTATTTCCCGTGAAGGCGAACGCGACGTTTTCGTTCACTTCCGTCAGATTGTCGGCGACGGCCGCAAAACTCTGAAGGAAGGACAGCAGGTTGAATTCACCGTTGGTGAAGGCCTAAAAGGACCCCAGGCAGAGAACGTAAACCCTCTGTAAGGGATTCCAAGCCAGATAAAAAAACCCGACCAGGCTCAATGCCTGGCCGGGTTTTTTTTGCCTTGGTTTTAACCGGGTCCCCACAAAAAAACCCCGGTCAGGGACCGGGGCTTTTTTAAAATCGGTAAACCGGTGGGGCCGGTTTCCGTTTGGCCTGTATCACTCAGTTCAGGCCGCGCCGTTCCAGCAGGGGCGCAATATTGGGCTCGGCACCCCGGAAGTTCCGAAACAGCGTCATCGCATCTTCGGCACCGCCGCGTGACAGCAGCGCCTGGCGGAAATGATCACCGTTCGCACGGCTCAAACCACCGTTCTCCTTGAACCATTCAACCGTATCGGCATCCAGCACTTCGCTCCAGATGTAGGCGTAGTAACCGGCCGAATAACCGCCGATGATGTGTGAGAAGTAGGTGCTGCGGTAACGCGGTGGAACATAGGCCAGCGCCACGCCTGCATCCTCAAGGGCCTTGGCTTCGAAATCCAACAGGCCATCAGCGGTCGGAACCTCTTCCGGCAGCAACTGGTGCCATGCCTGGTCGAGGAGGGAGGCTGCAAGATATTCCGTGGTGATATAGCCCTGGTTGAATTTTTGCGTTTCGAGGACCTTATCCAACAGTTCACGGGGCATGGCCTCACCGGTCTGGTAATGTACGGCGTAGTTCTCCAGTATCTCCGGCCAGGTTGACCACATCTCGTTGACCTGTGATGGATACTCGACGAAGTCACGTGGCACCGAGGTACCCGAAAACTCGGGATATTTCACATTGGAAAACATGCCGTGCAATGCATGGCCAAACTCGTGGAACATCGTTGTAACTTCATCAAAGGTCAGCAGTGTCGGTTCGTCTGCTGAAACCGGTTTGGTGATGTTCAGGTGGTTGGCAACGACGGGTTTATTGTCCATCAGGTGGGATTGATCGACATAGGAGTTCATCCAGGCGCCACCGCGCTTGGACGGACGGGCATAGGGATCCATGAGGAACAACGCCAGCGTGGACCCATCCTCTTCAAAGACCTCGAAGACACGAACATCTTCCTGGTAAACCGGCAGGTCGTGGCGTTCCTTGAAGGTGATGCCATAGACTTTTTCAGCTGCGTAGAAGACACCTTTTTCCAATACATTGTTCATTTCGAAATAGGGGCGCAGTTGCGCGGCGTCAAAGTCGTAACGTTGCATACGCACTTTTTCGGCATAGAAATCCCAGTCCCAGGAGGCTAGTTCGAAATCGCCGCCTTCGGCATCAATGATGGCCTGTATATCGGCGGCTTCACGTTTTACATTGGCAACGGCGGGCGGTGCCAGGCTTGCAAGACGCTCGTTAACAGCTTCGGCGGTGCGGGCGGTCTGGTTTTCAAGACCGTAAGCCGCGTGGTTCGCGTAACCCATGAGTTGGGCCCTTTCAGCTCTGATCTTTGCAACACGTGTCAGTATTTCCCGGTTATCAAACTCACCACCGTGACTGCCGCGGGCAAGCGAGGCTTCCATGATGCGTTGACGCAGCGCACGGTCTTCCAGGTCGGCCAATGGAGGTTGCTGAGAGGTGTTGAGAAGGGCGATCAGGTACCTGCCGTCCATTTCTTTCTCTTTTGCCGCTTTTGCGGCTGCCTCGATATTGGTCTCCGGCATCCCCGTAAGCTCTTCACGGCTGTCGACGACTACGGCTGATGCATTCACCTCGTTCAATACATTTTGACTGAACTTGGTTTGCAAGCTGGCCAACTCGGCGTTCATTGCTTTAAGCTTTTCCTTGTCTTCATCGGAAAGCTGTGCACCCGCACGAACGAAGTCCTTGTATGTTTCTTCAACCAGGCGATAGGACTCGGGATCCAGTTCCAAGGTATCACGTTGCTCGTAGAGGGACTTTACACGCTCAAACAATTTGCTGTTCAACCGGATCTTGTCATTGTGCGCTGAAAACTTTGGCGCCCACTCACTACGGATGTTTTCGAGTTCGTCGTTGGTGTTGGCAGAAGACATGGAGAAAAACACCGTGGCAGCCCTGTTCAGGAGCTGACCCGAACGTTCCATTGGAATAAGGGTGTTATCCAGCGTAGCAGGCTCCGTCTGGTTAGCGATGGCGTCGATCTCCGCGAGGTGCTCAGTCATTCCAAGCTCAAAAGCCGGTACAAAATGAGTGTTGTCTATTTTGTCGAATTGCGGGTAATGCAAATACAACGGACTTTCTGCGAAGAACGGATTATTTTCAGTTGGGTTTGTTGTCATCGTGTTTTCAGTTGGGGCTGCGGGGGCTGATTCTGCGGCCTGGTTGTTATCGGTTTCAGAACAGCCGGCTATGGTAAATGCAAGTGCTGTGCTCAGCGCAAGCGACAATATTGTTTTCATGTCTAAACATCCTTTTTTTTTGCTAAAGGGCAACACATGATTTTACCCTAATCACCCGTTTAATGCTTCATGTTCGGGAGGTTTTTATCGGTATTGGCTCAACCGGTTTCAGCCTGTCCTGACCGCGAAGAATATCTGATTTCTAACTTCCTTCGGTTTAGCATATACTTGCGTGAAGTGGTTTATTGATGTGATGAACATAATCACGGGAAACAAGCCGCAGCATGGTGTAAACGGATATGAAGGATCATGTTTGTTTGCATGAGGAGAGCTACTCAACCATTAGTCGAGGGTGAAGGATCATGCTCAGCTACGATAAATCTTTCGTTTTAAAGAAGCGCCGTTCCGGCGGTTTTACACTCATAGAATTGATGATCGTCATATCCATTGTTGCCATCCTGGTGACACTGGCAGTACCGGCGTACCAGGAATACAGCACGCGTGCCAAAGTGACAGAATGCATGGTCGGCGCGGCGCCTGCCAAGCTCGCAGTTTCGGAATACATGTCGACCGTGGGGAGCTGGCCTCCGAATATGGATGTGGCGGCGTTGAGCAGCAACGGTGTTTCCAAGTACTGCAGCGGTTTTGCAGGGTATGACCCCTTGGTCGGTTCGTTTCAGATCAATGTCAATGAAGCAGCGATATACCCGACGCTCGGACAGGTGCAACCACAGTTGACCCCGCAGGTCACCAGTGTGACAACCATCGCCTGGCGTTGCAGTCGTGGTGCGACGCTGGCGGCAAACCTTAAGTATTTGCCATCAACCTGCAGGGGCACATAAAGCCAACCGCCTTGCCGGTCATTGCTGCGAACCAATGGAGTTTTTTGAGGTTAACGGGTTATACAAGTCGACATCCGCACTACCTCTAAACCGGTCTTGACCGCTTGCCAGTAAAGGCGGTCAAGGCACTTCTATCGGACTTGATTTGAATCCACTGTACTCAAACAAAGGCAACTCAGAGAATCGCTCGTTGCTTGAACCTTGGTTCTTAATCTGTATGGGCGCCGAGGCCATGCAGTACCTTTCTTCAGGACACGTGAACCCTATGTGGCCTCAGTGAGGCTTCGCGTCGCACATCCCTGTGCTCTATCGCGAAGTACCGTTCATCCTGAACATAAAGGTCCTGAAGAAAGGTACTGCACACCCTCTGCGCTGTGCCAAACGATGGGTCAATGGTTTCTGTCAGCAATGCACGGCGTCTGCCGGACGCTGGGGTTATGTTCAGGATGAACGGTATGTCGCGGGCGCATGGATGCGCAGGAGCGACTGGTTCAGTTATGCACAGCGCATGAAAACCTACCTGACAGGAGTCGAGCCCGAGCCTACATGCGAAGTGCTTGAGCGCGTCCTGGAAGTAACTACCCACTCCAGTGGCCCTGCCACCGTATATAACTGCCCACCCCAGCGGCCCCACCTCCATACAAGATAAGGAAAGCAAAAGTCTCTTTACTAATCTCTGAAGTTTTTGTATTGCAGCGGGGTATCGAGATCAGCGTCTTTCAACAGGGCAATGACCTCCTGCAGATCATCGCGTTTCTTGCCGGTCACCCGTAACTGATCACCCTGGATAGCCGTTTGAACCTTGGCCTTGCTTTGCTTGATCAGCTTGATCATATCCTTCGCCAGTGCTGTTTCGATACCCTCCCGGACTTTGATCGCCTGGGTTGCGGTCCTGGCATGGATGACGGGTTCGTTTTTCTCAAGGCAGGCGATGTCGATACCGCGCTTGACCAGTTTGTTACAAAGGATGTCGTACATCTGCTGGAGCTGGAACTCCGATTCGGTTTTCATGGTAATCAGCAGGTCGGCCAATTCAAAGTTTGAATCAGTGCCCTTGAAATCAAATCGCGTGGTCACTTCGCGGTTGGCCTGGTCGATACCATTATTCAATTCATGGTGGTCCACTTCAGAAACTACGTCAAATGAAGGCATGGCTAATTTCCTGTCTCTTATAAATCAATAAGTTGTTTGAGGTCCGACACGACAGCATCACTGTCATCGAGGTCTGAAATCAACAATCGGGCCTGGCCCTGTGCATCGAAGGCAAAAACCGCGGCACTGTGCATGACATTATAAGTGCCTTTGCTGTCCGATGACTGCATGGATGCGTAAACACCGTAGCTTTCCCTGAACCGGGTCAGGGTCGTGGGACAGACATCCGGGCAACTCGTAAAACCGAAGAACAGGAGCAGGGGCTTACCGGACAAAGAATCGGAATCGACACGTTCGCCATCCGGCCCGGTCAACGTGAATTTGAGATCAGGCATCGCACCGCTGATATCACTGGCGTTCCAGTTGGGCGGTTGGTTACAGGATTGCAGCACCATGACGAGGAGTACAGATAACGCGAATTTCAGCTTGGGCATGTTCATCAAACACCAGGGC
>Ga0316188_10000690_pt1 | contig 15051 bp, 8 predicted proteins | sample Phiworburrow1_MG_FD_204933 | JGI IMG/M metagenome (GOLD analysis project Ga0316188, IMG submission 204933) | Coastal sediment microbial communities from Maine, United States - Phippsburg worm burrow 1 | ecosystem: Environmental > Aquatic > Marine > Coastal > Sediment | place: USA: Maine...
CGATCAGAAGTCTCAAGAAGAATTTCAAGAAGATCTCTGGCATCAAGCCCGAGTATCGGTCGCCCGTCTGATTTAATATTTCCAATCTTATCCAATCTTAAATTGAAATTTTCAGCCTTTTTAAGATCAGATAAAAACACAAGATTATGATTTTTCCGGGTTTTGTTGTTTTTTTTATAAATATTACTGATTTCAGAGACCAGTATAAAACGGACTTTTCTTCGGCATGGGGTTGGAACTTCTTGATCACAGATGTTGGATATTTCTTTTTTTAATTTAAACATTCCCGGCTCTGCTGGTACCAGTTTTTCTTTGATTTCGGCAAACCATCCTGGATGTGTAAAATCTCCGGTTCCAATTACCGTTATACCTTTTAACTGTGCAGCGATGTACAGGTTTTCAAGGTCAAGATTCTTCGCGGTTGCTCTTGAAAAACGGGAATGAACATGGAAATCAGCAATAAATTTCATAGATTTTTCTTCGGGAGATATTTCAAATCAATAGAGCAACTTAAATCCTTTAATTATTGTAAAATGCATAGTAAAAACACTTGTAACATTTTTATAAACAGTATATATATTTATATCAAACAAAATTAAACACTATATATGGTATTTTTTGAACAGTAACAGTTAGCTCATTCTCGGAAAGAATGTTGAAGAGAAGCTAAAATCCCGCCTTGCGGGGCTGCAGAGAGCTTTAATTTTTTTTATTTTTTTCCTCAATCTCTCATTTTAATCACCGAAAAATACGGATGTTCGTGTTTATATTTTTTTAATAAATAAAGACTTATTAACAATTCATTTTAGTGTGTTAATAATTCATTACTTTTAATCATTTTTTATACTCTTATTTAAATCAATTAATTACTATCATTTAAATAGTTTAAAAAATTTTTATAGTTATAAACAACCATTACTTTTTATATACATATATATATAAATATAAGGAACAGATTATGAAATTTAAAATTAAAAAGGAAGACATTCTTGATGTATTATCCAAGGTTCAAGGGATCACCGGACGAAAAAGCAATCTGGCTATTACCTCTAATATTCTTATTAAAACAACGGGTAATGGTATAAAATTGGTGGTAACGGACCTTGAAACCGGTTTCGAAGGAACATATCCAGCGGACATTGAATCTCAAGGCACCATAACTATAAATTCAAGAAAATTTTATGAAATCGTTAAAGAATTTCCAAGCAACGAAATAAAGGTCGATGAAATTGAAAATTATTGGATAAAAATAGGGAATAAAAATGTTGAGTATAATATTGTTGGAATGAATCCCGATGATTTTCCTGAAACTCCAGAGATAGAAGATGTTGATTTTTTTGATATTGATTCTGAAATTTTTAAAAACATGATCGAAAAAACGATCATTATTTCCGGTGCTCCTGATGAAAAAAGAACCCATATCACCGGAATTTATTTTGAAATACCGCACCCAAAGAAAGAAAACATTATTAGAATGGTTTCAACAGACGGCAACCGTCTTTCAAAAGTGGATTGTATTTATGGAAAAGATTTTAAACTGGCGAAAAAAAACGGTATACTTGTTCCAAAAAAAGGAATGAGTGAAGTTATAAAATTTTTAGATTCCACCGGAACCGTTCAAATTGGTATCAAAAACAATAATTTTATTATAAAGAAAGACTTCGAAACCATTATAATTCGGCTTCTCGAAGGGAATTTTCCAGAATATGGGGATATTATAAAAAGGGGATCGTCCCACGCTATCCATCTGGATCGCAAAATGTTTGTATCCATGCTGAAAAGAATGTCTATTTTGTCTTCGGAAGATTACAAAGGTGTTATTTTTAATTTTAAAGAAAATAACCTTTCCATAATCACAACAAATCCGGATTTGGGTGAATCCAAAGAAGATATGGTTATCGACTATAAGGGAGAGCCCATTGAAGTTGCTTTTAATCCCAGATACATTGTGGAAACCATGAGCGTTATTGATTCTGAAAAAATTATTATTAATATAATCGATAGTGAAAAACCCTGTTTACTCGAAGGAGCGAATGACGACACTTATTTAAGTGTAATCATGCCGATGAGAATATGAAAAAAGAAGAAAACACATACAGTGCCGACAATATAAAAGTTCTCGAAGGACTTGAAGCGGTCCGAAAAAGACCGTCCATGTACATAGGGAACGTTGGTATTGAAGGCCTTCACCATCTGGTTTACGAAGTTGTGGATAACAGCATCGATGAAGCGATGGCTGGTTACTGCGACCTTATAAAGGTTATCATTCATACGGAAAACAGTGTAAGTGTCGAAGATAACGGCAGGGGAATCCCCGTGGGGAGACAAAAATCCGAGAAGATGCCTGCTGTTGAAGTTGTCATGACCAAACTTCATTCAGGAGGAAAATTCGATAATGATTCTTATAAAGTTTCCGGTGGACTTCACGGTGTAGGGGTGTCGGTGGTCAATGCGCTTTCAAAATTTATGGAAGTCGAAATTTATACCGATGGAAAAATTTATTATCAAACATATGAAAAAGGAAAAAAAACCAGAGATCTCAGTATCATCGGAAAAACCAATAAACGGGGCACAAAAATACATTTTGTTCCTGATACGGAAATTTTAGAAACAGACAATTTTAGCTATGATATTCTAATTCGAAGATTAAGAGAGCTTGCTTTTTTAAACAAAGAGGTCCGATTAACAATCGAAGATGAACGATCCGATAACAAAGATGAATTCTATTATAAAGGCGGCCTGGTATCATTTGTAGAGTATCTGAATAAAATAAATATGCCACTTCATAAACCCATTTTCATAGAAGGCATAAAAAATGATGTTCAAATAGAAGTTGCCCTTCAATACAACGACACATTCAAAGAAAAAATCTTCTCGTTTGCCAACAATATCAATACGATTGAGGGGGGGTTTCATCTCATCGGTTTCAAGGCGGGATTAACGCGAACCGTCAATCAATATTTAACAAACGGGAACCTTCCCAAAAACCTTCAAGCCAAGATTAGCGGTGAAGATATTAGAGAGGGTTTAACAGCGGTTATCAGTATTAGAATTAAGTCTCCGCAGTTTGAGGGTCAAACAAAGACAAAACTTGGAAACAGTGAATTAAAAGGGTTGGTCGAGTCTCTGGTAAACGAGAAATTAAGCATGTTTCTTGAGGAGAATCCATCCGTAGCCAAAAAAATAGTTGGTAAAGCTGTGGATGCTTCCAGGGCCAGGGATGCAGCAAAAAGAGCACGGGATATCGCAAGAAAACAGGGCGCTCTTATTGATTCAACACTTCCAGGCAAGCTTGCCGAATGCCAGGCTTCAGAACCTTCCGAAAGAGAAATCTTTATCGTGGAAGGTGATTCTGCCGGGGGCAGTGCCAAACAAGGGAGAGATAGAAAATTTCAGGCAATACTGCCATTAAAGGGCAAAATATTAAATGTTGAGAAAGCTAGGTTTGATAAAATTCTGCGAAGCGAAGAGATTAAAAATATCATTACAGCCCTGGGAACCGGAGTGGGTGAAGAAGAATATGATATTGAAAAAATAAGGTATCACAAAACAATTATCATGACAGATGCTGATGTTGACGGATCTCACATTCGAACGCTTCTGTTAACCTTCTTTTACAGACATATGCCCGAGATGATCGAAAAAGGGTATTTATACATTGCTCAACCCCCCCTGTTTAAAGTCGGCAAAGGAAAGAATGAAATTTATTTAAAACACGAAAATCAATTAAACGATCACATTTTAAAAAGAGCATGCGATAAAAAAAATATAAAGTTTGGAGAAGAAGAAAAGATACTATCCGAACACAATCTCTATCTTTTCATGGCAAATCTTTCTGAATATTTTTTGATAATTTCGAGATTGAAAAGACGCGGAATTACCGGCGATCTTATCGAATTGTTAATTAAGGAAGAGGTTGAAAGTAAAAAATTTCTACAAGACCGGGAAAAAATAACGCAGTTAAAAAAAACACTTATGGGAAAAAATTATCATGTCGGTGAATTAACATGGAATTCGGAACGGGATGTTTATGAAATTACGGTTACCCCGTCCTTTGGCCAAAAGGGACTATTGTCGGGAAAAATGCCAAACATGAAGGTGAAACCCATAAAAATCGGCAGAAGCCTTATTTATTCCGGAGATTTCCAGAAAAGCCTGCTGCTGAGTAAAAATATCTTCAAATACGATAGTCCCCCGTTTCTTGTTTTTAACAAGGACGATGAGAACAATTCTATTCGCATTGATGATAAAAAAGACCTTCTTTCTTTTTTTATGGAGGAAGGGAAAAAGGGTCTCGGCATTCAGAGATACAAAGGTCTGGGTGAAATGAATCCAATCCAACTATGGGAAACCACAATGAATCCGGACAAGAGAACCCTCTTGCAGGTAAAGGTCGAGGATGTGGTTGAAACCGATGAAATTTTTACCGTTCTTATGGGCGAGGCGGTCGAACCCAGAAGAGAATTTATCACCGAAAATGCCCTTGAGGTGAACATACTGGATATATAGGCACTTAAGCGAAATTTCCACCAAGCTGCAACAGCGAGTGTATTTTCCATTAAACATTCAATAAACCGAAACGATACAATAAATATGGATATTCACAAGGTTAAAGCAAGGGATTTGCCGGATCTTTGGTTTCAGGCGGTTCATGACATTCTTGACCGTGGCCGGCGGTTTAAAATAGATCGGGGAAGTTACGCCGGCCAGACAAGACTCGAATATGATTATTTTACCGGACACGTTCGGCATCCAGGAACTCAGCCGCTGTTACCCGATATACCGGCATCCTGCGGGATTCCAAATCCTGTGGAAGAAGCCTATATTTATGGCGGTGAAGGCTATGAAAGATCGTACATCGAGTATCTGATGACCGGTCAAAAAGAAACTGGAGAATCATATACTTATGGTGAGCGATTGACCCGAGCGCCGCTGACCGGGGATCAACTGGCATGGTGGGAAGCGGGCAACACGGAAATTATCGACAAACGGGAGATCGACGGCAAAGCGGTTTTTGAAGAAGGCGGACAAATCTTTCTAAATCAGATCGAGTGGGTCATTCAGACCTATCGGGAGCATGGCAGCCGCAACAATCAGATGGTGCTCCAAGTGGCCGACCCAACGGATCTTACACTGCTGGACCCGCCGTGTTTGCGTTCCATCGACACGCGAATACAGGATGAAACCCTCCATTTTATTGTCTATTTTCGTTCATGGGATCTTTGGGGGGGGATGCCGGCAAATCTGGCCGGGATCCAGAATCTTAAAGATTACATGGCCGGGGAGATCGGCGTAAAAGACGGCGAGATGATCGTTGAAAGCAAAGGGCTTCATCTTTACGGCTATGCTGAGCAGTTGGCGAAGTTAAGATGTTTGAAAGCTTAAGATCACCGCCATAACCTTAAATCAGAATTCTATGGTGCTGGGCGTTCTCGGGAAAGGAATGACATCCCGGATGTTTCTGATTCCTGTCATCAACATAATCAACCGTTCGAACCCGAGACCAAAACCACTGTGTTCAACGGATCCAAAACGCCGGGAATCTAAATACCACCAGTAGTTCTCTTTTGGGATTCCCATTTCATCCATCCGGTTTTCAAGAACCCCCAACCGTTCTTCACGCTGGCTCCCGCCGATAATTTCCCCAATTCTCGGCACCAGAACATCCATTGCCGATACCGTCTGACGGTCATCATTCAACCGCATGTAAAAAGGTTTTATTTTTTTGGGGTAATTAAAGACAATTAAAGGTTTCTTAAAGTGATTTTCTGTTAAATAACGTTCATGTTCGGTTTGCAGGTCTTTTCCAAAATCGATATCGTGTTCAAATTTTTTTCCGGATTTTTTTAATATTTCTACAGCAGATGCATATGTGAGACGTTTGAAATCAGAGGCGGCCACGTTATTTAACGTTTTTAACAGCGTTTTATCCACAAATTTTGCAAAAAGTTCTAAATCTTCCGCGCATTCTTCGAGTATAAAGGAGGTTAAATATTTTATCATCTCTTCTGCAAGATCCATATTGCCCTCCAGATCACAGAACGCCATTTCTGGTTCAACCATCCAAAATTCGGCAACATGTCGACGGGTATGTGAATTTTCGGCACGAAAAGTGGGACCAAAGGTATAAACATCTCCCAAGGCAAGGGCGAACATCTCGGCGGATAACTGGCCGGACACGGTTAAATTTGCTTCTTTAGCAAAAAAGTCTTTGGAATAATCAATTTTGCCTTCTTTTCGGGGCGGATCATCCGGATCTATGGTTGTTACACGAAACAGCTCTCCGGCGCCTTCGCAATCCGAACCGGTTATGATCGGTGAGTGGATATATCGAAACCCCTTGTCTCTGAAGAATTTATGAATGGCATATGACAACTCGGATCTTATCCGAAATGCAGCGCCGTATTTGTTGGTCCGGGGCCTTAAATGCGCGATGTTTCTTAAAAATTCATCCGTGTGACGTTTTTTCTGTAACGGATAATTTTCGGGGGCAACATTTAAGATTTCCACACTTTCCGCAACCACTTCCCATTTCTGTCCAGGACCTTTAGACGCTTCCAATTTTCCGGGGATCGCAACCGCCGAACCGGTGGAAATCCTGATGATGTCTTTGTAATTGTCTATGGTGTTGTTAACAATGATCTGTATGTTTTTTAGGCAGGATCCATCGTTGACCTCAATAAATGAAAAATCTTTTGAATCACGTTTGGTTCTGACCCAACCCTTTACAAGAACTTCATCGACGGGGCGTTCTGATTTTAATAATTTTGTTATTTTTGTCCGTTTCATAATAAATCTCCAGTGTCAGACCGCGTTGATAGTTTACGGGCGATAGGGTTTTACCGTTATATTATACAGCTGATCTTCGCGCTCCAAAACCATGACCAGCGAATTTTTTTGGCGGTATTTTATGATGGCCTTTTTAAAATCGTCAATGTTTTTAACGGATATATCATCGAGTTGCCGAATCACATCTCCGGGCCTGACGCCGATACGCGCCAGATAAGATTGACGATTAAGATCTGAAATCACAACGCCCTCTTTCGCGTAAGTATTAAAGATTTTTCGGTTTTTGGCAGAAAGTTTATCCACGGAAATTCCCAGAAGGCTTTGGGCCAATTCCAGAGCCAATTCTTTGGGGAATACAGATGATTTTACAGAAAAAGACTCGATTTTACCATTTCTGAGTATGTTTATATCGATGGTTTCTCCGGCTGGAAAACTGCTCATGGACCTCTCAAAATCCATTTTAGAATGAATGTTTCGTGACCCTATGGATACGATAATATCACCCTCGCGAACACCGAACTTAAAGGCAGGTCCAGTATTTTCAACTTTTTTCACCAGAACGCCTTTGATGGTCGGTGCTTTCAAATAGGTTGCCAGCTCTGTATCAAGATCCTGAACAGTAATACCGATCCATGCCGGTATAACCTCTCCGTATCTTATAAGGTCGACAACAATCCTTTTGGCTTTGTTGATGGGTATGGCAAAACCGATGCCTTGGGCTTTGGCAAATATGGCGGTGTTTATACCGATGAGCTCTCCATTTATATTAAGGAGCGGCCCGCCGCTGTTACCCGGGTTAATGGAGGCATCGGTTTGGATAAAATCGTGATACACCAGGTCGTCAGTCCGTACACTTCGGTTTATGGCACTGATAACACCGGTGGTTACCGTATTTGAAAAACCAAAGGGGTTGCCGATGGTGATAACCGTTTCGCCGATCATCAGGTCATCGGAGTCTCCCATTTCAATTGCCGGCAGAATTTTCTTGGCGGAAATGCGCAGAACCGCCAGATCAGAATCGGGATCTGCACCCACAATCTGTGCCGTGAATTCACGCCCATCTTTCAGACCTACGGTAATGGTGGAACCTTTTACGATGACATGTTTGTTGGTTAGGATAAACCCCCTTTTCCCATCAATGATAACTCCGGATCCCAGGCTGGTTCGTTGATATCTTTGTTCAAACCCCGGATCAAAAAAATCTCTGAAAAACGATTCAAAAGACGGATCCATGCCAAATCCATAAAATGGATTTGCACGCTTGCGAACCTGGAATTCGGAGCTTATGTTTACCACCACAGGACTGACTTTTTGAACCGCTTTTACAATTGCGCTTTCACGCAGGTTTTCAGCGCAAAGGTTGTCCGGTGCTTTAAAAACAAGCGTGATAAAAAAGATAAAAATGGAAACTACTGAAATTACAAGTTTGTTATTGTTTTGGGGTTTTATTTCTGGCATTTTAGGTTCCGGTATAATAAGATAAAAAATTAAGAATCTGCTGATTCTATTTTTTATACCCCGTCCGCTTGCCGGAGTTAGGCGGCGATCCCATCTCAAGGGGGCGGCGGGGAGCGTCAAAAAAACAGCACATTCGGACAATCTGGCTTCAACGTCTAAAACTTGTGAGTACCGATGTGTAAAAAAAATTAACCGGGGTTCGTTCCACTTTCTTCCAGGGTCACTTGAAGCGGCACGAAACCCGAGAAGATCTATATCATGAGCATTACATCCATTCAAGATATCTTGCCACTAGTAGAGCAACCCAGCCGATATTTAGGCTCGGAGATAAATACGGTCAAAAAGGATCCAAGCCGGGTAAAACTCGGTTTTGCTCTTGTATTTCCAGACCTTTACGAGATCGGGACATCCCATTTTGGGATTCAGATACTTTACAATATCCTGAACAGCCACCCAGAGATCGCCGCTGAAAGGGTGTTTGCACCTGGACTCGATATGGAAGCATACCTTCGATCGTCAGGAACATCCATTGTGTCACTGGAATCTAAAAAACCGCTCGATCAATTTGATATTATCGGCTTCAGCCTTCTCTACGAGTTGAACTATACCAACGTACTTACCATATTAGAACTGGCCAACATCCCGTTTTTTTCTCGACAACGAAATAATTCTTACCCGCTGATTATCGCCGGCGGTCCTTGTACGTGTAATCCCGAACCGATGGCGGATTTTTTTGACGCCATGGTCGTGGGGGACGGCGAAAATGTAATCATGGAACTGTCCCAAACCTGGCTTGAATGGCAGTCGACAGGAAAGGTTGATAAAGAAGCCCTTTTGAAAAGATGGTCCAAGATAGAAGGGGTGTATATTCCTGAATTTTTTACGCCTAAATTTGACTGTCATGGTTTCCAGACCCTTGTTCCTAAATTTCAAGATTATCATACGATTAAACGCGCAATTGTTGATGATCTTGACACGGCGCGGTTTCCCCATGAACCGGTAGTTCCTTACGGCAAACCGGTTCATGATCGGCTTCGGCTTGAAGTATCCAGGGGCTGCACCAGGGGTTGCCGCTTCTGCCAGGCCGGGATAATATATCGACCGGTTCGTGAACGCTCGCCAGAGACCCTGCTCTGTCTGTCAGATTTTTTGGTGGCTTCAACAGGCTACGAGGATATCTCGCTTTTATCTTTAAGTACGGGGGATTATAGCTGTCTTATACCGCTAATGGAAAATCTCACGTCACGGTATGCATCGCAGCGGATTGCGGTTTCCTTTCCATCTCTGAGGGCCGATACATTATCACCAGAACTCATGGATCTTGTAAAAAAGGTCAGAAAAACAGGCTTTACGTTAGCGCCGGAAGCCGGAAGTCAGCGGCTTCGCGATGTTATCAATAAAAATATAACCGAAAAAGATATTATAGAAACCGTTAAAGATGCATTTCATCTGGGCTGGCAGGTGGTTAAGCTCTATTTTATGATCGGTCTCCCAACCGAAACCGACGACGACGTGCAAGCCATCGTTGATCTTGTAAAAAAATTGAAAAATATTTGTTTACCCAACAGGCGCAAAGCCAAGATCAATGTAAGTGTCGCAACGTTTATTCCAAAGTCCCATACGCCGTTTCAGTGGTCTTCCCAGATGGCTTTGGCTGAATCGAAACAGAAAATTGGCCTGTTGAAGAAACAACTAAAAATACCGGGTGTTCAATTTAAATGGCAGAACCCTGAAGCCAGTTTGATCGAAGGGATTTGGGCACGGGGCGACCGGCGTCTTTGCCGCCTATTGCTTGCTGCATATAAGAAAGGATGTAAATTTGACGGATGGAGCGACCATTTTAAATATCGATTGTGGGAAGAAGCTTTTTCCGATGAAGGGATTGATATCGATTTTTTTATTACCCGTGTTCGGCCCGCTACAGAGTCGTTGCCCTGGGACCATATCGATACGATGGTTTCAAAAGATTTCTTAATCAACGAATGGGATAACGCCACAAAAGGTGAACACACAGCGGATTGTCGCAACGGTGATTGTAACCATTGCGGGGTTTGTGATTTTGAGGTTGTTGAACCCAAAATCTTTGCCGACCATAAAGACAGGGTTCCAAAGAACATTCCTGCAGACCGTGATAAGGATACATTTTACAAAAAATTCAAGGTGTCATTTTCCAAGCTGGATCAGGCAAAGTATTTTGGACATCTTGAACTGGTTAAAATCATAACCCGGGCTATTCGACGTGCTCGAATACCGGTCAAGTTTTCCGAAGGTTTTCATCCAAAGCCGGTAATATCTTTTGAAGATCCGCTTCCTATCGGTTTGGAGAGCCTGAATGAAAATTTTTTTGTATCCGTGAACGGAAACATTCAACCCCACACCATTATAGAGGGATTAAACCAGCATTTTCCTAATGGCCTGCGAATTATAGACTGTCAGCTTGCACCGAGGAAGGCTTCCCGCAACAATTTTTCACCGTCGACATATTTGGTAACGAAAAAGAATGGTTCCTTTAATGAAGAAAACGTGGCATCTTTTGTTAAAAATTCTGAATTCATCGTTACCCGAACCGACCGAAAGGGAAAAAACAGACAGTTAGACCTAAAAGAGATGGTAATAAAGATAACGATGCTTTCGTCCAACAAGCTAAAGATGACGCTGAGATCAGAACCGGGCAACACAGTTAGACCTTTTGAGGTTCTTGAACATATTTTTGAATTGAGCAAAGAAGAGATAAAACGGGCCGCCGTCGTAAAAATCTGACAATACAAATTCAAAGGGGCGAAGCCAGATTATAACGATATGTAAATACAGGACAAACAATGAATAGAAAAATTATTATAAATTCGGCTGAACATGAAACAAGAGTGGCGCTTCTTGAGGATGGGAACATCGCTGAGCTTTTCATCGAGCGGGGAGATGCTTCAGACATTGCCGGAAATATTTATAAGGGAAGGGTGCAACGGGTTCTGCCGGGAATGCAGGCTGCTTTTGTAGATATAGGACTCAAACAGGCCGCTTTTATCTATGTAAATGATGTGTTTGGCGGAAACTATAATGAAATTGAAAGCTTTCTGATTAAAAGGAACGGTGACGAAACGGATGCCCTGGATATCGATATTGTCGATTCGTTTTCGCCGTTGATACGTCGCGAAAGACATATCGAGGAGCTTATCACCGAAGGTCAGGAAATAATGGCCCAGGCTGCCAAAGCGCCATTGGGGTCAAAGGGGGCTCGGCTGACAACCCACATATCCCTTCCCGGCCGACTTCTTGTTCTGATGCCCACATCAGAACATATTGGAATATCCAGACGTATAGAAGATGAGGCTGAAAGGCATCGGTTAAAGGAGATCATAGAATCGATACGGGAAGATAATTTCGGTTACATTGTTCGAACTGCAGCAGAAGGTGCCCAAAAAGAAAAACTCGAGTATGAGATGGGGTTTCTAAAAAATTTGTGGGAGAGCATACAAAAAAAGTATTCAAAAGCTCCGGCACCCTCTCTGTTGCACAAAGAGGTCGCGGTCAGCCTTCGTGCAGTTCGGGATCTGCTGGTCGATGAAGCTGAGAAACTGATCATAGATTCCCGTTTGGGGTATGAGTCTATTTTAAATTTTCTCGATACGTTCAAGCCGAGCCTCAAAGATTCAGTAGAACTGTATGAGGGTTTGGAACCGATTTTTGATGCGTATAATTTAGAAGGGGATATTTCCCGTGCTTTAAAAAAGAAAGTATGGCTGAAATCCGGTGGTTATATCGTAATCGAGCATACGGAAGCACTCATGGCAATCGATGTAAACACCGGCCGGTATGTCGGCAAACACAATTTGGAAGAAACCATTTTAAAAACCAATCTGGAAGCTGTAAAAGAAATTGCGTATCAAATCCGCTTGAGGGATATCGGGGGTATCATCATCATCGATTTTATCGATATGGAAAAAAAATTAAATCAGGAAAAGGTGTTTAATTCGCTCTCAGGGTTGCTTAAAAAGGACAGGAGCAAAACCCATGTTTTACCCATGTCCGAATTGGGGTTAATGCAGATGACGCGAAAAAGGACCCGACAACCCCTCACCAGGATTCTGTGCGAGCCGTGTTTTTATTGTGATGGAGAGGGGTATCTGATATCCAGGCAGACCATATGTTACAATATATTCAGGGAAATTCTTCGTGAATCAAACGACATGGTGGGGGTCAAGATAAGCCTGAGGGTTAATCCTGAAATTGCCGACCTTCTCCATGGTGGGGAAAGCCAAATTATTGTCGAACTCGAGCGTATTCTCGGAAAACAGATTGTCATATACCCCGCGCCCAAGCTGCATATGGAAGAGTTTGATATTTTCGAAATTTATAAAGAATAATACGGCGTTAATCGGATAAAAAGAATTTTTTTCGCGACACCGGGGTTTACATCTTGACAATCCAGAAATCTTATGATTAGTTTGTCCGGTTAATTTTACAAAATATAATATTTTCAAAGCGAATGCGAAGAAAATTTAGTGTCTAATTAAGGGTTTTGCATTATGAAAAGAACATATCAACCAAGCAGAATAAAGCGCGCCAGAACACATGGGTTTTTGAAGCGGATGTCGACAAAACAGGGCAGAAAGATTATTAACCGGCGCAGATCAAAGGGCAGAAACCGTTTATCGGTATAACCGGTTGGTCAAATAAAATAGATATAGAAAAAACAGCGAATTAAACAGAGGAGTTTCTTTTGCGCTTTTTTTTTACCAAGACGGACAGAATACTGAAACGCTCCGAGTTTCTCAGGTTGTCTAATTTCGGGAAAAAATTTCAAAACAAACATTTTGTTGCAATATTTTCTCCGGGTCTGTTTCAAAGGAACCGCCTTGGTATCACTGTCGTGAGGAGGGTTGGAAATGCCGCGATACGCAACAGGATTAAGCGACTTACTCGCGAATATTTTCGGCTAAACAGGCACATGATAACAGGTTGTTGGGATATAAATATTATCGCAAAAAAAAAGGCGGCCGAAATATCCACAGGCCAGGCTTATGGATCCCTTCAGCACATTTTTACCAACATTTCCAGGGGCTTATACCATTAATAGAATGTTTGTGATAATCGCTCTGTTTTTTATAAGGGCCTATCAGTTGATCTTGTCTTCAGTTCTGGCTCCTGCGTGCCGTTTCTATCCAACCTGTTCCGAATATGCCTATGAGTCTATTCGGCGTTATGGATTTCTTAAAGGTATTTTCCTTGCTTTAAAGAGAATTTTAAGGTGCCATCCCTTTCATCCGGGAGGAATTGATCTTGTGCCTTAAAGCGCCTTGTTAGATCAGATTCGATATATAAGACACCCTTGGTGGAAATAAATATATTTTCCCGCCATTTGAAAATCCCGCAAAGATTTTACTCCTCTGGATTCTGACCCATAAGACATCAAAGCATTAACCCGAGCACAACTTTTTTTGTATATTTTATTGAATTTTGGAGAGGATAATGGAACACCTTCGACTATTTATAGCAATAGGACTTTCGTTGCTTGTTTTTATTGTGTGGAATTTTTTCTTTGTTGACAAGAAAAAGGACACGCTCCCCCAGCAAACCATGAACGCGGAACAACAGGCGAAGAAAGCGCCGGGAATTCAAGAAAAACCGGCTACGGTGACAGCGCCTTCCTTGAAAGACACGCCTTCGGAGCAGATTGAACCATCAAGGACCATCACTGTAAATTCACCATTATACACGGTTAAGATTTCGGAAAGAGGGGCCGTATTCAAGAGCTTTGTTCTTAAAAAGTACAAAGAGACGATAGATGCCGATTCACCGTTATTGGAAATGATATCTCCGGATTTGACCGAAGGAACCGTACGGGTTGGATTTGCCGACAACAGCCTTCCCGGGCTCGAGGGTGCGGTTTTTTCGCCAAATCTTGAGAAAGATACCCTAGATATTAAGAATGAACCTAAAGAGCTCTCTTTTTCCTGGACATCTCCTCAGGGGGTTGTTGTTGAAAAGAAATATTTGTTTTCACCTGAAACGTATATGATCGATCTTAATGTTACTGTAAAGAATGATTCCAACCAGACCATTAAAGACAGCCTCATCCTATCTTTATGGCGTTCCAGTTCGGAAAAAGAGTCCAGATATGGTTTCGAAGGTCCGAGCGCACTGATAAACAATAAGCTCGAACAGGTTAAGATTAAGAAAATTAAAAAGAAAAATATCTACCCCGGAGACATAAAATGGATTGCGGTCCAGGACCGCTATTTTATGTCTGCAATCGTGCCCGATGCATCTGTGACAGCAGCCAGTATGCGCCTTTCCCTTAATGACGACAAGATACTCGAAAATGAATTTTTACAGCCTGAACTCGTTATTAATTCCGGCGATCAGTATGCTTCAAAATACAGGCTTTTCTTTGGACCCAAAAGCATAAAGATTTTAAAATCTGTGGGTTATGATCTGGCCAAAGCCGTGAATTTTGGAATGTTTGATATACTTGCCAAACCCTGTGTCTGGATAATGGATTTTATTTATGATCATTTTATCCCCAACTATGGGGTGGCCATTATAATTTTAACCATTTTTACCAAAATCATTTTGTGGCCCCTCGGAAATAAGAGCTATAAATCGATGGCCGACATGAAAAAAATTCAACCTTTGATGGCAGGGATTAAGGAAAAACATAAAGGCGACAAGAGAAAAATGAATGAAGAGATGATGGCGTTGTACAAAACGTATAAAGTCAACCCCATGGGGGGATGCCTTCCGATGGTTGTCCAGATTCCGGTATTCTTTGCGCTGTATCGAATGTTATATGAAGCCATAGAATTA
>Ga0316188_10000691_pt1 | contig 15042 bp, 16 predicted proteins | sample Phiworburrow1_MG_FD_204933 | JGI IMG/M metagenome (GOLD analysis project Ga0316188, IMG submission 204933) | Coastal sediment microbial communities from Maine, United States - Phippsburg worm burrow 1 | ecosystem: Environmental > Aquatic > Marine > Coastal > Sediment | place: USA: Maine...
ATAGCAGAGATCACCCCTTCCCATGTTTCTTCTTCTTCAATATCACGATAGATTCTGTTCTCGATAAAGATCTTTTCTAAAGATGAATAATGCCAGCTTTCCTCTAGCTCCCCTTTTCTGATCTTTAATTCCAATTCAAGAAGCGTAACCGTTTTATCGGTCGAAAACTTCAATATTTCAGATACCCCTGCAAATCGAGGTTTATCATCAATAATTACAGCTGAATTAGGAGAGATCGATACTTCACAATCGGTAAAAGCATAAAGCGCATCGATGGTTTTATCCGGTGAGATCCCCGGAGGAATGTGGATCATAATTTCAACATTCTCCGCTGTATTATCCTCTATTTTCTTGATCTTTATTTTCCCTTTATCGTTCGCTTTGATGATCGACTCGATTATACTTGAAGTAGTCGTTCCAAAAGGGATCTCATATACAATAAGCGTCTTTTTATCGTCCTGTCTGATCTTCGCTCTAACCCGAATTTTCCCTCCTCTGATCCCATCATTATATTGAGAAAAATCGGCCATTCCACCCTGAATAAAGTCAGGATATATTTTTGGAACCTTCCCTTTTAAAATATCAATCGATCCATTGATTAGTTCGATAAAATTATGGGGAAGTATTTTACATGCCAGCCCTACTGCTATCCCTTCGGCACCCTGGGCAAGTAATAATGGAAATTTAACAGGTAAAAATTCCGGTTCTTTATTTCTTCCATCGTAGGAAGCCAGCCAATTGGTTGTTTTCTTATTAAATACGACCTCTAAAGCAAACTTTGATAAGCGTGCTTCGATGTATCTGGAGGCAGCAGCGCGATCGCCGGTAAGAATGTTTCCCCAGTTACCCTGCATGTCGATAAGCAGGTTCTTTTGACCTACCTGAACTAAGGCATCTCCAATTGAAGTATCTCCGTGGGGATGGTATTTCATGGTATTTCCAATCACGTTAGCTACCTTATTATACCTTCCGTCTTCGAGTTCGAACATGCTGTGAAGAATTCTTCGCTGCACAGGTTTTAATCCATCCATTAAGGCCGGTACCGCTCTTTCGAGGATCACATAGGATGCATAATCTAAAAACCAATCTTTAAACATTCCCGATAAAGGGATGATAGAACTATCTTTTTGATTTTCTAACTCATTATTATCTTGTTCAAGATTTTTTTCTTCGTTCTCTTCGCTCATTCCACTATATTTTGACTTCTTCTACCAGGTCTTTTTCAATTTTAAGATTTTCAATAATAAATTCTTGTCTATCGGGTGTATTCTTACCCATATAAAACTCCAGAATTTCATCAATTTTTGATTCGTGACTTAAAGTTACTTGTTCTAAACGGATATCCGGACCGATAAAATTCTTGAATTCATCCGGTGAGATCTCCCCTAAACCTTTAAATCGGGTAACTTCCGGATTTACTCCCAGTTCTTTCATCGCATTTCGCCTCTCCTCTTCCGAATAACAGTAGATGGTTTTTTTCTTATTCCGAACCCTGAACAAAGGCGTTTGAAGGATGTAAACATGCCCTTTACTTACTAATTCGGGGAAAAAGCGGAGGAAGAAAGTAAGAATAAGCAATCGAATATGCATTCCATCCACATCTGCATCCGTTGATATCACTACATTATTATATCGAAGGTTATCCAGATCATCTTCAATATCCAGTGCTGCCTGTATTAAGTTAAACTCCTCATTTTCGTAAACCACTTTCTTACTAAGTCCATAGGAATTCAATGGTTTTCCACGCAAACTAAAAACCGCCTGAGTGTTCACATCTCTCGATTTTGTGATCGATCCACTTGCCGAATCACCCTCTGTTATAAAAAGAGTGCTTTCCATGCGTCGCTCATGTTTCTGATCATTATAATGTACTCGGCAATCACGAAGTTTTTTATTGTGCAAATTGGCTTTCTTTGCTCTGTCTCTTGCCAATTTTCTAATTCCCGAAAGATCTTTACGTTCTTTTTCGGAACTCTTAATTTTATCTTCGATCACACTTGCAATAGCCGGATTCCGGTGTAGAAAGTTATCCAAACGCTCTTTTAAAAAGTCACCAATAAAGGCACGAATTGATTTTCCACCAGGCTCTATCTCCTGAGATCCAAGCTTTGTTTTCGTTTGGGATTCAAATACGGGTTCGATAACTTTAATACTCACCGCAGCATAAATGGATTGTCGAATATCTACTGCTTCATAGTTTTTGCCGTAAAAGTCTTTTATCGTTTTTGCAACGGCTTCTCTAAAGGCGCTTTGATGAGTTCCTCCCTGAGTAGTGTGCTGTCCGTTTACAAAAGAGCTATAATCTTCTCCGTAGGACGTAGTATGTGTAAATGCGACCTCAATATCTTCTCCTTCCAAATGGATAATTGGATATAAAGGGTTCCCATTCATATTATTCTCCAAAAGATCTTTAAGTCCCTCTTTCGAATTATATTTTTGTCCGTTAAATTCAATGGTTAAGCCACGGTTCAGATAGCAGTAATTCCATAGAAGTTTTTCAATGAACGGAAGCTGGTACTTGTAGTTTTTAAATATTGATACATCCGGTTTAAATTCAAAAAAAGTTCCATTTGCCTGCTTTGAATCAGCTAACTGAGCATCATTTACAAGAACCCCTACATCAAATTCGGCTTCTTTCTTTTTACCTTCACGATAAGATACCACCTTGAAATATGAGGAAAGCGCATTTACTGCTTTTGCTCCTACACCATTTAATCCTACCGTTTTTTTGAAGGCTTTCGAGTCGTATTTCCCTCCGGTATTTATTTTTGAAACACAATCGATCACTTTTCCCAGGGGAATTCCACGACCATAATCTCTAACACTTACAATTCCATCGAGTATTTTTATTTCGATCTTTCTTCCATTCCCCATCACAAATTCGTCGATGGAATTATCGATTATTTCTTTCAACAAAACATAGATCCCATCATCCTGTGATGAGCCATCCCCTAATTTTCCGATATACATCCCCGGCCTTAATCGGATATGCTCTTTCCAATCCAGGGAACGGATATTCTCCTCACTATAAATTACTTCTGCCATAAAATTTTGGATTTTTGATCCGAACTCACGAAACAAAAATAAAAAGATTAACACTTGATGAAAGCCTTTAACTAAGCCGTTTTTAACATAGTTATTAACTCGATGTATTTTTTAAAACTCAACCTTTTCCGAGGCCTTTTGTATCCCTTGATGAACGTTAGATAGTTGAAGAGAAAGCGATTGAATATCAATTAATATCTCATTTTCATAGCCCTCAGGATTTGTATTTTCGATAATGAATGTATTATAGTCTTCTATAAAACCAAAAAGAATATAACGTTCATCTCCGGTCGACTCAAAGTCATTCGAAATGAGCTCCCATTGACCTGAATTTGATTTAAAATACAAATAAATCTCATGTAAAACGTAAACTTCTCCTTCCCCGGTATAAGGTTTCGATAATAAATATGCTTTTATAAAACTAAGTGCATTTTTTGAAGAATGATTTAATCTTGAATTTATTGAGACGCTATAAAAATCTCCTTTAGTTGGGAAACAACACAATTGCGTTTGAATATATTCGTGTTGATCGAGGTTTATTGTTGCATACTTACTAAGTCCGTCTTGAAAGTATACTTTAATGTTTTCGGGAGAATACTTCAACCAGGAGTAATTATCGAGGAGTTTTAATTGAGCAAATCCGTTTTGAATTTCATTTGTTTTATTCCGAAAATAGAGCTTTTCAAAGTCCCCATCCGACAAGAAATTTTGACTAAATACATTGAAAATAAAAAAGATAAAAATGAATAGCAGAAAAATCTGTTTTATTAACAAAGGCTTTGTATTTTTATACGGCACGCACAAATATAAAAAATCCAAATCGCAAATCTATGAAGTCATTGTTTATCAATCGTCATGCAAAGTCAAGTTGGAAATATGGAAATCTTAATGATTTTGATCGCCCCTTAAATTCAAGGGGAATCCTTGCAGCCCAATTTATGGCTAAAAAATTAAAAGAAAAGGGAGAAGAATTCGACCTTATCATCTCCAGTCCGGCCAATCGAGCTTTTTCAACCGCTGAGGTTTTTGCAGAAGAATTTAATTATGAGCATTCTTTGATCGAAGAAGCACATAGTGTTTATTTATCTGATCATGGCACTCTACTTACCATTATTGATAATTTACCGGATGCATTCAATAAGATAATGATCTTTGGTCACAATCCGGGTTTCACCAATTTAGCCAATGTTTTAACCGGTGGTAACTTAGGAAATATTCCAACTTGCGGGATTATAAAAATAGATTTTGAGGTGGACAGCTGGCAACACGTTATACCGGGTTCAGGAACGATGGCATTTTTTGATTACCCGAAGCGATATAAAGAAATGCAATTATTAGTAGAAGATTAAATTAGAATTTTAGCTTTTATCTTGTTTCCTTAGATTAATTCAATTTTCTAATTGATTTAAAAAGCTCTGTAATCGTCATCACTTTATTTAATACAGAGTAGGACTACATTTGTTTTTTGCATAATTTTAATTTTGGCTAAATCAAATGAGTAACATAAATCAACATTATATTGCAGTAATTGGTGGTTCCGTTGCCGGTTCTGAGGCAGCTATCCAATTAGCCGAAAAAGGATTTAAAGTAGCCGTTTTCGATCAAATGGCCCTTCCATATGGGAAAATTGAAGATGGACTCCCAAAATGGCATGTTAAGCTTCGTGACAAAGAAGAAGGGATTATTGATCAAAAACTACAACACCCAAATATTCGATTTATTCCTAATTGCAGTTTAGGCAGGGACATTCAATTTGATCAGTTAGTAAATGAATGGAATTTCTCCGCTGTTATTTTAGCGATCGGTGCCTGGAAAGATCGTCAATTAGCCATACCGGGAATTGAGAAATTCATAAATAAAGGATTGATCTACCAAAATCAGTTTATCAAATGGTTTAACCATTATCACGAAAAAGATTACTCAGGAATTCATTATGAGATTCCTGACGGCGTTGGTGTTATAGGCGGAGGCCTCGCTTCGATCGATGTTATTAAGATCGTTCAGATCTATACAGTTCAAAAAGCACTTGCAAAAAAAGGAATTGTTGAAGATATTTTTTCATTGGAAAGGGGAATCGACAGGGTCTTAGAAAAACACGATCTGACAATGAAAGACCTTGGACTCAAAGGAGCCACTTTGATCTATCGTAAAACAGCGAGAGATATGCCATTAAGGCCTTACGATAGTGAGGATCAAAGAGAAAAATCGAGAGAGGTTTCAGAAAAAATGCTTACGATCTCAATGGATCGCTATAAGTTTAATTTCATTCCAAACTCGATCGCGGTAAAAGCGATCGTTAATAATTCAAAATTAGAAGGGATTGTCTTTCAAAAAACACTGGTTAAAGACGAGCAATCCATTCCAATTGAGGGCAGTGAATTTAATTTCTACAGTCCTTTGATCATCTCTTCCATAGGGAGCCTTCCCGAGTTAATATCCGGAATTCCGGTTAAGAGCAATCTACTGAATACAACAGGGCCCGGAGGTTGCCAAATAACCGGATTTAAAAATGTTTTTGCGGTAGGAAATGCCGTTACCGGAAGAGGAAACATAAAGGAATCACGAAGTCATGGAAGGGCTTCAGTAGACAAAATATTTGAACTGCATCTCGATCCAAAGATCAGGCAGTTTCAAACGAAATTAAGAACACTGGAGTCAAAAACAGGTGATCAGGTACGTGAGATAAGTGGTCAAATTCAGGTAAATCACCCAATAAGTCAGGAAACTATTCTATCCATCGATAAAAAGATCGACGGAATTCAAAAGAAGGTGGGCTATGATGGGGACTATTTTAAATGGAAGGAAAAGCATTTGTGGGAACGGGTTGAAGATAATAGTATTAAAGCAGAATTATAATCTTTACTAAAAACCATATCCGATACTGAAATATAAAATTTCAGGAAAGCCTATTCCAAATCTAAATATTGGACTTTTAAGGGATTTTTGGTGACGATAACCTAAGTTGACAGCCGGAAAAAAATTTAAATCTTCTTGTGATGATGGAGATGATGTATGAGAGCCAAAATTTAAACCATTTATAGAAGATTGGATACCTGTAGCATCTGCTGGCTGATACCATGAACCTAAACCAATTCCATATTCAATAAAATTAGAAGCTCTTCCGTGTAACATAATGAATTGCACTAAAAATTGTACGCCATTCTTTGATTTTTCCCCTATACCTTCCGGAACATAAAAAAAACCAAAACTAGCTTTTAATAAAATATCAAAAGCATTAGCACCAACAATAACACGTTCATAATTAATACTTAAATTAATTAAAGCAAGCGTTCCATAAACCGCATTTTTAGTTAAAATAGGTTCGCTTGGATATGCTAAATAAATGCTTTGAATCTGACTTGTATTTATAGGGATCTTAACGCTATCCTTCATTCCAATCAAAGCACTATCTTCATATAAAATATTTTCCAGCTTCACTTCATTACCTGAATTTGTAATGACTTTTACTTTACCCTTATTAAGCGCATCTTCTGGAGATACTGATATTTTTTGGTAGGCAGAACAAGAAATTAGGCCTAATGAAATAAAAGCAATCAATAATTCCTTAATCATAGCAACAGAAATATTACACTTATAAATCCATCATCTTTACTAAAAACTAATTCCAATACTAACATATAGTATTTCCGGATACCCAATTCCTACCCTAAATACCGGGCTATACCCCGATTTTTGATATCGGTAACCAAAATTTACTGCTGGAAAAAATTCAATATACTCACCCGTTTGAGGTAAGATTAATGAATGCCCATTTTCATAAGATTCTTTTGCATTATTATATCCAGTTTGTTGGTACCATGAACCTAAGCCAATTCCATATTCAATATAATTCGAAGCTCTTCCATGTAACATAATGAATTGCACTAAAAATTGTGCCCCAGTATAAGATGGTGCTCCCCAACTTTCAGGGAAATAAAACTCACCTATACTTGCCTTGAATAGGATGTTGAATACATTTTTAGTGACAAGAATTCGCTCATAATTAATACTTAGATTAGAAACTGCTATTGATGCATAAACTACATTTTTTTTCAGCGGCAATTTTGAAGAATAAGCCAGATAAATGCTCTGAATCTGACTAGGATTTATAGGTATCTTAACACTATCCTTCATTCCAATAAATACACTATCTTCATATATAATGTTCTCTAACTTCACTTCATTACCGGAATTTGTAATGACTTTTACTTTACCCTTATTAAGCGCATCTTCTGGAGATACTGATATTTTTTGGTAAGCTGAACATGAAATCAACCCAAAAAATATAATGGTAAATAATAAATGCTTTAGCATAACAAAGGAAATATACTCTTATTTCCTTAATAAAAGTCATTTTACAAAAACAATCAACTGATTTACTGATGTTTAAACTAAGTAATCTTGATCAACGAATAATAATATCCTTGATCAATTGACTATTTAAGTTTGTATTAATTCGATCGATCAAAGAATCCTTTCGCATCAATACTTCTTGTTTTAACGAAGCTGAATCGAGATAAATCGTTAATTTATTCTCATAATAATTGATATGATTTGTATGGCGAGCGACCAGTGAACCAGCCAATTCTTCCCAACGAGCGGTGATGTCATGCTCTACCATTTTACGGTTGAGTTTAGAGTTCTTCATATAGTCGTTCCAAACACCACCGATACTTTTCCCATCTCTCAAAAACCTATTCATTCAACGATCCTCCTTCTTTAATATGAAACGAATTTACCTCAATGCCGGAACCTTCAAAAAATGCTGCTACCCTTTTAGAATGTGTGTCGGTAATAAAAATCTGGCCGAAACCATTCTCACTTACAACTTGCATCAATTCCCTCATTCTTACTTCATCTAATTTATCATAAATATCATCCAAAAGCAAAATTGGAGTAGCTTCCATTACCTCTTGCATCTGCCTGAACTGCGCTAGCTTTAATGCCAGTAAAAAGGTTTTTTGCTGTCCTTGTGATGCGAATTTTTTTAATTGAAAACCGTCGATATTGAAAATAAGGTCGTCTTTATGAACTCCAACATTGGTGTACTGTTTCATCAGATCCTCGTTTAAACTCGACTGCAACTGCCCTCGAAAATCACCTTCAGAAAGACTGGATCGATATTCCAGCGTTACTTTTTCCTTTGAAGTGCTGATACGATCATAGAAAGTCTGAAATACAGGAATAAAATTTTCGATAAAATCATTTCTCAACTTATAAATAGGCTCACCATATTCGATCAGTTTTTCATTCCAGATCTCTAATGCATCCTTATCAAAATGGTGCTCTCTGGAGAAATGCTTAAGAAGGAGATTGCGTTGTTGTAAAGCTCTGTTGTAATTTATGAGGATTTGAAGGTAGGAACGATTTTCTTGCGAAATGATCCCATCCATAAATTTGCGGCGAACATCACTTCCTTCCAATATTAAATAGGAATCAAATGGCGTAATGATCACAAGAGGTATCAAGCCAATATGTTCAGCTATTTTATCATATTCTTTTTGATTTCGTTTGACCATTTTTTTCTGACCACTTCGAATTCCACAAGTAATAGTTTCTTTTTTACCATCAATATCAAAATTTCCTTTAACCATCATCATTTTCTCTCCATGACGAAGCATTTGGTTATCGATAGGATTGAAATAGCTTTTGGTCAGTGCCAGATAATAGATGGCATCTAATAAATTGGTTTTGCCGACACCGTTTTTTCCGGTAATACAATTCACGCCGTCTTTAAAATTAAGTTCTAAAGACTCATAATTTTTAAAATTTAGTATACTTAACTGCTCTAAATGCACGCTTAAAATTTATACAAAGAAACTTTTTTTAATGCACTTAAATGCTCGATTAGCGTATTCTTTATTAACTAAAATCTATTTTTCAACTAACTTTTCTATAATAACCACAAAGCTCTCCAAGTAGGCTCAAAGTGCACTGAGAAAAGGTGTTTCTTTGAGAATCCTGCCTGCGACAGGCAGGTCAGTGCCTACTAAATGCTTTTGTGGTTAATTTTAATCCTAAATTAATACCGACGCACTTTCCTAGTCAGCTGAAGTGATAGAAATCTACTATTTATTCAAATAAAATACATAATGTTAGTCAGCACTTTAACAGCAATTTCAGAAACAATATGAAAATTGTAAAAAATACTTATTTTTGCCCCAAATTTTAGAAGCTAATGTCGAAGCACACAGAAGAAGAGAAAAGTATAGATATAGGAGTAGTTTATACTAAATCAGAGAAATTTGTAGAATCAAATAAAAAATCAATAATGGCTGCGGTATTAATTATCGTGCTAGCTGTTGGGGGTTATTTTGCATACAGAGCCTATATCGGCGGACAAGAAACGGAAGCTCAAGAGAATATTTGGAAATCGCAATACTACTTTTCAGTAGATTCATTGGATAAGGCCTTAGAAGGTGATGGTCAGTATTTTGGCTTTGAATACATTGCTGATAATTATAAAGGAACCAAATCAGCTAATTTGGCAAATTATTATATCGGTATGATCTATAAAGAAAAAGGAGAACTTGAAATTGCGATCGATTACCTGAAAAAAGCAGATATAGATGATGAAGTACTTTCAACTGTAGCTATTGGTAGCATTGGAGACTGTTATGCAGACTTGGGTGATTACGATGAGGCTTTAAATTATTTTAATAAAGCGATCTCTCATAGTGACAATAGTTTTACTAGTCCGATTTACTTAAACAAAGCAGGAATCACTTACGAATTCCTAAATAATTACAAAAAAGCAGCTGATTATTATCAACGAATTGTTGATGATTATCCTGAAAGCCCGGAAGCCGGAAAAGTTAAAAAGAATTTAGCTAAGGTTCAGCAACTCGCCGATTAATAATGTCGACCGAAGGCAAAAACCTATCCCATTATGATGAGAGTAAGATCCCATCTGCTGCCAATATGGTTTTTGTTATTATTGTTTCTGAGTGGAATCGCGGCATCACCGACAATTTAAAAAATGGTGCCTACGAAACCCTTTTAAAAAACGGAGCTTTAAAAGAAAACATCATTGTAAATTACGTTCCGGGAAGTTTTGAATTACCGGTTGCAGCGAATTTTCATTTAAAATTTAATGAAGAGATCGATGCTATTATTTGTCTTGGATCGATCATCCAGGGCGAAACCCGTCATTTTGAATTTGTTTGTCAGGCTACTGCCGCGGGCGTAAAAGATGTTGCAATAAAATATAATAAACCTGTCATTTTTGGAGTACTTACCGATGATAACATGCAACAAGCGATCGATCGATCGGGCGGGAAACATGGTAACAAAGGAATCGAATGCGCTATTGCAGCTATTAAAATGGTTGCACTGCATGATGAATTAAAATATGGGAAAAAGTAAGTTATAAGCTTTATAGGTCACTTACTTTTTTTTACTTCGAAGCAAGTCTTTCTCCACAATTAATTCAATTTCTTCATCCTCACCGAACTGAAGAGTCTCTTCAAAGCCTACCTTCAATTTATCCCATTTATCCATATAGAAATCCGGAATAAGTATCGTTAAGGTTCCTTTTTTATATTTAAAATTCATTGCTTTCAACTTCGAACTCAATTCAAGCGCATATCCCAGCGTCTTTTTCCTTAAATTAAGTATTACTTCAATTTTCCTATCCTGAACAAATTTATTTTTCTCTTCTTCGTTTAAACGAAATACAATCTGTTGATCCGCGATTCTTACTTTCATAACATTAATTTAGGCTATTAATGAGTGAAATTATAAAAAGACTCCAATTAATCATACATTCTGGTAAATATTTGGGTGGAATAATATTAACAGATGGGGAAGTACAGATATAATATTTTTACCTTTGTCTTATGGAAGCTCCAAAAATTCCTTCTTTTATAAAAACGAAATACCAATTTAAGCGTTTTAATTTCCAGCCGCGCTATTATGATGCGGATAAAGAACGTCTGGAATTAAGAAAAAAAAGAATAGAGAAAGAACTTAGCGGCAATTCCAATAGCTTAGATAAAGATCTTTTAGAGCGGAAAGAGAGAATGAAAATGAGTTTCGAAGAAAGCTGGAGTATGCGAAGAAGCAGAGACCACCGAAAATCAAATTTCAGGATCTTGATCATTATTGTCATTTTAGTTCTTGTACTATATGTCGTAAAACAAAATTTGGGAATTTAGTTGATGTCTGACATAATAAAGTTATTACCTGATTCAGTAGCTAATCAAATAGCGGCAGGGGAAGTGATCCAACGCCCGGCTTCGGTTGTAAAGGAATTGATCGAAAATGCAGTTGATGCAGGGGCGACCGAAATAAAACTCAACGTTAAAGATGCCGGAAAGACGCTTATTCAGGTGATCGATAATGGAAGTGGGATGAGTGAGAACGATGCTCGAATGTGTTGGGAAAGACATGCCACTTCGAAATTAAAAACGGCAGAGGATCTATTTAATATACATACCAAAGGATTTAGAGGAGAGGCACTGGCTTCAATGGCCGCCATTGCCCATGTAGAATTGATCTCAAAAGTTCAGGAGAGTAAACTGGCTACCCGAATCATTATCGAAGGAAGTGAGGTCAAATCACAAGAACCTATTTCGGCTGCTAATGGATCACAGTTTTTAGTTAAGAATTTATTTTTTAATGTTCCCGCCCGCCGTAATTTTCTGAAATCTGAAAGCGTAGAAACGCGTCATATAATAGAAGAATTTTTAAGGGTTGCTATGGCCCACCCTTCTATTAAATTTATAATGTACAGCGACGATAAAGAAGTTTATAATCTACCTGCAGGGAATTATAAACAGCGTGTGGTCGCTCTTCTGGGTAAAAAATACAATGAACGCTTATTAGAGGTCGGTGTAGATACTGCGATCGTTAAAATACATGGTTATATTATTAAACCTGAATTTTCAAGAAAAACCCGTGGTGAACAGTATTTTTTTGTCAATAATCGCTTTATCAAAAATGCCTATCTCAATCATGCGATCACTTTGGCCTACGATAAATTAATCCCAAAAGATGTTTATGCTTCCTATTTTTTGTTTCTGGATGTAGATCCACATGAAATAGATGTTAATATTCATCCGACAAAAACAGAAATAAAATTTGAAAGCGATCGGAATATTTACGCTATCCTCCTCGCATCAATAAAAGAATCATTAGGCAAATTCAATGCAGTACCTTCATTAGATTTTAATCAGCCAATCGGTTTCGACATTGATGTGGTTACCTCAAGTTCTATCATTACACCTCCTTCGATTAAAGTAGATACCTCCTATAATCCATTTCACTCATCGACCAATCAAAAGAAACCCGCTCCTAGCGAGATCGAGTATGAATCCTTTTATAAATTGGATGATGTTATTGCTGAAACAAAGCGTCGTGCGGATGATGATGATGAATATGAACAGCTTGAAAAAGAAGAAAGTGGCTTAGACGCACAATGGGGAGATGAAAATGCTACTGCTTTTCTCTCCTATCAATATCATAACTCATTCTTATTAACCACTTTAAAGTCGGGTCTGGTTATTATTGATCAATATCGAGCGCATTTTAGAATTTTATTTGAGCAAATAAAAAAACAACTTACAAAAGAAAATTCTTCAAGTCAAAAATTGCTTTTTCCCCAGCCTTTTCAAGTTAATCCTAGTAATTATTCGGCACTAATTGAAGTGAAAAATGAGCTATCAAGTCTGGGCTTTATCATCGATTGGGAAAGCCCTAATGAATTATTAATTTCCGGAATTCCAACCTCCATCCCTATCAAAGACCCCATTTTATTATTGCAAAATCTTGCAGATAAGTTAATTGAGGGAAACAATAATGAAACGACGGATAGCAATGAACAGATCGCATTTAGTATCGCTAATCAATTAGCGATCAGAAAGGGAAAAAAATTACAACAAGAAGAGATCGATAGTTTGATCAATGAACTTTTTTCATGCAATAATCCTTACTTTTCGCCCCATGGAAAACCCATTATGTTTAAACTTAGTTTAGAAGAAATACAAAAAAGATTTGAAAAATAATGCTTAGACAATTATTTAGCAATATGGGGCCTGTGGTCAAAAACATTCTCATTCTGAATGTTTTGATGTTTCTGGTAGCCATGGTATTCGGCCAAGACCAATATGGAAATTTATATTTGAATAGAGTACTTGGGCTTTACTTATATGGAAGCGAGAATTTCCAACCTTATCAATTGATCACACACATGTTCATGCATGGGAATTTCATGCATATTTTCTTTAATATGTTTGCTTTGGTCATGTTTGGAGTTCCTTTAGAAAGGGTCTGGGGAAGCAAACGCTTTCTCATCTTCTATTTGGTTTCAGGTTTTGGCGCTGCATTGATCCAACAAGGGGTCTCTTTTTATCATGTTCAGCAGTTAATGAATAGTGCGAACGGACTCAATGTAGATTGGGCGCTTGTAAAAGAAGCAGCGGGCATGTCGACCGATACACAATTGAATGAAATAAATGCATTACTAAATGAGGTTATTTCAAGATCGAATGTGAGTTTTGATCTTGTTCAGAATGTCTTCTTCCAATATAAAATACCCGTTGTGGGTGCCTCTGGTGCTGTTTTCGGAATTCTATTAGGATTTGGAATGCTTTTCCCAAATACGGAGTTGATCATGCTCTTTTTTCCAGTACCTATAAAAGCAAAATACTTTGTTATTATATATGGAGCGATTGAACTGATCTCCGGAATAAGCAATGTACCGGGCGATAATATTGCCCATTTTGCCCATGTTGGAGGAATGATATTTGGTTTTATCCTTATAAAATACTGGCAAAAAACAGATCGAAAACACTTTTATTGATCTCTGAAAATGGATAGCTATAGTGAAAATAAGAAAAACTGGATCTCCCAATTTTGGGATGGATCCGTCCTGCAGCGCCTTATTTTTATCAATGTAGCGATTTATCTACTGGTAAATATCGTCAGCATTATCGCTTTGTGGTTTAAACTCGACGATTTTCTGATCTTCTACCCCAACGGCGACTATACATCGGTTTTAAGCCATTGGTTAGCTGCTTCTTCTTCGATATGGGTGACCATTCAGCAACCATGGAGCATCATCACTTATATGTTTCTCCATTTAGGGTTATGGCATCTGGTTTTTAATATGGTCTTTCTCTATTTTGCCGGACAATATTTCGTTCGATTCTTAGGCGAAAAAAGACTCTTAAGTATTTACATTTTTGGCGGTCTAACAGGATTAGGGCTTTATATGTTCACCTATTCCATAATTCCATTCTTTAATTCACAAGGTCCGGTTCCTATTTTAGGTGCATCCGCTTCCGTAATGGCTATTTTTATTGCTATCGCTGCATATCAGCCAAATTTACCTATTACATTACCCTTTGTTGGACCCATAAAACTAAAGTATATCGCTATTTTTTATCTTGTTATGGATCTGGCCGAAATACGTAATGGAGTTAACGCTGGCGGTCATATCGCTCATTTAGGAGGAGCCTTCTATGGATTTTATTCCATCTATCTGTTCAAAAATGGAAAAGATATCTTCTATGATTTCTTTCCTTTGCTCAATAAAATAAAAGCGATCTTCAGTTTTAAAAGAGGACTAAAAGTAAAATACAGAGCTTCATCCGAGCCATATTCCAGAAGTAAATCGCAATCTGACTACGAATACAATGCGAATAAAATTCAGGCACAAAAACTCGTCGATGAAATTTTAGATAAGATCTCAAAATCCGGATATGATTCTTTAAGCAAGAGCGAAAAAGATTTTTTATTTAAGCAATCAACAAAAAATCAGAATTAATTGAAAATAGCCAGCGGTTTAATTCGGTTTCTTTTCTTAATCCTAAATTCAGCTTTAGCGATCATCCTGATATTATCCGCATTTTCGGATCATATCGATCCGGTATCGAATGTTTATCCTTCTTTTTTAGGCCTGGCTTTCCCTTTATTCCTTCTACTCAACCTGCTTTTCATCCTATTCTGGCTTGTTTTTTATAAGCGATTTGTACTTGTATCCATTCTGGCTATCCT
>Ga0316188_10000692_pt1 | contig 15031 bp, 11 predicted proteins | sample Phiworburrow1_MG_FD_204933 | JGI IMG/M metagenome (GOLD analysis project Ga0316188, IMG submission 204933) | Coastal sediment microbial communities from Maine, United States - Phippsburg worm burrow 1 | ecosystem: Environmental > Aquatic > Marine > Coastal > Sediment | place: USA: Maine...
CAGGTCTTCCGCCAGCAATTTACCCAAAGCGCCCATGCCCATTATTCCAACGGTAACATCGGAAATCCTTTTGTACTCCCGTGGTTGCCAGACTCCTTTTAATTGATCTGCCTTATAACCATTGAGGTTTTTGAAATAACCGAGTATTAAAGCCAAAACAAATTCGGACATATCGCTACCCAGAACGGGATCTACCACACGGGTTATAGGAACATTTTTGGGTAGTGAAGGGTCCTTGAATAAAAAGTCCACACCTGCACCAAAGGAAGCAATACATTTGAGGTTTGGGTACTGGCTCAAGAGTCCGTCGGGCTGTTTCCAAACATATGCCAGGGTAATTTCGTCTTTTGGGTGTTCTTCCAAATAACTGTATATAGCTATATCGGGAGCTTTGGCTAATAAAGCCTCCTTCCATGCCTCTAACTTATTATCTTGTCTTATAATTACTATAGCCATTTGCTTAAAAGTTCTGGAATTAGTCAATAATATCAAGGGCTCTTGTGAAACCTTCGGCATATTCCCATTTTTGGTCTAATGTTGCCTGATAGACCTTTATAATCCGATCTTTAAATTCCGGGAGAATTTCAAATATGGAAACATGTTGTGTAAGCTGTATAAATGAATTGAGCATGCTTTTATAAAAAGTGTCTGGCACGTTACGTTCATGAGAAAACGACTGCGCCACTTCAAGGTTAAACAGCATGACATCTGCTATTAAATTCGGATCCATGCCTAATTTCAAAAACTGTTTAATATACTTTTGAGCGACCGACCTTCTGGCTCTTGGTTTTTTTCTTTTCAACGGGAAGTACTCGTTTGAAATTTTTGCTTTGGCTTCCTGTACCCATTTATCCTCTCTGGGATTAAAAACAAAATCATAGTACTGTTTTACAGCCGGAAAACGATCATATAAATCAACCAATTGATCTTCCAATTGCGGTTTTTTAAGACCTTTCAAATACTTTTTAAGCGCTCGTTTACTCATATTTAAGCCACAAAGATAGTATTGTTAATTTTATCAGCCTCAAAAAGTACGGTCAAATAGCAGACTAATGCCATAAAAATAAGGCATTGAGCAGATATTTAAAGATGTCATAATTTATGTAAAACATTAGTAAGATCGGTTTGGAAAAGACAGAATAAAACATTATACTGAAGACTTATAAACTAATAATCCACACAGCATATATGAGGCAACTTAAGATTATCAAGCAGGTAACTAACAGAGAATCAAAATCATTAGATAAATACCTGCAAGATATCAGTAAAATAGACCTAATTACTGCCAATGAAGAAGTAGAATTAGCTCAGAAGATAAGAGCCGGTGATCAAGCCGCTCTTGAAAAATTAACAAATGCCAATTTGAGATTTGTAGTCTCCGTGGCCAAACAATATCAAAACCAGGGATTAAAACTTCCCGATTTAATTAATGAGGGCAATGTGGGCCTTGTGAAGGCTGCAAAAAGATTTGATGAAACAAGAGGATTTAAATTTATCTCTTATGCAGTCTGGTGGATACGCCAGTCTATTTTACAAGCCCTGGCAGAGCAATCCAGGGTGGTTAGGTTGCCATTGAATAAAATAGGTTCTATAAATAAGATAAAGAAGGCTTTTTCATATTTGGAACAATCACATGAAAGACCCCCTTCTGCAGAGGAAATTGCTGTGGAATTGGAAATGAGTGTGAGTGAAGTAAAGCAGTCCATAAAAAATTCCGGCAGACATGTATCTATGGATGCCCCTCTTAAAGAAGGTGAGGATTCCAATTTATATGATGTTATGCGATCCGGTGAATCACCCAGACCGGATAAAGAATTGATGCAGCAATCACTGAATACGGAAATAAACAGGGCTTTAGAAACCTTGTCCCCAAGAGAGGCAGATGTAGTCAAACTATATTATGGTATTGGTGATCAGCAATCCATGACACTTGCGGAAATTGGTCAAACATTTGATCTAACGAGAGAGCGGGTAAGACAAATACGGGAAAAAGCAATACGAAAATTGCGTCATAATTCAAGGAGTAAACTTCTCAAAACTTATTTGGGATAGGCAAAAATATAAAGCCCGGGTTTTCCCGGGCTTTAATTAACAATCTAAAAGCTAAACACTTAAGAACAGCTTAGTTTGTGGATATTAAAGTCCAATAGAATTTCATTGAGATCTTCAATAAAATTTAAATACGCGGTGTTGTCTTGATTCTGGTTTGCCATAATTATAATAATTTTTAATAAGAAAAAGCCGAGTGGTCTATAAATAGTCCAATTCGGCTAATTCGTTTAAACTTAAAATTTCATTCAAATCTTGGAGGAAATTTAAATATTCCTCCCCGTAGGTGTCGTATAACATGATAAGGTTTGGTTTTACATTATTGAGATTTGGGGATCAATAATCATATAGTAAACATATATATTCTACTTTGCTCGACCAATTAAATGTGGTGAAGCCGATATTTTTTGTTGTAAACTGATGTTTTATATAGGTCAAGCAAGGAATTAGAATTTTGTATGATATCTGAATCCGGCAGTAAGTGCCCAAAAGAAGGTTCCCGGATCAAAAACCAATTCCTGCCTTGTAACACCAAGACTGGCTCGGTAACTGTTAGTTAAGCTCTTGCCTGTGAACTGGTATTCTAATAATAGTTGTTGCGATTCCACGAATAGCAAAGTCTGCGCAAGGATAATATCACTATCGGAAATGAGTTGCTTAATTTCCGGTGAATAACCCAAAATCAGATTTGTCCCGAAATAATTTTCCCGGTCCTTAAAATATTTACGGGCTAAAATACTTCCTGAAATACCTATAGGCCCATCAGTTCTTGGTGTAATATAAGGTCTAAGAGAGAAATAATAATTTCCTTTGTATAGTCCAAAAGAACCTGTATATATTATAGCCCGGCTGGTTATGAAATCCAAATAACGCACACCTGCAGATACTTCCATAGCGTTTTGGAGATTTCCATACAATTCTGCCCCTGCCCTGTGGTTTGGATAAATTTCCGAATTGGAATATCCGTAATTGGCATAGGCATATAGTGTTTTTGAAATTTTTGGGTATAAATCCATTTCATATTGTAGACCATTGATGTTAAAACGATGGCTGTAGTTTACTCTGGGGATAATTTTCCCAAACTTGGTTTCGCGGATATATTCTGCACTGGAATAAATCATAGGGTCATATACAATATCAAAGGCATCTACCGAATTTATAACCCCTATGCTGTTTTTATAAGATTCTGATTCTTTGGATTCTTCGGAATTTTTCCAGGAAGCATTTTGAATTTTATAAATCTCCTTAATTATTTCGTCTTGCAATTCCCGCAAATCTGAATCAGCTTCAATAAAGGATAATGCCTTGTTTGCCAGCCCCAATGCTATATTGTAATTCTCAGCATAGATTTCATTTTTAACAGCAGCAATCCAAACTTCTTTGTTCTGTCTCTCTACCGAGGTTATTTTATTGAAATGTTTTCGGGCTTCATGGTGATTACCATCCCAGCTGTACGTCTTGGCCAGAAGGTTTCTAACGGCTGTATAATCGGGGTATTTTGAAAGTATACTTTGCAAAGTATCCCTTGCAGTACTATGGTGTCCTTCAAAGGCAAGATCCCTGGCCGTAAAGAAAGATGTATCCGGATTGCCGTGATATGCTAATTCCTGTGCTTTTCCTTTTTGAAGGAAGAACAATAAAAATAGCCCTAAATATATAATCCTGTACATCATAAGTTCCTTTTCGGGTTTGAGTGATTCATAAAATCTTATTTTCAAATTCTTTTGGCGTATTCTAACGCTTTACTTTCCTTAATTTTCTGCTTCGCCCTTTTCATTTTGTTTTGTATATCTCTATCGTGGATATTATTCCTTTCTATCATTCGTTCGAGGGTTAAAGCCCTTTCGTCATTACCTGACCAGAATAGAACATCTAATAATGCGGCATAGCCATCCGTATATATAGGGTACTTTTGAATAGCCCCTTCCAGGATTTCAATGGCAATATCATATCTGCCCTCCCAGGCATGTATTCTTCCCATTAATATTTCCGTATCTGCATGTCCGGGCACCTGAGATAAAATATATCCACTCAAAAGGAGTGCACGCTGCCTATCCCCATCAAATGCCAATTCTTTTGCCGTATTGTATGCATTATCATAATCTCTACCATTAAAGACGCTATTTATCCATACCATCTGTTCCTTTGTTGGATCACTTTTCAGCTGTGTAAATAAGTTCAAGGAGGGTGGTATAATTTTATTGTTGGTCATAACATATTTATTAACTGCCTTGAAGTACTTATAATGTTCTTTAACCTCCTGTTTTATAACCGTTTGATCAGGATCTAATAATTTTAAATCCTTATCAAGGGTAAATAGCTTCCCGGCTGTAAAAAAGTGATTTCCATAAACGAAATCCTGAATATTGTTGGAATGCTTAAAAAGGTGAATCTTCTTATTTGTATCAAACACTCCTTCATGTTTCAGTCCTTTTCCAAGCCATGATACCTGAGCTGGGATTTTGATGTCATACTTTGAATCCAATAATCCCAAAATAGAGGGTACGACGTCTTCATGAGAAACAAGTGAAGCGATCTCCTCATGTTTTTTTAACAAAGGGCTGTATATTATAAGAGGTACCTTGTATCTGCTAAGATTGTCTTCCAGAGGTAAATCTGTAAGATTGTGACTACCAGTAATTATAAAGATGGTATTATCATATTCCGGGTGAGAGGCATAAGAAGTTAAAAATAATTTCAATGCATTATCCGAGTATAAAATGCTTGCAAAAATGTCTTTATTTTTCTTTACCAGTTTTAAAGGCCTGGATGACATCTTGCTTTTATTCAGTATTTCATTCACCATATTTAAATAGGCTTCTTTTTCTGGAATAAGAAAGGGCTTTTTAGTACTTAAGGTAAAAAAGACATCTAATCTTGGTTTGTTAGAAACCAGAAAGTCATTTTGCCATTTCAAAAAGAGTTCTTGGTCGGGATATCCCAGTGATATACCGGCAGCATCTTCATTTTGTTTCTGATATTTGGCCCCAAATCCTTTGCTGTCCAATATATAATCTACCCTTTCTTCATAAAGAAATTTATCCAATTGGTTTAATGCACTATTCCCGCCATAGTTAAAAGAAGTAGTGTAATTATTTTTTTTGAGTATTCCATAAATTGTATGTCTGACGGGTGAATCAGCTGAATTTGTAAAACCATTATCCCCAAAAGGGAGTGACCCCAAAAAGCTCGGTAAGGCAGCAGAACTTTCTCCGGCATTGCTCAAGTAATTTTTCCAATACAGGGATTTAGCCCTGAGAGAATCTAAAAATGGAGTGAATCCCTCATATTTAGAATTATCACCTACCAAATCTGAACCCAGGCCTTCTACCATTATAAAAACAAGGTTGGGTTTTTCGTCCTTTAAATTAAAGTAAGGCAAAAGGCTTTGATCCGAAACATAGTTGTGCAGTAATGGATATTCCTTTTCTCCTTCGTACTTATTAAAATCAAATATTTCATCGGCTATACTATAAGCCAGGTGCTGTAATTTGTTTTCATTTACCGGTTTTTTATCCGAAGTTAAGGTAGCCAGGAATAAACTGAACAAAATAATTGTCAATGGAAACATCCGGCTAATGGCACCATATAAGGATGCAGTTAATTTGTAAAACAGATAAAGCAGCATAGCCATTATCGGGGTTAAAAACAAGAGGGAAAGAACCATAATAATCGGCGATGTCCTGTTTTTATAAACTTCTAAAAACCCGGCACCCAATATTTCATAGTTACGGACATAAAATTCTATTAATAACCCCTCTATAATTAAAATTAGCAGGAAGAATATACCAGTCATCTTAAATCCCAGAGCAGGCATCTTTCCCTCCAAATAATTAAATAAAAAGGCAGTGAAAAGACCAATTAATGCTGTAAATCCGGTATGATGTAAAATCAAAAGCAACAGGCTTTTTGTAAACACGCCGTCAAGAACGCCAGCCATATACAGTCGAATGTTTTGATAAAGCGATAAAACCACCAGACACAGGAAAAAAGCAATTATAAGACGTATAAGGTCCCTTAAGCTCTTTCGCGCTGCATTTCCCGATGTATTGGTAACTATCTGCATTTCATTAAACTTTGACAAACCCTTTTCGCACCTGCGATCCCCAGCCGGTTTTTACGTTAAATAATTTTTTATAATTCCCACGAATAGCGGACAATACCACTAATGGGTGAAATGTAAAAGGTTCTATTATTGCACAAAACATGAGAATTAGAATATCTTTTGTCCTGGTATATTGATTATAAGAATACACATCCCACAGGATCGCATAGAATGAAAACATAATGGCAAATGTGTAGACCGTAAGTGATATTGAAAGAAAGAAATCGAGGTTTAAAATCCCCAGATAATAAAATATAATAATGGAGAAAAATCCGGTAAACTCTAAAATTGGAGCCAGCCATTCATAAAAAAACCAATAGGGATAGCTAAGCATACCAAGCCGGCCAAACTTGGGGTTCAAAAACATATCTCTATGTGTAAACAGGGTTTCCAGGTTTCCCCGTGCCCAGCGATCCCGCTGGTTTACCAGAAATTTTGTGCTTTCAGGAACTTCCGTCCAGCAAAGCGGATCCGGAATGTATTCAATGGTATGTGGAAGTTTATGTTCATGCATATAGCGTCTCATTCTAAAAACGATCTCTATATCCTCTCCAACTGTATTCGTGTCGTATCCTCCTACTTCCAGGGCTATTTCACGGTCGAAGAATCCAAAAGCCCCGGATATAATGAGAAGGCCATCTATACGCCCCCAGGCCATTCTTCCTAATAGAAAAGAGCGTGTATATTCCAATAATTGAAATCGGGCCAGCCAATTTTTTGGCAGTCGTATTTCCTCCAGTGTACCTCCTGAAATTTTGCAGGAATTGGCAACACGAATAACACCACCAACAGCAATTACCCTTTTTTCAGTTCTTTGGTAAAATGATTTTACAACATGTAGCAAAGCATCCGGGATCAAAAGGCAATCCACATCAATACATCCTACATATTTATTCTCTGATAGCTGTATACCTGTATTTAAGGCATCAGATTTGCCTCCATTTTCTTTATCTATTACTGTTAATTTGTGGAAGGAACGCTGTCTTGATTTATAAATACCACGAATGGGTTTGGAGCGCCACTCCGGATCGATAAGGTGTTCCACTTTCTCCAGGTCATAGGCTTCTATCATTTTCTGTAAAGTATCATCATTACTTCCGTCGTTAACCACCATTACCTCATAATTCACATATTGAAGGGAAAGCAGAGATCGTATATTTTCAACGATAGTCAATCCTTCGTTGTAGGCAGGTGCAATAATAGTAATGCCCGGAGCCAATGGTGAGGACATTACCCTGGACAAATCAACAAAGCTATTTTTATTTTTATAATGGATAGAATTTCGCGTCGACAGATACCCCATAATACTAAACAAAATGAATAGTACCACTGTAAACAAAAGAAATACAATGTTTAAATATTCTATTAATATGTTGAATATCCCGCTATCCATTTAACTTGTCTATAAGTTTTTCAGGAAATAATATGATGTTTCTAAGAAGCGAGCCAAATATTTTTTCCTCTCCTTTTTTGTTTTTCTTCTTCTCCGTTTCATTTAATTGCAGGCCTTTTTTCACTTCCTCAATAGCGGTGTCCATCAATTCAAAATCCAACTCAAAAAGCTGTTCATGTTCCTCGTTTATTTCACTAACTGAATCATTTAAGAAACATTCCTCTAAAGGAATTATATGGGCATTTTCTTTATCCGGGACACCTGTAGGCATATTATCCGGAGGTGGTTTCATCTCTGTATCTTCATTATAAGTAAACAGATCCTCTGGATCCCGGGTATTCAAAGGTTTCTGTTCCTCATCCGTTACCTCAGGTGCATCAGGAGTAAGGAGCTCCTGCAATTCTTTTAATACTGTCTCGGCTTTTTCACGAACTTTTTTGTTGTCATCATCCAAAAGAGTTTTTAAAAAGTAAACTTCCTTCTCATCACCTACAGCCAACACTTCATCCAATAAGATCAGTTTGGATTCTGTATCACAAGTCCTGAATAATTCCTGAAAAATGCTAAATCCATAGAATTCCGGAATGGATTTAAAATCTTCCTCATCATTAGCCTCAAAAGGATTATTCCAAAGTGCTGAATTAAAAGGGTAAGAATGTTCCATATCAGCTGATGCTGCAGGTTCCTTCATAAATGCCTTCCAGTCTATTGGTTTTTTGGCAATGGGTTCAGAATTATCGAATTCTTCTCCGGAAAGCCTATCAGTTGGTGGTACTTCGCTGAATAGATTTGAAATTTCTTCTTCTACTTCTTCTTCTTTAACCACTTCTTCCTCATTAACCTCCAGGGCTAAAATAGTTTCGTGAAAATTCGCAAGCGGAAATTCGGAGCTCTCTTCAGAAGTACTTTGGACTACTAATGGCAAGAACTCAGGTTCGGAATCGTCATTAACTGCCTCTTCATTAATCGGATCTTGCGCTTTAATTTTATTTAAAATTTCCTCCAATTCTTTTTTAAATCTTTCTTCTTCATCTATTTCGCTGGTTTCAGGATAGTCATCATCACCAACCTGATCATTCATTTGGGCCTCCAGTTCATTATTTTTTGATACTACAGGCAGAAAATCCAATGGTAAAAAGTTTAGTTCCTGTTCGGATTCTTCATACTCATTAAGAATGTCCTCCAGCTCCTCCATAAAACAGAGGTCAAAAATTATTTCGTCCTCAAATTCAGGAATCAAATAATGCTGCCATTCCAATGCATCTTCTTTTTGGCCGGAGTTTGTCAAGCTCTCCTCGTCCTTTAAATCATTATCATCCATTATTTCTGTTAATTGTGTAGAATTATTTTCTACGTTATTTTCAGTATTTTCCGAAGTATTATATTCATCAATTCCTTCTGTAGGGACAAAAGTTCCCGGCGCAATTGCATTTATTGTTCTTATAGCTTTACTTTTAACTATAAAGTTTAAATCTTTGTTTACTATTGTTTTAAGAAATTCTATATCTTCTTCTTTTCCCAATGAAGAAATAGTATCAAGAATCTGAAGTTTAATATCCACTTTAGATTTTTTAAATATGACTTTTAAAGTGTCTACCGCTTCAGTAACATTGAATTCTTTAATGCACTGTATGGCTTCAGATTTAATTTTATCATTTCTATGTTTCACCAATTCGACAAGCTCGACATTAGCATCATTTTGGTTATAATGTTTAATGAGACGCAGTGCAAATAATACCACATCCCTGTTGTTGGACGTAAGCCATGCTTTAAATCTTGGAGGTGAGAAATCTTCGATGTTTCGTAGCACTTCAAGTAATTTTAATTGCTGCCATTCTGAGATTTGGTATTTAGCTGTATCCAAAAAATAAGAAATGCCTTCTTGTTTTAAAGTAACCGTAGCTATCTGAGCTTGTTTACGTACTAATCCCCTCTTGTCATTGATGAAATTTTTTATAAATCCATAAGCATTTTTTACCTGCATTTGGGTTAATTCAAGTATACCCTTAGAGACTACTTCCCATCGCCAGCTTTTCAATTTTTTAAAGGCATCTATATGTAAATCAAGGTTCTGGTATAATTTAAACAGGCGATGACGGGCATCACCGGAAACATCCTTTTGAAGATCCAGGAGAATTTCTGACAACACCACCCGGTTAAAAGGTTCTTTCAGCAATTCACGGATTTCGACTTTTAACTTTATGTATTCATTTTTTTCATCTTTGGTGGCGTCTGCCTCATAGAAGAGGAAATTACTGATCATAGGGGCCAGGATCTTTTTTTTGCTGGCTACTTTGGAAGCTTTAGCAGTAAGTCGATTTCTGAAAATAAAAACACATAAAAAGTATAAGAAACCGAGTGAGGTAAACAATATTGTTAAATCCCACAAAAGATCCGTATGGATCTTTGGTGCACTTATCAGCGTAATGCCGTGATATGTTTTTGCTAGTAATTTCAAAAATTATTGTTTGTTTAGCTCCCTTCCCACCCTAACCAATAACTCCGAAGGACTCACAGGTTTGGATATAAAATCATTGGCCCCCAGTTCAAATGCACTGAGCACATTTTCCTCATTTCCTGCAGATGAAATAATAATTATTGGAATTGCAGAGTTCAATTGGTTTCTGACATAATCTATAAGCTCTATTCCTGAGAAATAAGGCATCATAATATCGCTTACAATTATATCCGGAGTAGCCTTTTTAAGATACTCCTTCACTTCCCTGCCATCATTTGCCACATGTACGTTGTAACCTCCCTTTTGAAGTCTATAATCTAATAAAGACGCCAATAACTCGTCGTCCTCTGCCAATAATAAGTTCTTTTTTACCATGCTATTACTCTCTGTTTTTCTTCATTCGCATTAATTCCTCATCAATCAGGCCTTCAGTCTTTGGGTACTCCTGAATAAATCTGTCCAGCAGAAATTGTAAATGCTTTTCATCTTTTGTAGTATTTGCCGCTGTGTGCATTTGTTCAACAATGGAAAAAAGTTCCATAGTCTGCATCATTTTTAAACCACATTTTACTTTATGTGCTGCAAATGCTACTCCTTCAACATCTCCTTCATTTAGTTTCATCTTAACATGACCAATAAATTCAAGGGCATTCCTTTTGTAAAGTGCTATCAATTCCTCTAATAATTCTAATTCGCCCATACAATCTTTTAAAACTGCGTCCAGGTTTACAGGCAAATGTTTTCCCAAATGACTATTCATGTCATTGCCTGAAGTGGAGCTTATTTTATAGTTTGTTTTAAGGCCGGCCCTGTTTTTAACTAATTTTGAAAGTAGTTCTTCCGGGCTAAAAGGCTTAAGTATGAAATCGTTGATTTCATTATCCTGACATTCGTTTTTATCGTCAATGGTGAAGTCTGCAGTCAGGGCTATTATGGGAATCTCGGCAACTTCTTTTTTGTCGCTCTTACGGATCCTTTGGGTTACTTCAAACCCACTCATTATGGGCATTCTAAGATCCATGAGCACCATATCAACTGCGGTATTTTCCAGTAGATTCAGGCCATAGAAGGGGTTTTCTGTAATATAAGTTATACACCCCCAAGAATTTAACCGGCGTTCTATGAGTCTTTGATTTAATGGATTATCCTCAAAAACCAGGATCCTCATTCCTTTTACATTTTCTTTTGAAATTTCACTGGGCTGAGAATTTGATGGTCTCCTGGATGACCCTTTTGCATAAGGCAATGTGAATTGAAATGTAGTTCCAACACCAAGGGTACTTTCAACTTTTAAGTCCCCTTCAAGTTTTTCGATGATCTGCTTCACAATGTTCAAACCAAGACCTGTACCACCATATTTCGAAAAAGTTTGATGATTGGCTTGTTTAAACGAACCGAATATATGTTCCAAATCCTGCTCGGAGATACCTATTCCGGTATCGGTAACCATGAATTCCAAAAAAACCTTTTCAGCTCCTTGCCTGACAGGTCTAATTTTTAGCTTGATTTCCCCTTTTTCCACAAACTTTATAGAATTACCCAGCAGGTTTAATAAAATCTGTGATAGTTTAGAAGGGTCTCCAATAAGGTTCTCAGGAATATTTTCGTCTATGTCAACTTCTAGGTTTACATCTTTACCCAGTATGAGAGTATTACAGAGATAAACAACATCCTGGACAATACTGAAAAAATTAAAGTTTAACATCTCAAAATTTTCCAATCCCGCAGAAAGTTTGGAGTATTCCAAAAGTTCATTTATAATATCCATAAGGGAGTTCGAAGCAGATTGGATGGCATTTACCTGATACCTCTGATCTTCTGAGAGTTCCCCTTCTTTCAAAAGGTCTGCAAAACCAATAATTCCACTCAATGGGGTTCTTATCTCGTGACTTACCGTTGCTATGAGCATTTCCTGGGTCTTTTGCAATTGTTCATTAACAGTTTCTGACATGGACTCAGACTGAGGTGGTATCTTTTCACCCCAAATCCGTTTTTCAAGATCAGTTTTAAAGGCTTCAAAAGATTTTTTAAGGCGTGTGGCATCTTCTGCAGATAATTCTTCAAATGAAAAATCACTAATAGTTGCCTCAAGTTCAGACAATTGGGAAAGTAGGTTTTTTGGTTTCAAGGAATATATTTTTTGTTTAATTGCGTAATAGGAAAATGAAAAATAGGGATTAACCCAAGGAGTTCTCGAACTCTGTTATTAAGTGCTTTAGCATGCCTAAAAATCCCCATTTTACAAGCCTTGCACAATTAAATGTTACCTAGGGCCGGTTTTATGTTGTCAAATTGCTTTATTTGTAGGTTAAATTCTTACATATGAGACATATTACCGGCTTAATTTGTATTTTATCGTTAATCGGGTGCCGAGAATCCAAAACTCCGCCAGAGGTTAATATTGAAACAATGGCCAGAGAAATCCATAAAAATGTAATTACAATTGATACGCATGACGATATTGACGTGAAAAATTTTACGGACAGTATGAATTATACCCAGGATCTGGATACTCAGGTTAATTTGCCAAAAATGAAGGCCGGGGGATTGGATGTAGCATGGTTTGTCGTCTATACCGGGCAGGATTCTTTAAACCCGGAGGGTTATGCTAAGGCGGAAGCAAATGCCATGGCAAAATTTAATGCTATTCACCGTTTATGCGATTCTTTGGCTCCTGATGAAATTAAACTTGCCAGAACATCGGAGGAAGTAATTTCTATTCATCAATCTGGTAAAAAAATCGCTATGATAGGTGTTGAAAACGCCTATCCGATTGGTGAGGATCTTTCCCAATTTGAGGCGTATCAAAAATTAGGCGCAAGGTATATCTCTTTTGCCCATAACGGGCATAGTCAGTTTTGTGATTCAAACACTGGAGAAAAGGACAATATATGGTTACATAATGGTTTAAGTGAGTTAGGTGTAAAAGCTGTATATGAGATGAATAGGCTTGGTATGATGATTGATATCTCACATATTTCAAAGGAAGCTATGGTTCAAATTATAGGTTATTCCAAAGCTCCTGTCATAGCCTCACATTCTTCGGCAAGGGCGTTGTGCGATCACAGTAGAAATTTGGATGATGAGCAATTGAAATTACTTAAAAAAAATGGTGGTGTAGTTCAAACCGTGGCGTTCAGTGCATATTTAAATACAGCCAAGCACGAGGCAAGGTCAGATTTTATGAAGGGTGTTTACAAAAAAGTAGCAGATTCCCTTGGGGTAGAATGGTTTGAAAGATCTGAAATTAAAGACCTGACTGAAAAACAACAGGATGACTATTTAGCAAATTACCCCAAAGTGACCAGAATTGCGAAAATTCAGGTTGCCAACAGAAAAGATGTGCCGCAGGAAGTTGATATATCAGATTTTGTTGATCATATAGATTATATGGTTAATCTGATAGGCATTAATCATGTTGGTATTAGCTCCGATTTCGATGGTGGTGGCGGAATTAAAGGATGGTCCGACGCTTCCGAAACTTTTAATGTTACACTGGAGTTAGTAAAAAGGGGGTATTCGGAAGCTGAAATTCGACAATTATGGGGAGGCAATCTACTCAGAGTACTGGATGAAGTTCAGATGTTTTCCGCTTCTTTGAATAAGTAATTCTGTTGGAATAGCTGTGAAAAGTTAGAATTAAATTCTTGATTTTAATTATAAATGAAATCAAGGATTTGGTTATTGGTCCAAATAGATTAGATTGTTAACATATAATTTAGGAAGAATTATAAATTATGTTAAGCTAACAATAAACTTTTCTTAATTGCCTTTTGGTGAGCCAGGAAATTGAATAGATTTAATAAACCTAAACAAATTCCGTCATGCAAACAATCAGCAGATACTTCGTTGCCTTTCTTGTTTCTTTTTTCTCCAATTATGTGGAAGAGCCTCCATCTGAGTCGGATAAGCAGGCCGGAAATTATGAGACCCATATTAAACACAGGAAACAGTATGACTGCAATTCGGTAAATACAAGGATTACCGTACTCGAAAATTATATTTAAGTCATTTTTATAGTTGCCATAATAACCGTGGACAATTGAGCAAATTAAAGAATATGCTTTGACTTGTTTGTCCCCAACTGCAGTCTGACTATTCCTGAAAACCCGGAGTATCGCATCAGAAACAATCTAATAAAATTTATGAAAACCAGTTGATTAATTATTGTTAGAAATTAAAGTTTTAGGTGCTTTAAGGTTAATTTTGAATTTATTATTTATCTTTTTAATAAAAAAGGCAGCCAGTAAAGGAGATTCCAATTCCATGTTCTGGTGAATAAAAAAGTGAATGTTCTTAAGGCCTGAATTATGCCAATGCCATAGCCTCTCAACCCATTCTTCAAGACGGTGATAATCACTTTTGTGGTTGGCCCCAACAAAACGGACAAAAGCCTCGTTGTTAGTGAGCCGCATATGCATAATATCCCTTCTTCCGGCAGTATCTACAAGAACATTGGTCATATTCTTTTCTTCCAGTAAATTGCAGAGCTCATTGGCTATATAGTCATCATTAAACCAATCTGTATGTCTGAATTCAAGAGCAATTGGAAATTCTTGCGGCCAGTATTCCACAAATCGTACTACCCTATCCCAGTTTTTTGGCCCAAAATTGGGATGCATCTGTAAAAATATAGTTCCTAATTTATCTTTGAAACCTGATGTTGCCAAAAGAAAGTTGTCTAATACCGGGTAGGCCATATCGTTTAATCGCCTCAGATGACTAACATTCTGAACCACCTTGGGGAAAAACTTGAAATATTCCGGGACCATCTCATACCATGTGGCATATTGTTCCATTGGAAATATCCGGTAAAAGGTAGCATTAAGTTCTATAGCGTTAAATTGACTCCCGTAATAACGCAATTCTTCCTTTGTTCCGCGGGGGTAAAAATTTTTCAGTTCCTGCCTATTCCATTTGGCACAACCTACATATATTTTAAGGGGTTGGCTGTCGGGAGACTTTGATAGCACCGCTGCCAGCCGGGAGTGATCCTCAGGAAGGTACAAATCAATAAGATCGGGAC
>Ga0316188_10000693_pt1 | contig 15030 bp, 14 predicted proteins | sample Phiworburrow1_MG_FD_204933 | JGI IMG/M metagenome (GOLD analysis project Ga0316188, IMG submission 204933) | Coastal sediment microbial communities from Maine, United States - Phippsburg worm burrow 1 | ecosystem: Environmental > Aquatic > Marine > Coastal > Sediment | place: USA: Maine...
ACTTCCACAATAAAAGTAGATCATTTCGATGGTAATCAGCTTGAAATATTTTCTATCTGAAGGATTTCATTCTACAGATATCTAGTGCTCAGATTTAAATACTAGTGCCAGCATAAAAAGCATGCTGAATGCTTATCTTTGGTATTGAGTTGCCAAACATCTTTATAGTTGGATATTAGTATTATTCATTATGAATTATATTAAAAAGCTAATTTAAGCTAAAATAAATAGTATTTCTTTTATAACATTCGCATATTCCACGTAAATGGCGCCTATATTAATTGATCACCGTGATTTGGTTAAAATTGGATTGATATCTCTATTAACCATAACTTTTATCTTTATTTCTGGTTTTATTACTGGTTTTCAGCGAGCGGCTTCCAGCAATCAGTCCGGTACTGAAATAGTCTCTTTGCCATTGCCAGAGAAAGTTATCGTCGCGGCCGTAGCTATTGATCCCCATATACCAGAAGTGATTCCAGCCGGCGAGGAGATAGACGTCGATCAGCCAGAGATGCAGGATAAAGTCATCACAAGTGAATATGTGAATATCGGCGACATGAGCGAGTCGAAACACTCATTGATTCCAATATTAGACGAAGTACCTATCACAACCATTGCTGATGTCAAAATGGCTGAAGATCAGGGTGAATCTGAAAAAGAAAAAGATAAGCCGTCAAATAGCACTAACCAGAGTACTGTGATTACTGCTAAAGAAGCCTCATTAACGCAGTCATTTGCTTTGGACTCTATAGAGCTAGAAAAAATTAAGTATACAATCCAAGTAGGTATGTATGGTCGTTTTGCCAATGCTGAGAATATGATGAAAATGCTGCAGTCACAGCATTTCGACGCCTATGTATCGGAATATGTTAATAAGAAAAATGAAGTGCTTTATAATGTTAAATTTGGGTATTATGCCGATAAAAAAACTGCCACTGCTGCATTGGCAGCATATAAGGATAGCCAAAAAGGCGATGGTTATTTAGTGAGGTTTTCGTTCAAAAAAACTACTGGCATTGCGGGTGTCGAAGGCATGAAATTGTTAACTACGATAGATGAAAGAGATCAAACAATATTACCAGCTTCATCTTCAGCAATATCACGAGAAAATGTCTCTCAGCTTGAAATGTCAGAAGCTTCGAGTACTTTATCGAATAGCCAAAAAGACATCATTACGAATTAATCCATATTTACCTTGGCAGTATTTTTTTAATGCTGTTTATTAGACAGATTTATTACGCATGTCACAGCCCATTAAAGTATTAAGTTTTGATCTTGATGATACTTTATGGCCTTCTTTACCTACCATCCTGCGCGCGGAGGATCTGCTGTTTCAATGGCTAATGGAACATGTTCCTGTAATTCCGCAAAAGTATGATATTAACCAGTTACGCGAAAAAAGACGTTCGCTGATAAAAAGTCATCCAGAACTGGCACATGATTTAACGTTATTGAGAATTAGATCACTTAAACTTCTGGCAGAGGAATTTCAACTGTCACAGGAGTGGATCGTCCCCGCATTCAACATTTTTTACGAAGCGCGTCAGCAGGTCACTTTATTTGACGATGTTAAGCCGGTTCTGGATGAGCTCAAAAAAACTTTTCAGCTGGTGAGTTTGACCAATGGTAATGCGAGTACGATAAAAACAGGGGTTGATCACTGGTTTGATTTTGCATTAAATTCAGCGTCAATCGGTAAATTGAAATCTGAACCGGATATCTACTGGCGGGTGCAGCAACTAGCGAATATCGAAGCCGGACAGATGGTGCATATCGGGGATGATCCTGTACATGACATCGCCGGAGCAAGATCTGCCGGGGTGTTCGCCATCTGGTTAAATCGGGGACAACGGCCCTGGTGCCTTGAGTACTGTCAGCCTGATGCTGTTATCAGCAGTCTGAATGAATTGCCGCTGTTACTAAACCAGCGACAAGAGAAATCCTTTAACTGTTGATAGCTTCAGCTTATAGCATTGATAGACATTTTCCTTGGGCCAGTTTGTATTTATTCCTATATAATTAATGTACCTGCGCTATTTATGTGATTTGTATTAACGAGCAAGAATAATGATATTTAAAACCGATGATGTACGTATTACAGGACTTCAGGAAGTGCTTCCACCTATCACTTTGCACGAGGAGTTTCCGATGGACGAGCGTGCTTCTGAAACGGTCTACCACGCCCGTAATGCGATACACAATATTTTGCATGGTCAAGATGACCGTCTGGTGGTGATCACGGGGCCCTGTTCGGTACACGATCCTGACGCCGCTAGAGAATATGCCGTAAAGCTGAAAAAATTGATAGATGAACTGACCGATGATTTATGTATCATCATGCGCGTTTATTTTGAAAAACCTCGAACCACTGTCGGTTGGAAAGGTTTGATCAATGATCCTGACCTGGATGAAAGTTTCAAGATCAATAAAGGCTTGAGACTGGCTCGCCAGTTGCTGCTGGATCTGGCTGTCGACGGTGTGCCGACCGGCACAGAGTACCTGGATTTGATTAGTCCACAATATATAGCTGATCTGATCAGCTGGGGTGCTATCGGCGCCAGGACGACGGAAAGTCAGGGACATCGTGAATTGGCGTCGGGTTTGTCCTGTCCTGTGGGTTTCAAGAACAGCACAGATGGTGGCTTTAAAATTGCGATTGATGCTGTGAAAGCGGCATCTAATCCACATGTGTTTATGTCTTTAACCAAACAGGGGCATTCCGCGATTTTTTCTACGAAAGGCAATAATGACTGTCACATTATCTTGCGTGGCGGCAAGCAGCCCAATTATGATGCAAAGAGTATCCAGCATGCGGCTGAACAACTGGAGCAGTATGGTCTGAAACCTCAGGTGATGGTTGACTGTTCACATGCCAACAGCATGAAAGATTATCGCAGACAGGTTGACGTGTGTAATAGTGTTGTGTCGCAGGTCGCTAATGGCGAAAATCGCATTATGGGTGTGATGCTTGAAAGCCATCTGGTCGAAGGTCGGCAGGATGTGATCGCAGGGCAACCATTAACTTACGGACAAAGTATCACTGATGCCTGTATTTCCTGGGAAGCTACAGAAACCTGCCTGCGCAATCTGGCTGCTGCAGTACGCAAACGTAGAGAGATTAATGCACAACGTGTGTCTGCCTGAAAATACGGGTTATTTCGCTTTATAACTGCGTTCAATATACATTGTAATGAGTTGCTCAAACTCATTCGCAATGTTGTCACCTTTTAAAGTGACGGTCTTGACGCCATCTTCATAAACTGGCGCAACGGGGCGTTCACCGGTTCCTGGCAAGCTGATACCTATGTTGGCGTGCTTGCTTTCCCCGGGACCATTAACGACACAACCCATGACGGCGACCGACATATCCTCCACGCCAGTATATTTTTCTTTCCATACAGGCATTTGTGTTCGCAAATATTGCTGTACCTGTGATGCCAGTTCCTGGAAAAAGGTGCTGGTGGTGCGTCCACAACCGGGGCAGGCAGTGACCAGCGGAACGAAAGAACGCAGCCCCATGGTCTGCAATATTTCCTGCGCGACGATGACTTCTTTCTCACGCGGCGCCCCTGGCTCCGGGGTAAGGGAGACCCGTATGGTGTCGCCGATACCGTCATGTAGTAAAATGGCAAGTGCAGCAGTAGAGGCAACGATGCCTTTAGAGCCGATGCCAGCTTCTGTTAATCCCAGATGCAGAGCATAGTCAGTTCGCTGTGCCAGTGACCGGTATACTGTAACGAGATCCTGTACCACGCTCATCTTGCATGACAGGATGATTCTATTCTTCGCCAGTCCGATAGCTTCGGCCTGTTTAGCGCTATCTAATGCTGAGCGGATTACCGTTTCCAGCATCACATCATGAGCATCATCAGGTTCATCCCGTCTAGCGTTGCTATCCATTAATTCAGCTAACAGTGCCTGATCCATGCTGCCCCAGTTGACGCCGATGCGAATAGCTTTGTCATATTTACAGGCTAGTTCGACCATGGTGGCGAACTGCGAGTCATGTTTTTTACCTTTGCCAACATTGCCTGGATTGATTCGATATTTTGCCAGTGCTTTTGCGCAGTCAGGGTGCTCACTTAATAATTTATGGCCATTAAAGTGGAAATCGCCTATCAGAGGGACATGGCAATGTTTATCATCCAGCGTATCGCGTATATGCGCAACTGCGGCCGCAGCATTGGCATCGTTTACAGTGATACGTACGAGTTCTGAGCCAGCATTTGCCAGCTGCATAATCTGATGTGTGGTTGCGGCGATATCAGCGGTGTCGGTATTAGTCATCGACTGCACGACCACCGGCGCATTGCCACCTACGAGAATACCACCAACATTAACAGAGCGTGTCTGGTGACGAGATTTATAACAGTCAGTAAATTTCATATGAAGTTGATTATCAATAGCCGTTTAATGACAATTTTATAAACATCAAATTTTACCACCGTATGGACCAAGTTGTTTTAATTTAACTGATAAACTCAAGGTTTTTTTATGTATGAACTGGTTTTATGAAAATAGGTTTTGTGGTTAATCCATTTGCCGGTATTGGCGGTGCGGTTGCTCTAAAAGGCAGTGATGGTCGGGATATCGTAGAACTGGCTTTGTCGCGTGGCGCCAGCCCGCAAGCAGAAGTACGAGCAGCGACAGCGATGAAAGAAATCGTATCGCAAAAAGGGTTTGCGATATTAACCGCGGCAGGTGGCATGGGTGAGAATGTGTTGCGCAACCTTACTTTACCCTGTGAAGTGGTATATACCGCAACGGGGCAATCATCGGCGGAAGATACAAAAAATGTTATTCGCCGGTTTGCCGAGAATCAAGCTGATCTCATAGTGTTTGCCGGTGGCGATGGTACCGCACGTGATGTTCTTGACGTGTTGTCGACAGAATTGAAGACTTCAATACCGGTTGTTGGTATCCCTGCCGGGGTGAAAATTCATTCTGCGGTATATGCTGTTACGCCAACGCATGCAGGTGAGTTAATCAGGCGAATGCTAACCGGTGTGCCGATGTCATTGCATGAAGCTAAAGTGATGGATCTTGATGAAAAGGCTTTTCGTGCAGGCAAAGTTATCGCAAAATGCTATGGTTATTTATCTGTGCCTGTTGATGACACAAGGATGCAGATCACCAAGCAGGGCGGACTAAATCATAATGAAATTGCGTTGCAGGATATTGCTGAAGATGTCATAGAGGGCATGGAAGAAGGAATATATTATTTAATCGGTTCGGGTTCAACGACTGCGGAAATCATGAATCAGCTGGATTTACATAATACTTTACTTGGCATAGATATTGTCTGCAATCATGAGTTAGTCGCAAGCGATGTTGATGAGCAGACAATATTGAAGACGATCAATGATCATCCAGTGAAAATCGTGGTAACCGCTATTGGTGGTCAGGGACATGTTTTTGGTCGAGGCAATCAGCAATTAAGTGCAAAGGTAATAAATCACGTAATATCTCAAAGTGGAACTGATAAGAGCCGTGGTAAAGAGAATATTATAATTATTGCTACCAATAATAAATTGCGCTCGCTAGATAATCGGCCGATGATAGCGGATACTGGTGATAGTCAGTTAGACCAAAGATTGTCAGGTCTGTATGCTGTAGTTACCGGGTATCAGCAAAAAACCTTATACAAGTTAAATTAATCATTTAGTGTAAAAATCATAATTTTTGAACAGGAAAATAAGATGCAAGATGTTGAGTTTGTAAATGGATTACTGGATTTTATAAGGAATTCACCAACACCGTTTCATGCGGTAAGAACCATGATAGAAATATTAGAAAAACATGGTTTTATGCGATTAGATGAAACTGAGCAATGGTTGCTCCGGGGGCAGCCTCAGCAGGGCGGTCGCTATTATGTCACCAGGAATGATTCTTCCATCGTGGCTTTCCAGTTAAATCAATCACTGGTCGAGAATGGTATGAGAATGGTCGGTACACATACTGACAGTCCCTGTTTAAAAGTTAAGCCAAATCCTGAGATCGTAAATAATAATTATCTGCAGCTGGGTGTCGAGGTCTATGGCGGTGCGTTACTGAACCCCTGGTTTGACCGCGATCTTTCTTTGGCTGGTCGAGTGAGCTATCTGAATGCTGATGGTAAGATAGAGCATCAGTTGATTAATTTGGAAAAAGCCATCGCTATCATTCCTAGTCTGGCTATCCATTTAGATAAGGAAGCGAACAGCCAGCGATCAATAAATCAACAGGAACATTTACCACCGATATTGATGAAATTGCCGGAGAATAAAGATGATGTTCAGGCAGATAGTAGTAAGCCTGATTTCAGAAAGATCTTATTGAAGATTGTTAATACGAATACTGGGCAGGGCACAGCCGTAAAAATTCTGGATTATGAGTTAAGTTTTTATGATGTTCAGCCGCCTGCAGTAATCGGCCTGCATGATGATTTTATTGCCAGTGCGCGTCTGGATAACTTGTTGAGCTGTTATACGGGATTAATGGCTTTACTGAGCAATTTTGATAAGCAAACTGCTAGCAGACAAAACACATTGCTTATTTGTACTGATCATGAAGAGGTAGGTAGTATGTCTGCTGCAGGTGCGCAAGGCTCACTGCTGAAGTCAGTGCTGGAAAGGTTGTGTGACAGTGATGAAAGCAGTTCTCGAATGATCGCTAACAGTGTCATGGTCTCTGCTGATAATGCACATGGCATTCATCCTAATTATGCGGATAAACATGATGGTAATCATGGCCCTATAATTAACGATGGCCCGGTAATAAAAGTGAATGCAAATCAACGTTATGCTAGTAACAGTGAGACCAGCGCCTTATTCAGGCATTTGTGCGATCTTGCAGATGTCCCGGTGCAGTCCTTTGTGGTGCGTTCGGATATGGCTTGCGGCAGCACTATCGGGCCCATTACTGCGAGTGGTATCGGGGTTAAAACAGTTGATGTTGGTGTGCCTACATTTGCCATGCACTCGATTCGTGAGTTAGCGGGCCGCTGGGATGCGTTTTATTTGTATCGTGTATTGAAACAATTTTATAACTAATTGATAATTATCAATCAGTTATGCAGTATGAAATATTATACTATATCTAAATATGTGATAGTAGAAATGCTATTGATATTGTATCTTGACATTGCTTGTTAAATGATTATCGTTGTAAGTTCTCTTTGCCTATAAGTAAGGCGAACATTTTTGCTACTATAATCTACTGTAGTTATTTTTTTCATAGCGCAAAACCCGTTTAAGCCGACCACTGATGGTTGGCTTTTTTTTGTTAGCTTTTTTTATTGAAGCAAGGATTTCAGTACTATAAGCATATATACTTGAATGTAATTGATGTATCCAAGTTAAGTCACTGAAATTAATAGAATGCGAATAATTAAAAAATCTCATAAACTGGATTCTGTCTGTTATGACATCCGTGGGCCCGTTCATCGTGAAGCGCGTCGACTGGAGGAAGAAGGGCACAAAATCCTTAAATTAAATATCGGTAATCCTGCACCATTCGGTTTTGATGCACCTGAAGAAATCGTACAGGATATGATTCACAACGTCCCCGTATCGCAGGGTTACAGTGACTCACGTGGTCTATTTTCTGGCCGAAAAGCCGTAATGCAATACTGTCAGCAAAAAGGTATTGCAAATGTCAGCATTGATGATGTTTATCTTGGCAATGGTGCAAGCGAGCTGATCGTCTTGTCTATGCAGGCGTTGATCAACAATGGCGATGAAGTGCTGATACCGGCGCCGGATTATCCTCTGTGGACTGCTGCTGTGTGTCTTTCTGGTGGTAAGGCCGTGCATTATATGTGTGATGAAGCATCAGACTGGTATCCAGACATAGACGATATTAAGTCGAAGATTACCGATAAAACACGCGGCATCGTAGTGATCAATCCAAATAATCCTACGGGCGCAGTTTATCCGAAAGAAGTGCTGCAAAGTATCGTGGATATCGCCAGAGAACATGATCTGGTTGTATTTTCTGATGAAATCTATGACAAGATTTTGTATGACGATGCGGTTCATCATTCAACAGCCTCGCTATCTGACGATGTACTCTGTATTACCTATAATGGACTGTCAAAAGCTTACCGTGTGGCGGGATTTCGTGCCGGCTGGATGGTCATTAGCGGTAACAAGTTGCATGCCAGAGATTATATCGAAGGTGTTGAATTACTCGCTTCCATGCGATTATGTTCCAATGTGCCTGGACAACATGCCATCCAGACAGCACTAGGCGGCTATCAAAGCATCAATGAACTGATCGCGCCTGGTGGTCGTTTGCGTCAGCAGCGTGACCTGGCTTATGAGATGTTGTCTGCGATTCCGGGTATTAGCTGCGTCAAACCCAGAGGTGCAATGTACCTGTTCCCCAAAATAGATCAGAACAGATACCATATTAAAGATGATGAGAAAATGGTGCTAGATCTGTTAACGCAGGAAAAGATCCTCATCGTTCAGGGCTCGGCTTTTAACTGGCCCGATACTGATCATTTCAGGGTCGTATTTTTACCGCATGTCGATGAATTGAGCAAGGCCATAAAAGCTATCGGAAAGTTTTTCTCTACCTACAAACAGTAACTAACGCGTGCCTAACATCGCTGACAATTTAGCTCGTGTTCAGTTGGAAATCCGACGTTGTGCGGAAAACGCAGGGCGTGATGTTGATGAGATACGGCTAATCGCCGTCTCAAAAAAACGTACACTTCATGAGGTAATGTCGGCGATAAATTCCGGTCAAAACGTCTTTGCTGAAAATACCATTCAGGATGCGATGACCAAGATACCTCATCTACAGCAGAATGTAGAATGGCATTTTATCGGTCATTTGCAGTCAAAAAAAGCAGTTAAAATACCGGGCTACTTTCAGTGGATACATTCTGTTGATAGCATAAAACTTGCTCAAAAATTATCATCTGCAATGATGAGTCATGCAAGAAACTCAAAGCTCAATTGTTTAATGCAGGTCAATGTTAGCGGCGAAGCCACGAAATCCGGGCTGACACCAGCTGAAGTCAAAGCTTTTTTAAAGCAGGTATTAGAACTGGATTTGCCCTGTTTGATATGGCGAGGACTGATGACCATAGGAGTACAGGGGGATGAACAGCAAACGCGAAATGCGTTCGCCCAGTTACGGGTATTACAACAGACATGCAAAGCAGAATTTGGTCTGCAGGAATTCGACCAGCTCTCTATGGGTATGAGTGATGACTATTGTCTGGCGATTGAAGAAGGTGCAACGATGGTGAGAGTAGGGACATCAATTTTTGGCGAACGTCTGTAATTAGTAAACAAACAAAGTCGGGTACGTAAGCCGAAGCCTACGCACCCTAGCAGCGCATGATTGCCGCTAAATCGTTGTTGTGCCTTAACAGCTAGCGCATGTCAGGCAGGATGATTAAGCAATCACACTACGTTCAGATTGTTAGATTACGGTGCTTTTTATTACCGAACATATGTATGTTTGAAAAACAGCGTAATCGAAAACTCAAGAGTTTAATTTAAGTTTTGTCTGCTTGAACAGACAAGGTATTCGTTTGGTACATTTTTAGCTGCATAGCTTTCCTTCTCTCAGCTGCAGCTTCGCGACGTTCATGTATCATTTGTTCCATAAGCGCGCGACGTTCTTCCATGGCTCAATATATGTTTCACCTCTTGCCTGTATATCTGAGGGTATATACTTATTTTCAGACGGGTAGTAAGAAAATTGTTGCTTTCTGTTTTCTATAAAGCGGTTGTAGGCCTCTAGCTGTGCTTGCTGCTTTTGCTGGTATTGTTCTTTTATTTGCTGATAGCTATCAAAGCGGTTAGAAAGTTGCTGCTGATCGCATGGTGATGTAATTACATTCCTGCCTGCATTAAATGAAGAGCCACCGACAGTATTACCAGCATTGTTAGCATCGCTGATAGTGTTGCTAAAGCTGTTATTTTTATTCTCATTTGTGATTTGATCTGCAGCCAATGCAGCATTCGCAAAAACGAGTGTCAACAAGAACGCTGTTATTTTTATCTGGTATTTCATTTGTGTCATGCCATTCACCGTGTTGCTTTATGAACTAACACCTGTGTACATGTAGGAACTACATATATCTAAAAAATAATTATATTAGAATGTATTAATATAGTCAAACTGAATCGATAGCATCTTCAGCAAAGGGCGAGAGATGTGACAAAATTTTTAATTTAGTTGGCAGCAGGTCAGCATTTAAAATAAAAAAGGGCGCATAGTGCGCCCTTTTTATTATTCCTAACGGTTTTTTGTAACCGATTTACATCCTTATTCTGCCGCTGGATTAATTCTTGCTGGATATAAATCAAGTTTGAGCTGGTGTATCTGTTTATGTAGCTCAGATATTTGATTATGCAGTTCCTGAATTTTTTTGTCTGTTTCTATTCGTTTCTCTTCCATGCGCTGAAACTCTGCTTTTTGTGCGGCAATCATCTGTTCGCGTTTTTTCTGCTGTGCTTTCATTGAAGCTTCATACTGTTGCCGTCTGGCCTCCTTTTCTTTTTCGTATGCCTGGCGACGTTGTTGCATCACTTCATTATATTTTTGCGCTTGTTCCTGAGTGTGTGCTTTAGCCGGGTTCTGGATATTTGACCTGTATTGATATGGCCTATATGCAGGCAGTGTACTGTCGTTGTTATTTTCTGACTGTGATTGCATCGTAGCTACATTATCATCGGGCAGTTGCTGTACCTCTTTTCTTTGATCGCTTGTTTCTGCCTCAGTTAACGGTTCGGATGACTGTTCTGCAACTGAAACTGCGGAAACTTCAGATGTTATATTTGTATCCACGCTTTGCGCAGCCATTACGATCTCGTCTGTTCTGTCACCCGCCACATTAGCCATCGGTTCGTTAGAAGACTTTTCTGCTGAATCAGATTTTGAGTTCGTGTCAGCAACCAGGTTGTTATATTCATCCGTATAGAAAGTTGCAAAAATTACGATCGCAGAGACTACAAGTAAGACCAGCGGAATCACGATATTGCTTTTTGATGGTTCTGTCGTACTGTCTTTTTTCATGTAAGGAGCGGTGTCGACGGTTTTTTTTGCTGCAGCTTGTTCAGTTTTATTTTCTGTGTCAGTCATTGTGTTATTCCAATTGATTAAAGTTGTTTAAAAAACATTGTTGTTATTGATGTCACCATAAAAAAGGCCGAACATACTATAAATTCAGCCTGTTGAAGCCAGAAGTTATTATTTCTACTGAGTTCTGTACTCTACAGGTGGCGCAGCCTGAAACGGCCTCTGTTGGTAAGGTGCGTATCCGTAGTAGGGTTGATAGCCATATGGTGCATATCGATTGTAATTGTTGTAGCCATTGTAACCATTCCAGTAGTTGTAGTAACCGTTATGGCCTTTCCAGTAATTATTAGCGTGGCCATTACCTCGGCCTTTGCCTCTGCCTTTTACTTTAAACTGCATTTCCACGTCCAGGTCACCAGTCATATCACCAATAATGTCACTCATGGCATCAGCAAAAGCATTGTCATCCCAGCGGTTATTGTTATAGCCACGGTGATGGTTATCATTATCATTATCGAAAGGCCCCCACCATGCATTGGCACCGGTGGAAGCCGCGACTGTGATAACAGCAGTTATAATCTGTAATATTTTCATTTTCAACTCCAGAAATCTATTAGCAGCCTGTACCATACACTTATTACACTTACAAATAGTAATAATACTATTAAGAAAGGCGTATTTGGTCAATATGACGGATTGGGTAGAGCGATTATGGGTCAGGCAATAAAAAAGCCGCATCACATTACATGACGCGGCTTTCTATATTGCTAACTGCTTAAAGCTTATTTAGCTTCAGCAGCTGGAGCTGGAGCTGCTTGTGGTGCTGGAGCATATGGAGCAGGAGCGTAACCATAAGGAGCATAACCGTTGTTATAACCGTTGTAGTAACCGTTATTCCAGTTATTGCGACCATCGTAGTAACCATTACCATTACCGTTACCATGTCCACGGCCTTTACCAGAAGCTTTCATTCCGAAAGAGAAGTTACCGTCGAATTCACCGTCACCGTCAACATCGCCAGAACCGTTACCATTACCGTTGTTGTTCCAGTTAGAGTTGTTGTTCCAGTTAGAGTTGTTATTACCCCAATCAGCAAAAACAGCAGAAGATGAAGTAAGGATTGCTGCGGCAGCAATAATTTGTAAAGTATTTAGTTTCATTTTAAAACCCTCAAAGATTAAACAGCTTGTTAAAAAAGTTCATGCGCTTTATTCATCTGAATTTATTATTTGCTTCATCTGAATTGCTGATTATTATTATATAAGAATAAACTAATATAAGTCAAATATGATTAAAGTTGTTTCTAGGTTGAGGATATCTATCAATATTCAATAATTACAATGATATATTTTAATAAGTTAAAGTTATATGTACCTAAAAGTACCGATAAGTAGATATCATAAAATAATTATATATAACTTATTTTGTTCTGGGGCATGCATTTGAGGAGGGTATAAAACAAAGAGGCCGGTAACTAGTGTACCGGCCTCTTTGTTCAGTTTTAAGCTTCATACAGAGTAAATAGTGTTATAACGTTTCCCCTGTAAGAGCTTAATCTGCTCACTATCGCTTATGTTTTAGGTAAGCGATTTAGGTAAGTGAGTTATATGCGGTTGATTATTGCTTCTCGTTTCGTCTGATGTTCTTGAACATTAGCTGCACGTAAATCGTATAACTCCTTGTTACGTGAAATCAGGGTATCTATCATCTTTTGCTGGTTAGCTATCTGTTCACGGAGGCGTTCGACCTGTGTATCTTGATGAGACTTATATTGATCAAGTTGCTGTGCTTCGAGTGTTTTGATGCGAGCAAACATTTCAGTCATGCGTTGCTTCTGCTCGAGCTTATGAGCATCAATGCGATCCTGGTTTTGCGAAGCCAGTTGTGCATGACGAGCTTGTATCATTGATTCATACGTCGTGCTTTCAGTCTTAGCTGTAGGTGCCGTATCAGCGACTACGCCTTCTCTCGAAGTTTCTGCAAGTACAGCAGCTTTAGTTGATTCTGAAGAAACAGTTGTTTCTGCAGAAGAAATGATGACAGGGGTCGTCTCAGCAGTAGTGGCAGCCACATTGTCCTCAGACACCTTTGCACTGATAATAGTGTCAGTGTTTATGGATTCAGATGTGGTTGCATCAGCAGCAGCTAATTCAGATACTTCATCTTCGATAGAAGCAATTTTTCCTTCGACCGTACCCAGTTCTTTGTTGAGCATGATCGCTGTGGTCACAATGACGCTTACCATTATCACAGCAACAATCGCATATTTACCTAATGGACCGAATACTGCTTTATTGCTAGCCGCCTGGTTTTCAGTAGTACTGGTTTCGGCGGTTGCAGTTGTGTTTTCTAGTTTCGTTTCAGTAGTCATGATATTTTCCAGTTAAGTCGATTATGTGGTTTTCTCATTAAAAAAGCCCGGCCTCTGACATACAGAAGTCGGGCCTTTGTTCAAGTAACGAAGACTTATTTAGCTTCAGTTACAGGAGTTGCTACTGCTGGAGCAGCTTGTGGAGCATAACCGTATGGAGCAGGAGCATAACCATAACCATTATTGTAACCGTTGTAGTAACCATTGTTACCGTTGTAGTAGTTGCTACCATCGTAGTAACCGTTACCATTACCGTTACCATGTCCACGGCCTTTACCAGAAGCTTTCATGCCGAAAGAGAAGTTGCCGTCGAATTCGCCGTCACCGTCAACATCGCCAGCACCGTTGCCATTGTTGTTCCAGTTGTTGCTGTTTCTGTTGTCCCAGTTAGAATTGTTATTGTCACCGAAGAAAGGCATATCCCAATCAGCAGAAGCAATAGTTGATGTAGCTAAGATTGTTGCAGCAGCAATAGCTTGTAATGTTTTCATTTTATAAACCCTCAAAGTTTAAATAGCTTGTTAAAAATTCATGCGCTTATAGTCAATCAGACTAGTAATGTAACTATATTATAAATATCTAATATAAGCAAGTATTAATTTAGATGCCGGTTTTCTTGAGGATCTAATTGTCTGATTTAAAGTAGTTTATTTCTGAGTATTGTTATATTTTAATGGAATTAGCATACTCAAGAAGGTCTTCGAGCAGTACTAATTGGTTACCAATGGTGTCTGGAGATGTTTGAATAGCCTCTATTTCTGCAAGGAACTGGTTCATCGTACGATGTGAAACCATCGGATCGCTGAATTTTTTCCGTCGGTAATCTTTCCAGCGTTCATGTTCATCATCAATTAATGTTTCAGGATAGTTTCGTGCGCGATAGCGAAACAGCATTTCTTCAAGACGCGGATCATCAAAATTAATATGCATTTCAGCGAGTTTGCTGGGGTGAGTATTACGCACTTTATCGATACGCGCGCTGTCTTCACGACTGAAAAAGCCACCTGAGTAAAGTTGCGCATCAGGATCTGGGATATCAGGGAACTCGTTATGCTGGAAAATGGCAGAAGTCTTACCTGCGAACTCTTCGATATGCTGGAGTATAAGTTCGCGATGCAGTAAACATTTATCGATATCTATATTGAGCCTGCCAGCAGCCTCGCTGTCCATGGTTTTTAAAGGAACGATTACGGGACACTTATTTATATGTATCTGTTTTAAAGGTACGCGCTGTATACCTTCAGGTAATTCGGCTGCCGGTGTGTACAGTCTGGCCGCTAACTCATCGATATCTGCTTCAAGAAATTCTTCTGGATGGACGTCGAGGTCATAAACGATGATGCCGTTTTTATTTACAGGGTGCTGGCAGAGAGGCATTATCATGGCGATAGCGCCTCGTTCAGCGGAATAACGCGATGACACATGCAATAATGCATCGCGGCTGCGCAGATTGATCTGCTGACTGACTTCGCTTTTTTTTCGCAGGTTATAGATATAATGATAAAGTCTGGGCTGGTTCTCTCTGATTAGCTTTGCCAGAGCTATCGTCGCGTAAACATCAGACATCGCATCATGCGCGGCTTCATGTTTAATGTTATTTACCGAGGTAAGTAGTTCAAGTCGGATACTGGGGC
>Ga0316188_10000696_pt1 | contig 15017 bp, 10 predicted proteins | sample Phiworburrow1_MG_FD_204933 | JGI IMG/M metagenome (GOLD analysis project Ga0316188, IMG submission 204933) | Coastal sediment microbial communities from Maine, United States - Phippsburg worm burrow 1 | ecosystem: Environmental > Aquatic > Marine > Coastal > Sediment | place: USA: Maine...
AAAAGCCCTGTCACCAATATATTCAATGTTAGGTGGAAGAATTAATTCACCGATTAAACCCTCCTGTTGGAAAAATGCTTTCCTTTCTATTCGGGTAACAGAACTTGGGAGGTTTAATCTTCCTGTAAATTGGGCGTGATAACCAGCAAATTCATTTGCAAACAATTCGGAACTAATAGTTGTCAAAGAGGTTGAGAGAATTATGAGACGACCTCCACTAAATCCACTAGCATAAAATGCCCAATCTCCGATATAAGAAACACCGGCCGGAATAATGAGATCGCCTGAAAAAAAATTGGCTAGGAAAGCCTCTTTCCCGATATATTTAAGGTTGGGCGGAAGTATCAATTCTGAGGTTATAGAATTTTTGTAGAATGCCCTATCACCAATATACTCAAGGTAATGCGGTAGTTTTAAACTTTTCATCCCTTTCTCTTGAAATACGCCGGGAGCTATCCCGAGAACTTTCTTACCCCTTACAAAATCAGGAATTTTCACGTTTTCATTGGCAAACAAAGTCTGGCACCTTGTAATCACTCCGTTTTCATCAACAGTCAGAACATTTTCAGGGATTGTAATAAATGTCTGTCCACTAGTCTGTGCACGAATATTAAAAGACAAAACAGAAATTAAACCGAAAAATAACAATGCCTTTCCAAAAGACTTCTTGGGGTTTTTGAATGAAATGTCCATAATTTTCTGAATAAACCTAATCTTGCCTCATAAGTTTAATATGCAATGTAGAGTTTTATTATGAATTTATCAAACCATTTTATTATTGTTTAAAATCTTGCTTTCCCCCAATTTAATTATGGGCATTGCTCAACTAATAGGATTAAGCGAAATTACCGGCAAGTTGAAACGTGTAAAAAAGTTATTTTCTATTAGCAAACGCCAAGGAACTAAATCAACAAATCCCGTTGCTTTTTCGCAATTACTACGTAGAAAAATACTTTGAAGTACTTTTAAAATGGCGGTATGTCCCATTAAAAAAAACTTCCATCTTCCATTAATATACCTTACCTTTGAGTTTGATTTGAAGTTTTATGGTTAGGATAATAGTTATATGTGTTTTGGTATTGTATATACTTGGGAAGATTTCAAAATTATTGTTCTTCACTAGGTCTCCCCGACAACCATTTGTAAGAAGACCAGATAGAAATAGAAATGTTGACCCCAAATCAAATAGGAAAAACACTAGCAAAATAAGGGGTGGTGAATATATTGATTTTGAAGAAGTAAAATAATTTAATGCCCTGATGATGAACAAAATCCAAGTGTATAAATACCATGCCGCCGGCAATGATTTTGTGATGGTCAATAACAGCAAAGATTCAATTTCACTTTCAACAGAGGAAATAAAAAAAATCTGCCACCGACGTTTTGGGCTTGGTGCCGATGGTATAGTGTTTATAAATCCACATCCAAAATATGACTATGAGGTTGTGTACTTCAATGCCGACGGAAGCATTGGATTTTGTGGGAATGGGTGTCGCGCCTCTGTCATGTTGGCTCACAGGCTTGATATAGTAAAGAAACATGCCATCTTCTTGGCGGCGGATGGTGTTCACAAAGCTGATATCATTGATAATGAGCACATTAAAGTATCAATGAGTGATGTAAAAAATATAGAACAAAAAAGTGAGCTTGATTATTTCGTTAACACGGGAACCGAACACAACGTGCGTTTTGTAAAGAATCTTTCCGCCTATCCAGTCGTTGAAGAGGGTAGAAAAATTCGCTACAGCGATGCCTATAAACCAAAAGGGACGAATGCTAACTTTGTAGAGGTGGATGAAGATGGCTACGTAAATTTTCGTATTTATGAGCGTGGGGTCGAAGACGAAACGTATTCAAGCGGTTCCGGTGCCACTGCTTGCGCCTTAACAGTGGCAGAAGTAAGGGGCTTGACAGAACCCATCAATCTTCGTGCAAATGGCGGAAATCTGATTGTAAATTTCCATAAAACAGGTAATGGTTTTGTGGATATTTATTTAACAGGACCCGCTCGATTTGTTTATAAGACAGACTGGGAAAGATGACGCAAACCTCCTTTTAGATACTAAACCAAATTAATTGTTGAACTAATATGAGTTATCTAAATTAATTATTACCATACACCATAAACAAATGAGATCATTTCAAATCCTAATATTCACGTTGCTATTTTTTGCTTCGTGCACAGGAAAAAAAACATTCAAAATTAGTGACAAATTTATGGATTCTCTTTCTTTCGATACGTTTTCTTTTTTTTGGGAATTGTCCGATTCTGTTTCGGGTAATATACCTGATCGTTGGCCCTCAAAATCATTCTCAAGCATCGCAGCAACCGGTTTTGGTCTGACAAGCTATTTAGTCGGAGTTGAACGTGGATATATTTCAAGAACTCAGGCTTCGGAAAGAGTACTGAAGACACTTCGGTTTTTATCACTACTCAAACAAGATTCTGTAGCTCAAAATGTGGGGGGCTACAAAGGCTTTTTTTACCATTTCCTCGACATGAGAACAGGGGCTCGGTATCAATTAGTTGAACTTTCAACTATTGATACCGGTCTTTTAATGATGGGGATTCTTTCTTGTCAAACATATTTTGATCAAGATAATCCGATAGAAAGAGAAATTTACGCCTTGTCAGACTCACTCTACCGAAAGGTGGATTGGAATTGGGCTATGAATAATGACTCTACCATGAGTATGGGGTGGAGTCCTGAAAATAAATTTATAACAGCAAGATGGAAAGGCTACAATGAAGCCATGTTACTCTATGTTCTAGCCTTAGGTTCTCCTACTCACAGTGTCTCCCCAACAGCGTGGACGTGGTGGACAAAAACCTATAGATGGGGCAAATTTCAAGGTCAAGAACATATTAATTTCGGACCTCTGTTTGGACATCAATATTCTCATGTTTGGATTGACTTTAAAGGAATTAAAGACGATTATATGACAAAAAAAGGAATAGATTATTTTGAAAATTCGCGAAGAGCTACTTTGGCCAATCGACAGTATTGTATCCAAAATCCATCTGAATTTATTGGATATTCCGACAAGTGTTGGGGGCTAACTGCCTGCGACGGCCCCGGAAATTCAGGCAAAGCCGATTTCAACTGTGACTTTCGTGAATACTCCGCCCGTGGTGCTGCCCGTTGGCAAGTAGTTGACGATGGCACTATTGCCCCGACCGCAGTGGGTGGATCTATTCCCTTTGCTCCCGAATATTGCATCCCTACTTTACAACACTTTAAATATTCATTAGGTGATAAAATTTATGGCAAATATGGTTTTAAAGATGCTTTCAATTTAACAATCACCTATGAAAATGGAGAAAGTGGTTGGTTTGACACCGATTATTTAGGAATTGATCAAGGACCTATTTTATTGCAACTTGAAAATTTGCGGTCCGGATTTGTTTGGAAATTAATGAAAAAAAATAAATACATTCAGGAGGGCCTTTCCAAAGCGGGGTTTAAAAAAGACATTTGAAAAACTAGATAAGACCCTACCTATTTCATAAGCTATTGTTTTATTAAAGTTGCTGATGAAAAAACATTTGTTGGTATTATGGTTAATTTTCCTTTCATTAAATAATGTTGCACAACCCGTAGCCACTTTATCCGATAGTACGTATGAATTAATACTCATGCCTAATGAGTTAATGTATATCGAAGACCGTAAAAATGAATTTACCTTCGAACAAATATCATCCCCCGCTTTTCAAGGGCAATTTAAAGTTCACCCCAATTATTTGAACAAAGATTTTGTTCCTAACGCAAGCTATTGGATTAGGCTTCCACTGAGATTTAATTCCTCAAAAAATACTTGGCTACTGGAATTTTATGACCAAACCATTGACAATATTTGGGTGTATGTCCCTCAAAAGGATGGTACATATCAGTGCCGGCAATTTGGCGACCGGCTTCCTTTCAACGCCCGTTCTGTCGGCCACAAAAATTTTGAACTTATCATCAACAATTTCTCTGTTGAAAAACAAGTCTATTTCTTCAAAATCCAATCCCACGAATTTGCCGATTTGCGAGTTGCCCTCCATTTAGTAAATCGGTTTATCAACTATGCTACTAATGAATATTTTTTGTACGGTATTTTCTATGGGTTAATTGCACTAGTAGTATTGTATAACCTGCTTACCTATATGGCAGGTGTTCAAATTATTTCTAATAGTCAGCCGGGAACTTCCCCTCAAATACGGGTTCGTGTAGTAAGCACCGCTTTATCGGGAACTACTGCCTTATATGTAGTGGACGGGGTATTGACAGACGATATTTCAAACATCAACACTTCCGATATTGTCGAAATGAATGTGTTAAAAGATGCTTCTGCTGCCGCTATTTATGGATCCCGCGGTGCCAACGGAGTCATCATTATCACCACCAAAAAAGGGGCGGAGGGTAAAATGAAAATTTCATACTCAAATAACATCGGTATCCGTCAGGCTTCCAATTTGGTGAAAAAGACAAACTCCGCTGAGTCTAGTAACTATTTACCGGATGATTTGGCAACCATACTTCTACGCATAATATAGTTTAAATCTACTAATTTATGAAAAAATTATTTACTCTTCTATCTATTTTAGTTTGTTCAATTGGGTTTGCTCAAATTCAAAAAATAATCGTTTCGATGCCATTTAATGTTGTAGTTGTAGAAGCTGGTAGTCCAATAACAGTAACCACTTCCACGGTAGGTAGCACTTATGTTAGTTCTGGAACAGCTGAATTATGGGATAGTAATAACAAAATGGAGAAATCATTTGGAGTTATAAATGTGTCTAGTATATACCCTAACTATATTTCAATACCAGAGGTCGTTGGACAAAATTATCGAGTAAAGGTTTATGATGTGTCCTACCCTGAATCCGTTTATTGGTAAAGTTCTTATTTTAATATTTCAGCTTCCGTTCCAAAAATAATTGTTTCGGTACCATCTAATGTTGAAGCCGGTGGTGGAATATCGATGACCAGTCACACAGTAAGCAGTAGCACTTATATAGGTCAAGCAAAAGCTGAATTATGGGATAGTTATAATAAAATGGTGAAATCACTTGGATATGTATTATGTGACATATTATCCAACAACTATTGGTATTTCAATACCAGAGATTGTTGGGCAAAATTATCGAATAAAGGTTCATGATTCGTCTCATCCTGTATCTGTTTATGGGTATAGTTCGTATTTTAATATTTTGGGTGATCCACCACAAGCCCCAATTGTTGATGTCTGGACTGTTGACGTGTATCGACAACGATTATATTGGAAATCGGTTCCACGCGCAACTAATTATTGGGTTGACATTACCGATTCTAAAGGTAATTATGTGGATGGTTTTAACAATCGTTATGTTGAAGATGTGAATTGGGATAATTCTGTTTCGTTATATTTTGAACCTCCTTCAAGATGTGATTATTATTGGCTGAGTGTTAGATCTGAGAATGTTTTTGGTGTCTCCCCGAACTACAGTCAGTGGCTTCCAATTTTAGGTGAATCAGAAGATTTTCCACCACCGACTGCCTTACCTGCAGAAAGTATTTCAGCAAGATCATTTTCTATTAACTGGAGTTCCGTACCCCAAGCGACGAACTATGAAATACACTTAACGGCTCACATTTCATGATTTTTTGGATGGGAGAAAATTATATGGGCAACTTCTTCACCCTTTTTATTTCTTGATGCATGGCCAGATTCTTATTATTCATACAACGTAACTGCACATGGTTATTGTTATGCCAATTCTGAGCCATATAGGCCATCAGAAAATATTTACGTTTGGATTTTAAATCCCTATTTGAAAACACCAGTACTTGACTTTACATATTTAACTAAGCCTCCTACTCCTTATAAATGGAATCGGTCTAATGTTCTTTTTACATGGACTCGCAGTTACTCAGAAAATGAAGATTAATATTTTGAACTTGAAATTTCTCATAATTCCAATTTTACACCTATTCTTATTCGTGTTGTAGAACCCAAAGAATGGTCCTACCAATATCTTGATCTTAAAGAATGTGGTTATTATTATGCGCGTGTACGAGGATTTTATCATACGCAAGCAACTGATTATTCTAACGTTGTAAGTATAGTAATAACATCTTGTCCCTCTGCTAGAATCGGTAGAATAGTAAGTAACCAACAAGATACCATTTCAATCTCACAGTCAACTCCGGCAACAAATGTAATTTCGGATAATTCACTTATACCTTACCCAAATCCCGTTGAAAATCGGTTTTTTATAGACCTAGCAAAGGGTATGAGTACAAAACAAATAGACATAAGTGTAGTAAACATATTTGGTATCCAAATTTATGTGCCATTTGAACTGGTTGATAACCAATTGTGATTTGATACTAATAATGTAGCGTCAGGTATGTATTATATTCAAGTAAAAGATGGAGAAAGAATATTCAAATCGAAGTTTATAAAAAAATAAAAAGGAGTGTGTGTGAATACGCACACTCCTTTTTTTAAATTAACTTTGAAAAGCAAAATCCTGTACTATTTTATTTACTTGTTGCTACTGTGTGGTTGCAAAAAAGATTCGGCGGTGGATTCTAGGGTATTTTCGTTGGTTTCATATTCCTTTGATAGCCACCCTCAAAAAGCCAGTTACTATGATGTTACATTACACCCTCAAATCAGTTTTCAATTTTCTCATGCTGTTGATCGTCAAAGTGTCGAACAAGGAATTATATTGGCAACAAGCACGGGCAATCTGCCTTTGCAATACTCTTTTCTCAATCACGACAGCACTGTAGTAGCTCAACCTATCTCCGATTTAAAATATTGGACTTCCTATTCTGTTGGCATAACCCCGGAATTAACTTCTTCCAATCAAAAAAAAATTCAAAGCTATACTACATTCAAAATTGTTACGCTAGTCAACCCAGCCCCCAAATTACCACTCATCTCCGACGACGAACTGCTGACCAAAGTCCAACAGCAAACCTTCAAATATTTTTATGACTTTGCCCACCCCGCCAGTGGCATGGCGCGGGAACGAAATTCTTCGGGCAGTACCATAACCACAGGCGGAACGGGCTTTGGCATCATGGCTCTCATTGAAGGTATGGAACGTGGTTTTATCACCCGCCGGCAAGGGTTAGACCATATTACCAAAATTATCTCCTTTCTCGAAACAGCCGACCGCTTTCACGGGGCGTGGGGGCATTGGATGAACGGCAACACAGGAAAAATAATTCCTTTCAGTGCCAACGACAATGGTGGCGATTTAGTCGAAACTTCTTTTCTTGTTCAAGGTCTCATTGCTTTTCGTCAATATATGAATACCAATAATCCCGCAGAAAAAACAATTATTGACCGCATTAATGTATTGTGGGAAAGCGTGGAGTGGGATTGGTACCGCAAAGATAATTCCAATGTGTTGTATTGGCATTGGTCGCCCGACAAGGCTTGGATTATGAACTTTGCATTGAGTGGATATTTTGAAGAACAGATAACCTACATTTTAGCTGCTGCCTCGCCTACCCACTCTATTCCGAAATCAGTATATGAAAATGGTTTTTGCCGGAACGGCGCAATAGTTTCTCCTTCCACGCATTATGGTTTTACTATCCCTACGGCGGGGTTATTCCCGCTCTTTTGGGTGCATTATTCATACCTTGGCATGAACCCGCATTTCAAAGATGACTATATCAATTATTGGGAACAGGGTGTGAATGCCTCACTCGCTAATCACGCTTATTGCTCTGCAAACCCAAAAGGCTTTGGTGGTTATAGCGATGAATGTTGGGGACTGACAGCCAGCGACAACCCGACCGGCTATAGTGCTCAATCACCCGGCAATGACAATGGAACTATTACTCCTACGGCGGCATTGTCCTCCTTTCCATACACCCCGACAGAAAGCATGAAAGCACTCAAGTTCTTTTACTATACCATGGGTGACAGACTTTGGGGCGATTATGGATTTTATGATGCCTTTTCAATATCAAAAGGATGGCAAGCCAATTCAACTTTAGCCATAGACCAAGGTCCTATTGTGGTAATGATAGAAAACTATCGAACCGGCAAGATTTGGGACTTGTTCATGTCTGCTCCCGAAGTGGAAGTGGCAATGACAAAATTAAACCTTGTTAAAACAAATTAATGCAAAACAATGAGTCGTTGTTTTCAGGCTAATAGACCGGTTTTTTGGTTTTGTAAGTTGTCAGTTTTTTATTCAAAAGCTAAAAGAGAAAATAGTTTCGCTAATCCACAACTTTGGCAAGACGAGTGTATTAATGACTAACACTTCAAATGCAATATTTAGAGCCGTTGTGGTGTTTAGAATTACGATATTCAACCTTAAAAGTAGGTCAGAATAGGTCAAATTTAAAAAATCAATTTTTTATTGAGAAAACCTCAAATTTAATTTTCTCGTTTACAATGCCATTGAGTGCGATAATTCAAAATTTATTGCTCCAATATACAACTTCTTTGCAACATTCTTCCATCTTCAATTCTACTTACTTATCTTTGCAGTCGGTTTCCTGAAAAAATATGCTAAAATTAATTTCAAAAATTTTTGGTTCAAAATCCAAAAAGGACATAAAACGGATGATGCCCTTAGTAGAAGAAACCAAGCTACAAGGTGAAAAATTAAAATCCCTATCGCATGATGAATTGCGGGCACAAACCAATGAAATTCGCTCTTTAATCAAAGATGGTCTTCAATCAATCGATGACAGATTGGAAGCCCTGCATATTGAAGTCAATAAAGACCCCAAACTTGATCTTCAAAAAAAGGAAGAGTTATTTCAACAAATCGACAAATTAGAGGAAGACAGAAATACAGAACTTGAAGTATTGTTACTTAAAATTCTGCCAAAGGCTTTTGCCATAATGAGGGAAACCGCATTTCGATTCAAAGAAAACGAAGCTATAGAGGTTACCGCCTGCGAGTCCGACAGGCAGTTTGCAACCCAATTTGAACACATTACAATCTCCGGCGATAAGGCTATATGGGAAAATAAATGGATCGTGGCCGGCAACAAGGTAAAGTGGGACATGGTTCACTACGAAGTACAAATAATAGGTGGAATAGTCCTACATGAAGGCAAAATTGCCGAAATGGCTACGGGAGAAGGTAAGACTTTGGTTGCTACTTTCCCCGCGTTTTTAAATGCCTTAGCAAATCGCGGAGTCCATATTGTGACCGTAAATAATTACTTGGCTCTGCGTGATAGTGAGTGGATGGGTCCCTTATTTCAATTTCATGGTATTTCTGTTGATTGTATTGACAGGCATGAACCTAATTCGATAGCGCGAAAAAATGCCTACTTAGCCGGAATTACCTACGGTACCAACAACGAGTTTGGTTTTGATTATCTTCGCGATAACATGGCCCGTGATCCAAGTGAGTTGGTACAACGAGGTCATCATTACGCCATGATTGATGAGGTGGATAGCGTGCTTGTGGACGAAGCCCGAACTCCTCTTATTATCTCAGGTCCAGTGCCTCGTGGCGACGAACATGAATTTTACGACCTTAAACCTAGGATTAATAAAGTTGTAGAGGTTCAAAAAAAATTGATTACTCAATATCTCAATGATGCTAAAAAACTAATATCTGAAGGAAATGACAAAGACGGGGGGACGGCACTATTCAGATGTTATAGAGGAATGCCAAAATATAAACCTCTAATTAAGTTTTTGAGTGAGCCCGGCAACAAGCAAATTCTACAAAAGACAGAAAATTACTACTTGCAGGACAATAAAAAGGAAATGCCAAAAGCCAATGAGCCCCTTTTCTTTATCATCGATGAAAAAGATAATTCGGTTGAACTCACTGACAAAGGAATCGACCTCATCACTAAAGAAGGTGAAGATAAAAAATTCTTTATTCTTCCAGAAATAGGTACTGAGTTAAGCGTAATTGAAAAGGATGATTCATTGGCGACTTCGGAAAAATTAATCAAAAAGGATGCCTTGATTCGTGACTATTCAAGCAAGTCGCAACGGATTCATAGTATCAACCAATTATTGAAAGCATACACGCTATTCGAAAGAGACACCGAATACATTATCGTGGATGGAAAAGTAAAGATTGTAGATGAGCAAACGGGGCGCGTTCTTGACGGCCGTCGCTATTCCGATGGTCTTCATCAAGCTATTGAAGCTAAAGAAAATGTGAAGGTTGAGGATGCTACTCAAACTTATGCCACAATAACGTTGCAAAACTACTTCCGTATGTATCACAAGCTAGCCGGTATGACCGGTACGGCCGAAACAGAGGCCGGTGAACTTTGGGATATTTACAAACTTGACGTAGTTGTTATTCCAACTAATAGGTCCATCACCAGAGTTGACCACAACGACTTGGTTTTCAAAACGATGCGAGAAAAATTTAATGCTGTCGTTGATGAGATTGTGACCCTTACCAAAGAAGGCCGACCCGTGTTGGTGGGAACTACTTCGGTAGAAATTTCCGAGCTCTTAAGTCGTATGTTGCAGATGAAAAAGATCAAGCACAACGTTCTCAATGCTAAGCAACATCAAAGAGAGGCGGAGATTGTTTCCGAAGCCGGCAAGTCTGGCACAGTTACTATTGCCACCAACATGGCCGGACGAGGTACAGACATAAAGCTAGCCCCTGAATCGCTGGCCGCAGGTGGGTTGGCTATCATTGGCACCGAAAGGCATGAATCGCGACGTGTCGATAGGCAGTTAAGAGGTCGTGCCGGCAGGCAAGGCGATGCCGGAACTTCTAAATTTTATGTTTCCTTAGAAGACAATTTGATGCGTCTGTTCATGCCCGAGCGCATAGCCAGAATTATGGACCGTTTGGGACTAAAAGAAGGAGAAGTTATTTCCCACACTATGGTTACTAACTCCATTGAACGAGCCCAGAAAAAAGTAGAAGAAAATAATTTTGGAATTAGAAAACGACTACTTGAATACGACGACGTAATGAACTCACAGCGTGACGTTATCTATAAACGTCGGCGCAATGCCCTTTTCGGTGAGCGCCTTCCTCTCGATATATTAAACATGATGTATGACTCATGTGAAAATATTGTGGTCAATGGCAAATTAGGTCAAGACGTTGAGGCTTTCAGTCTAAACGTAATTAGCACTTTAGCTACTGATTTTAAAATTTCCCAAGCCGAGTTTGACAGTATAGACCAGAATAAGCTAACTGAGAAACTCTATCACGCCACCCTCAATAATTATGAAGAAAAAAATAATTTACTTGCCCAACGGACACTCCCCATATTGCAAGAAATTTATAAAACTCGTGGAGAAACAATTAAAAATATCGTTGTCCCTTTCACCGACGGCACAAAAAGTATCGGTGTTGACGTTGAACTAAAAAAAGCAATAGACACTGAAAATGGGGAATTGATTCGCACAATGGAGAAGGTAATCACTCTTGCTATTATCGATCAGTTGTGGAAAGACCATTTGCGCGATATGGACGATTTAAAACAAAGTGTTCAAAATGCTGTTTATGAACAAAAAGACCCACTGCTGATATATAAATTTGAAGGTTTTGAATCGTTCAAAAGATTTATTGCTCAAGTCAATGAAGACACGGTCTCTTTTTTAGCCAAGGCCGATATTCCAATTCAGGAAAGTGAAAAAGTACAAGAATCCAGAGGTCATAGTCGCCAACGATATAGTGAACAAAAAGAAGAGTCAAGGTCGTTGCTACAAGGTGGCGGGCAACAACAGCCACCCGAAGTAAAAGTAATGCCTATAAAATCGGACAAAGTGATAGGTCGTAATGATAGAGTAAACGTTCAATACGTGAATGGCGAAGTGCTGAAAGATGTTAAATACAAAAAGGTTGAGGACGATATTAAAAGTAATAAATGCTTAATAATTGAGTAAGGAAACAATTGGGATTATGAAAGTTACCAGACCTATTACGATTGTCTATATCTTAAAGAATATCAATGTGTTAAGCTTATTTTTTGTGTTATTATCTATTTCTTCGATTGCTCAAAAAGGTCGCAACCAAAATGTTTATTATGAAGATCTGAACGTTCTAAGACCTACGTTAGATTATTCATTAGATTCAGTATCGTCAAAAAATACGGTTGCTACTTTGTCCCCCAAACAAGACATTACTCCTACTAATCAGGTGAACGGTTTTCTAGATCCGCTGCTCGATAGTATAAACAGATTCAATATGACTCGAAAACTGTGTGACGGATTTTCGATTCAAATTTATTCAGGGCAAGATCAAATAAAAGCAATCGAAGCAAAAAATAAGCTCGATAATAGCGATTTGCATTTGACTGCCGATCTCGAATACGAACAACCCAAATTTCAGGTGCGTTGCGGATACTATTTTTCTAGGTTAGAAGCTCAAAAAGACTTAGTCATTCTGCAACGACTTTTTGATAATGCCATTTTGGTTCCTTGTAAAATTATCTTGAACAGATGAGCCATCTTGAGTGGATAAAACAACAATCTAACGCCATTACCCCGGAAGTTATTGGATGGCGACAACACTTGCATGCACATCCGGAATTATCATTTCAAGAATTTGAAACTGCCAAGTTCATAGCAAGGGTATTAAGAGAAATGGGCTTAGAACCCAAGGAAGGTATCGGTGGAACAGGCATAGTAGCCTTGATTGAAGGTCAAAACCCTTTGAGCAAATCCATTGCACTCCGAGCCGACATGGACGCCTTGCCTATCGAGGAAAAAAATGATATTGATTACAAATCTAAGAACATTGGCGTCATGCATGCCTGTGGTCACGATGTTCACACCGCTTCACTCTTAGGTACGGCTAAAATATTGTTTTCAGCCAAGGATAGATTTGAGGGAACTGTAAAATTGTTGTTTCAGCCGGCCGAAGAGAAAAATCCGGGTGGGGCCTCTTTGATGATTAAAGATGGGGCATTGACAAACCCGACTCCGGACTGCATCATTGGTCAGCACGTATTTCCCCTTTTGCCGGTCGGCAAAATTGGATTTAAAAGTGGCCAATATATGGCTAGTGCCGACGAAATTTACTTGCGCGTGATTGGTAAAGGAGGCCATGCCGCTATGCCCGAACTTATTGTTGATCCCGTACTAATTACTTCTCACATAATCGTAGCCTTGCAACAGGTAGTAAGTAGGAATGCTAATCCTCGTAATCCAACAGTTTTGTCATTTGGCAAAATCATTTCCGAAGGAGCCACCAATGTTGTTCCCAATGAAGTTAATATAGCAGGTACATTTAGAACTATGGACGACAAGTGGCGAAAAGAGGGACTAATAAAAATAAATAAGATTGCCCAATCTATAGCCGAAGGTATGGGCGGTAAATGCGAAGTTGAGATTTCTCATGGCTATCCATACTTGAATAACGACCCGCAATTGACCCAAAGAATAAGGAAAAAAGCAGAAGAATACATGGGTACAGAAAATGTCGTTGATATAGATATGACTATGAGTTCCGAAGATTTTGCTTACTATTCAAAAGTTATATCGGCATCTTTGTATAGATTGGGAACCCGTAATGAATCCAAGGGAATCACCAACTACGTTCACACTCCCAATTTCAATATTGACGAGGATGCCCTCAGTTTCAGTACCGGATTGATGGCTTGGATGGCTTTAAATGAGTTATCATTTCTTGAAATGAAATAGAGTGTTTAAGGGATTTTTCACAATGCACACCTTTTTGACTTGCCATTCGTAAGATATGCAACAGTCATATTACCATTCTTAATCCGACTTGCAAAAAAACTATTAGAAGTAGAAAAAACACATGAACCCTTTGAAAAATTCTGTTTCAAATATTTGTAAGCATATTTTAAGCTAGATAATTGTTAGTTGTTCTTACTGCCTTTTTGAACTATTTTCGCAGGATGAAAATGTACGATGTTCCCTATTCTTCTTTCTTTTTATCGCTTGGATAAACGAATGCTAATTTACTTTAATTAAAGATTAAACTTTTGATAATCAAATAGATACATGAATACTTTAAGACACTCTACTCGATTTTCAATTACCTCAATGGTTTGATTTATATATATTTTTTTTTCTTATACTTGTGAGTAAAGATATTATAAAGGTCTAAAAAAAATCAAATTTACGATGACTTTAAATTATAAGATTTTCCAAAAGCTGATGATGATGTTGGTCTTTACCGGTCTGTTTGCACTAACCTGTTGCCAAAAAAAAGATGTGCCATCCACCAACACAGCCCTTAAAAATTTGTTGGTGTTCACACCCAATGGTGGCACCAACCTTGTAAGTTTTGCTGTCTCCACGGAATTATATATTGTAACCCTGCCTACGGGAACAACTCAAGTTTTTGTGAAGGCAATTGCCGATGACAATGGAGCCACCATAACTTATTCACCCGAAGCAGGTACAGATGGCAATATTACCCTAACGGAAGATAACAAAGTGACCATTACGGTAACAGCCCCTGATACTAAGACAATAAAAACCTATAATATCAGCTTTAAAATTCCCCCACCACCACCCAAAGATGTAGCTTCTTTAAAAAATCTGACGGTAGCAATCACCAATGGCGGAACAAATCTTCTAACCGATTTTGATGCCTCGACGGAATTATATCCCGTCACTTTGCCCCCCTTAACCACTAAGGTTTTTTTAAAAGTAACAGCTAGTCCTTCAGGAGCCATAGTTACCTATTTGCCAAAAGCAGGTTCAGACGACGCCATTACTCTGCTTGAAGATAACCAAGTGACCATTACGGTAACAGCAACCAGCAATAATACTACAAAAACATACACCATCAATTTTACAATTACACCCCTCACGCCTGTCACAGATAACACACTAAAAAATTTGTCAGTATCCTCAACCGAAGGTGGTTCAAATCTTATAAACGGTTTTGATGCCTTAACTGAATCATATAAGGTAACCTTGTCACCCAAAGACACCAAAGTTTTTGTTAAATGCGAACCCCATGCAGAGGAAGCCACCGTGACTTATTCGCCATCAGGGGCCAATTCAGTCTATGGCATTGCTCTAACCACCATCATAGACAACAAATTGACCATAACGGTTACATCAAAGGATACCCAATACATAAA
>Ga0316188_10000697_pt1 | contig 15016 bp, 14 predicted proteins | sample Phiworburrow1_MG_FD_204933 | JGI IMG/M metagenome (GOLD analysis project Ga0316188, IMG submission 204933) | Coastal sediment microbial communities from Maine, United States - Phippsburg worm burrow 1 | ecosystem: Environmental > Aquatic > Marine > Coastal > Sediment | place: USA: Maine...
AGGGGTCATCCCCTGGGGCAAGCCTGACCGAATCCCCCCCCCGAATCCCCCTCAAGAAAAGCTAGGAGAGCCAGATGGCAAAGACTGTTGCCGACGTGATGAAGATGGTGAAGGACAACGAAATCAAATTCGTTGACTTCAGGTTTACCGACACGCGCGGCAAGGAGCAGCACGTCACGGTGCCGGTTTCGCACTTCGACGAGGACAAGTTCTCCGGCGGCCACGCCTTCGACGGTTCGTCGATCGCCGGATGGAAGGGCATCGAGGCCTCGGACATGCAACTCATGCCCGACCCGAACACCGCCAACATCGATCCATTCTACGAAGAGCCCACGCTGCTGCTGACCTGCGACGTAGTCGAGCCCGCCGACGGCAAGCCCTACGAGCGCGACCCGCGCTCGCTGGCAAAGCGCGCCGAGGCCTACATGAAGTCCTCCGGCCTGGGTGACACCGCCTACTTCGGCCCCGAGCCCGAGTTCTTCGTCTTCGACAGCGTGCGCTGGGGCAACGACATGTCGGGCTGCTTCTCGAAGATCGAGTCCGAGGAGGGCTCCTGGAACACCGGCAAGGAATACGAGCATGGCAACACCGGCCACCGCCCGGCGGTCAAGGGCGGCTACTTCCCGGTGCCGCCGGTCGACTCATTCCAGGACATGCGCTCCGAGATGTGCCTGATCCTCGAATCAGTGGGCATCCCCTGCGAGGTGCACCACCACGAGGTGGCCAATGGCGGCCAGATGGAAATTGGCACCAAGTTCAGCACGCTGCTGCAGCGCGCCGACTGGGTGCAACTGCAGAAGTACGTGATCCACAACGTCGCCCACGCTTACGGCAAGACCGCGACCTTCATGCCCAAGCCGATCGTTGGCGACAACGGTTCGGGCATGCACGTGCACCAGTCGGTATGGAAGGACGGCAAGAATCTGTTCGCCGGTGACGGTTATGCCGGCCTGAGCGAGTTCGCGCTGTTCTACATCGGCGGCGTGATCAAGCATGCACGTGCGCTCAACGCCATCACCAACCCCGGCACCAACAGCTACAAGCGCTTGGTGCCCGGCTTCGAGGCGCCGGTCAAGCTGGCCTATTCGTCGAAGAACCGGTCGGCTTCGATCCGCATTCCGCACGTTGCCAACCCGAAGGGCCGGCGCGTTGAGACGCGCTTCCCCGACCCGCTGATGAACCCGTACCTGGGCTTCGCCGCACTGCTGATGGCCGGCCTGGACGGCGTGGAGAACAAGATCCACCCCGGCGACGCCGCCACCAAGGACCTGTACCACCTGCCGCCCGAAGAGGACGCGAAGATCCCGACCGTGTGCTCAAGCCTCGACCAGGCGCTGGAATGCCTGGACAGCGACCGCGCCTTCCTGACCAAGGGTGGCGTCTTCACCGACGCCTACATCGACGCGTACATCGACCTGAAGATGTCGGAAGTGACGCGCTTCCGCATGGCCACCCATCCGGTGGAGTTCGACATGTACTACTCGCTCTGATCGGGGCGTTCAGCCAAAAGGGGACGGCCGAAAGCCGTCCCTTTTCGCGTTTTGGGGGCCGGCAGCGCTGCGCCACAATGGACGCGGCGTCGGGCCGCCCCGGCGCCTGAACTGCGGAAGGTTAAGACATGCAACTGCGCAACGGGCTACCGACACCACTGACGGCCATGCTGCTGGTGATCGGACTGGGGCTCGCCCCGGGCAGGGCAGCGCATGCACAGTCCGGCGGCGCGCCTGCCACCGTCTATCGCTGCCCCGGCCCCCCGGTGCTCTACACCGACGCACTGTCGGCGCAGGAAGCGCGCGATCGCGGCTGCCGTAGCATCGAGGGCGCACCGATCACGATCATCCAGGCGCGCCCGCCAGCGGCCGCTGCTGTGCAGGCACCGGCCGCGCGGCCGGCCGAAACGCGCGTGGACCCGCAGGCGCAGCGGGCGCGCGACAACGATTCGCGCCGCATCCTCGAAGGCGAGTTGCGCCGCGAGGAAGAGCGGCTGGCCGAACTGCGCAAGGAATACAACAACGGCGAGCCCGAGCGTCTGGGCAACGAGCGCAACTACCAGAAGTATCTCGATCGCGTGGCCGACCTGAAGGGCAACATCGCGCGCAAGGAAAGCGACATCGCCGCCATCAAGCGCGAACTGGCCAAGCTGCCGCCGTGAGCGCCGAGGCGCCCGCGCCAGCATTCGAGGCCTATGACCAGCTGGCCACGATGGTGGCCATCGCGAGTAGCGACGGGCATTGCCTGCTCGCCAACTCCACCCTGGAAAATGCCGTCGCGGTGTCGCGCCGCGCGCTGCTGCGTGGCAATGTCCTCGACTGGTTCGTCGACCCACTACCGATGCGCGATACGCTGCAGGCGCTGCGCCGCGACGAGGTCACCAGCGGCCGCTTCGAGGCTCAGCTGAAGCGCGCGCCGCTCGGCTCGGCCGAGCCCTTGCTGGTGCGCGTCACCGTCAGCCAGATGGAAGTCGAGGGCTGGGCGCTGCTGGAGATGGTCGAGATCGAGCAGCAGACGCGCCAGGACCGCGAGGAGCGCGCGCTCGGCCAGGCGCTGGCCAACAAGGAGCTGGTGCGCAACCTTGCGCACGAGATCAAGAACCCGCTGGGCGGCATCCGCGGCGCGGCCCAGTTGCTGGAGATGGAATTGAACGCGCTGCCGGGCGCGCCCTCGCGCGGTCGGATAGCGGCCCATGGCGGCAAGCCCAAGCGCACCGGCGTGGCGCGCGGGTTGACCGAATACACCCAGGTCATCATTCGCGAGGCCGACCGTCTGCAGGCGCTGGTGGACCGGCTGTTGGCCCCGCACCGCAAGCCGCACGTGGTCGGCGACGTCAACATCCATGAGGTCTGCGAGCGTGTACGGTTGCTGGTGCTGTCCGAATACCCCAGCGGCCTGGACGTGCAGCGCGACTACGACATCTCGATCCCCGAGTTCCGCGGCGATCGGGAGCAGCTGATCCAGGCGGTGCTGAACATCGTCCGCAACGCCACCCAGGCGCTGACCGAGCAGATCGCCGCCGGCAGCGCCCGGCTGGTGCTGCGCTCGCGCATTGCGCGCCAAGTCACGATCGGCAAGCAACGGCATCGCTTGGCATTGGAATTGCATATCCAGGACAACGGGCCTGGTGTGCCCGAGTCCATCCGGGATCGCATCTTCCACCCGCTGGTATCGGGGCGCGACGACGGCTCTGGGCTCGGTCTCACCCTGGCGCAGACCTTCGTGCAGCAACACCAGGGCACGATCGAATTCGACAGCGTGCCCGGACGCACGGATTTCAAGATCCTGATTCCCCTGCCCTGAACCCGACGGAACCTCGCGAACGCATGAAACCCATCTGGATCGTCGACGACGACCACTCGATCCGCTTCGTGTTGGAAAAGGCGCTGGCCCGAGAGCAGTTCGCGGTGCGCAGCTTTGCCAGCGCGCGCGAGGTGCTGAGCGCGCTCGACGACGACGAGCCGCAGGTCATGGTCAGCGACATCCGCATGCCCGGTGGCTCGGGCATCGATCTGCTGGGCAAGGTAAAGGCCAAGCTGCCGGGGCTGCCGGTCATCATCATGACGGCGTATTCCGACCTGGACAGCGCCGTATCGGCCTTCCAGGGCGGCGCCTTCGAGTACCTGCCCAAGCCTTTCGACGTGCCCAAGGCGGTGGAACTGATCCGCCGTGCGGTGGACGAGAGCCTGCGCGAGGAAGTGCGCGATACCGGTGCGTCGGCGATGCCCGAGATGCTGGGCCAGGCGCCGGCGATGCAGGACGTGTTCCGCGCGATCGGCCGCCTCAGCCAGAGCACGGTCACGGTGATGATCACCGGCGAGAGCGGCTCGGGCAAGGAACTGGTGGCGCGCGCGCTGCACAAGCACAGCCCGCGCGCCGGCGGCCCCTTCGTCGCGATCAACACCGCGGCGATTCCGAAGGACCTGCTGGAATCGGAGCTCTTCGGGCACGAGCGAGGTGCCTTCACCGGCGCGCAGACGATGCGCCGCGGCCGCTTCGAGCAGGCCGACGGTGGCACGCTGTTTCTCGACGAGATCGGCGACATGCCCTTCGACCTGCAGACGCGGCTGCTGCGCGTGCTGTCGGACGGGCAGTTCTACCGCGTCGGCGGCCACCAGCCGCTGAAAAGCAACGTGCGCGTCATTGCCGCCACGCACCAGAACCTGGAAGAGCGGGTCCGTGCCGGCTCCTTCCGTGAAGACTTGTTCCACCGTCTGAACGTCATCCGCCTGCGCCTGCCGGCGCTGCGCGAGCGGCGCGAGGACATCGCGATGCTGACGCGCTTCTTTCTTCAAAAGAGCGCCAAGGAGCTCGGCGTCGATGCCAAGCGCATTACCGACGAGGCGCTGCAGCGGCTGATGGCCTTCGATTTCCCCGGCAACGTGCGTCAGCTGGAGAACCTGTGCCACTGGCTGACGGTGATGGCGCCGTCGCAGGTGGTCGAGGCGAAGGACCTGCCGCCGGAGCTGCTGGGCCGCGAAGGCATCGCGACGCGCCAGGCACCGGTCGAGACCGACGGCGTGGCGGCGCCGCCGCCGGCGGCGGCAGCGTCCGTTGCCGTGCCGCTACCGTCGGTGCCGCCGACCGCGGCCACCACCTGGCTCGGCGACCTGCAGCGCGAAGCGCGCAGCCTGCTCGACGCCGGTGCGCCCGATGTGTGGGACGCGCTGTCGCGTAAGTTCGAGGCGCAGTTGATCCAGACGGCGCTCGAGGTCACGCGTGGCCGGCGCATCGAGGCCGCACAGAAGCTGGGCATCGGCCGCAACACCATCACGCGCAAGATCCAGGAACTGGGCCTGGACGACTGAAGCGCCGACCTTGCGCCGGGCGCACGGCGTCAATCGCGCAGTTCGACGATCACCGGCGCGTGGTCGCTGGGCCTCTCGTTCTTGCGCGGCAGCTTGTCGATCGTGCAGGCTGCCACGCGGGGCTTGAGGCCTTCACTGACCAGGATGTGGTCGATGCGCAGGCCCTGGTTCTTGCGGAAGGCCAAGTTGCGGTAGTCCCACCAGCTCCAGCTCTTCGGCGGCTGCTCGAACAGTCGGAAGGCATCGACCAGGCCCAGATCGATCAGCGCGCGAAAGTGCGCCCGCTCCTCGGGTGTGCAATGGATCTGACCGGCCCAGGCCACGGGGTCGTGGACGTCGCGGTCTTCCGGCGCGATGTTGAAGTCGCCCATCACCACCAGTTGCGGGTGGGCCGCCAACTCACTGCGAAGCCAGTCGCGCAGTGCCTGCAGCCAGCGCATCTTGTACTGGAACTTGTCGCTGTCGGGCGCCTGGCCGTTGGGAAAGTAGCCATTGACGACGCGGATGCCGCCAACCGTGCCGCCGATGACTCGCGCCATGTTGTCGTCGAAGCCGGGGATGTTGCGCACCACGTCGGCGGCGGGCAGCTTCGACAGCAGCGCCACGCCGTTGTAGGTCTTCTGGCCGAACCACGCCACCTGATAGCCAGCGTCCTGTATCTGCACGGCGGGGAACTTGTCGTCGCTGAGCTTGGTTTCCTGCAGCACCAAAGCGTCGACCGGGTGTGCGGCCAGCCAGTCAAGCACCTGCGGCAGCCGTACGGCCAGTGAGTTGACGTTCCAGGTGGCGAGTTTCACTGTGTTCCTAAGTAGTTGTTTTTATTTAACTTCATTTTTTTGTCTGGACGGTACCCCCACGCATACCCCCATATTTTTCCGCTGCGAGCCCAGTCGATGGCGCGGGGCGACAATCTGTTGTCGTCATCCTACAAGCGGTCGTCGGCAGGCGCTCTTGGATGCGCGGGCACAGCGTCATGTGGCCCCCAGGACCGCCGCGTTGACCTTGAGCGCAAGCGCCTGGCAACGCTGCAGCAGGACGTCGAAGGGTTCGGCGTCGTCCAAGAGCAGGCCGTCCTCAACCATGCGCTGGTAGTCTTCGGCCAGCGTCTTCCGTGCGTCGCCGCTGGGTGCCAGATCCAGTGCACCGGTGACCGCTGCGCGGTAGTCAATGGGCGCACCGCCTGGCATCGATTCGGCGAAGAAGATGCTCTTGTGCTCTGCGACGGCGTGTGCCAACGCGCGGTCTTTTGCCGCGCTGTCGGCAAAGCCGGCAGCGTCGAGTCGCGTCACGTCGTGCCAGTGGCGCGCATAGCGGTCACCGCCTCGAAAGCTGCCTTGGGCGCAGAAGACATGGATGGCTGTGGCCTTCTCCCAGAACGTGCGCTCCGGGCGCATGACCTGGGGTGTGGCTGACGGAAAGCTCACGTCCGGCAAGTGCGGCGCGGCGTCGCACGCGACCGGGCGCCGCTCGTTGGGCTCGCCCGTCGATCGCGCGCCGAACTCCAACAGGACTGAGGGACGGACATAGCCCGTACCTTCGCCGAAGGCCTCGTAGTCGATGAAGATCTGCTCGCCTTCTGCGCGGGCCTTCGCGGGTAGCCCCTGCTCGGCTAGTTCCTTGGCGAGATCAGGCGCCAGCTTGTCGCTGACGAGTTCGGCAAGGCGCTGCCGGATGGCCTTGCTCCACTTTTTCTCCTGGCTGCGGGACGTGGGCCAGGGTGAATCGGCCTTCTCGATCAGGTCCGGAGCGATGGCACGGATGTCGTAGGTGAGGTCCACATCTTCCGAGAAGCGCTTGATCACGCCGTAGGCCTTGGACAGCGATGTACCGCCCTTGAAGACCAGGTGCTGCGCGTGCGGTCCGGTGAATAGGAGGCGCAGGGCCCAGACGACCCACACGTCCTTCTCGAGCAAGTGCAGGGGGCGGCCCGAACGCTCTGCCGCAACAAGCAGCGCTTCGCGCTGATCCTCGCGCGGCAGGGCGAAGTATTCAGGCACGGATCACCAGGCTGCTGACCTGGCTCGCAAGCCAGGTGGGCAGACGCGCGCGTGCGTTGGCGACGGCCAGCAGTTCCGACGCCGGCAGCCGCTGCCTGAGCTGGCCGAGAGCCGCTTCGGAGCCCGATGGCCCTACCCATGCCAGCGAGCGGATGACTTCGCCTGCGGCCTGCCCTGGGTAGAGCAGTTGCCACGGCGGGGCATGCCTCAACTCGACCGTCTGAGCGCCGAGCTTGAGCTTGCGGCTGCGACCCGAGGTCAGAAAGACCTGGCGCACCGGCACCTGGGTCGTCAGGCCCAGCGCATTCGCTGCAGCCGCGCCGTTGCCGACGACGGTTTCGCCGCGCTGGCTGGCCCATTCCTGAACCACCTTGGCGACTTCCGGTGCCCGTGCGCCGAACTTGCCCTTCACCGGCAGGATGTAGACGCCCCGCCCGGCGCGCAGCAGTTCGCCGCTGCGCGCCAGGCGCGACAGCGCCTGATCCACCGCAGCCCGGCTGCCCAGGTGCAGCAGGGCCTTGGCGGACAGGCTGGCGCCTTCCGGCAGCGAGGTGGCGTGCGTCAGGACTTGGTGGGCGAGGTTGGACACGGTAGTTCCTTGTTTGTCAGAAGTATGCATTAGTTTCTGACACATTTCAAGGGTGGAAGTTGCTTGTCTTGGAGGCCAGAGGGCATCGACCGCTGCGCAAGATCTCGCCAGTGCCGGTTCCGGAGAGTTTGTGAAGCCCGGGCGCAGCGGCACCCCGTGCGCTCGGCCACCGGCGAAGAAGGCCGCGGCGAAGCAGGTGACCGCCAAGAAGGCGCCAGCGAAGAAGGTCGCCGCGAAGAAGTCGGTGGCGAAACCCGCGGCGGTCAAGCAACCGGTCGCCAAGAAGGTGGTCGCGAAGGCCGCGCCTGCCAAGAAGGCGATCCCAGTCAAGACGCCCGCGCCGGCGAAGAAGGTTGCTGCCAAGGTGCCTGTGCCCGCTGTCAAGGCGGCGGTGGCTGCGCCGCCTCCTGTTGTGAGTGGGGCGGCAGCCAGGCCTGCGGTGCTGGTGCCGGACTCTGCCGCCACCCTCAAGAAACTGACGGACAGCCTGCGGAAGATGGCCGACAAGCGGCCGACGAAACCGGCGTCGCTGTGGCGGTCGCTGAAGTCGTTCCTGGGGGTCGGTGCAACCGAGGAGGCGGCGGAGGTGGCGTTGGCCCGGCTTATCGAGGCAGGCGTGGTGAAGGTGGATTCGGTGAAGGGCGCGTCGTATCCGATGTTTGATGCTGCGACCGGGTCCACTGTTTCCCAGGTTTGAATCGTTGGTGCAGTTGATGCTGCGGGCTGTGGTGATGCGTGCGGTGGCGCCGTTGATGCCAGGTCTCTGTGGGCCCTATGCGCGAAACTGCCGCGCGAGCGTGCATGTCAGGCCACCTCGCTGGGACGCTTTTCTGAAGACGGCTTCATTGGTGGCGGGCTGTCGCGCAGTTTGTCCACGTGATTCGCCCACGTCTGGAGCAAGGCGCGGCGTTCGGCCTGATAAGCGTGTCGGTTGTATGCAGCGCGCACGCGATTGCCAGGCACGTGGGCCAGGCAATGCTCGATCACGTCGATGCTTGCGCCGGTCGCGTTGAAGTGCGTGCTGAACGTCGCGCGCATGCCGTGCGGGGTGCCGTCACCGCTGAAGCCCAGTCGCTCCATCAATGCATTGAGACTTCGATCGGCCATCGGCCGATCGGGATCGAGTCGATTGGGGAACAAGTAGACGCTGCCGTCGGGAACGAGCGCCCGCAATTCCTGCAGCAGCTTCACGCACTGACGGGAGAGCGGCACCCAGTGGGCGCGGCCAGCCTTCATCCGGTCGGCAGGGATCTCCCATTCGGCGGCTTTCAGCTCGATCTCGCTCCACTTGCCCCCGGTGACTTCGGCCTTGCGACAGGCCGTCTACACGACGAGCAGCATCGCGATCCGGGTCTGCTCGTGGATCGTGTCGATGGCATCCAGCTTGCGCAGGAACTCACCGAGCAAGTCGGGCGACAGGGCAGGGTGGTTCTCTTGGTTGCGCTTGCGGAGCACGCGTACCGGCGGCACGGGGTTGTCAGCGATCAGCCCGGAGTCGATGGCGTACTCGAAGATGCCCCACAGGTAGTTGCGCAGGTTCCGAGCGACCTCGGGCGCTCGCGCCTCAACCTCTTTCAGCGCAGTGGTAAGTTCGAGACGTGTGATCTTCGAGATCGGCCGGTCCTTGAAGCGGGGCGTCAGGTCCTTCTCGATCTCCTGGTTGCGCTGCAGGACCGTTGCTGGCCGAATGTCCGCACCCGTCGCGGCATTCCAGTCGGCACATACCGCGTCAAAGCTGCCCTTGACGCGGTGCAGTTCCGCCGGGGCGCGACTCTCTCGTTCATCGCGTCGAGCCTGGACAGGGTGGACGCCCTTGGCGACCAGCTTGCGCGACTCTGCGTGCGCGTGCCGCGCGTCGGCGAGCGTGACCTCGGGGAACGCCCCAAGCGCCTGCAGACCTTCGACGCCGTGCAGCCTGAACTTGTAGCGCCAGAGCTTCGACCCGTTGGGCTGGACGAGGAGGAACAGGCCACCTGTGTCGGCCAGCTTGAAGGCACGTTCCGCCGGCTTGGCCGACTTGATCTGGAGGGTAGTCAGCATTGGGGGTATCGGTAGATCCGTACCCCCGACCATACCCCCAGCCGATCGGGATCTCAAGAAATCGAACGGAACGGCTTGAGACAAGGTGTGTCGCTAAGTCGTTGTCACGTATAGGGTATTCAGGACTACCTGGGACATCCTGACTTCGCCCGGGATCCCCATGCACAGTTCAGGTGGCTAGTTGCATGGATCGATTTCCGGCGCGGCACGCGCCGCGATTCGATTGTGCCGCGGCCGCTGTTTGCCCTACAGTGCCGGCGCAGACGCTTCAGCCATTGCCGATGACCGCTCCCGACGACCACCGACACGATCACGAGGCGGGTTCGCGCGACAGCACGCGCGACAACACCCGTACCGACGATACCCGCATCGACACGGTGCGTGCGCTGATCTCGCCTGCGCTGCTGCTGGACGAACTGCCGCTGCCGCGCGCGCAGATGCTGCTGGTCGAGCGCACGCGCCGCGAAATTGGCGACGTGCTGCATGGCCGGGACGACCGGCTGCTCGTGGTGGCGGGCCCGTGCTCGATCCATGACCACGACCAGGCGATGCAATATGCCCGGCTGCTGGCCGCCGAACGCGAGCGGCTCGGCGGCGATTTGTTGCTGGTGATGCGTGTGTACTTCGAGAAGCCCCGCACCACGGTTGGCTGGAAGGGCTACATCAACGACCCGCGGCTGGACGGCAGCTTTCACATGAACGAGGGCCTGCGCCTGGCGCGACAGCTCTTGCTGGACATCAACGCGCTGGGTGTGCCCGCGGGCACCGAGTTCCTGGATCTGCTGTCGCCGCAGTACATCAGCGATCTGATCGCCTGGGGCGCGATCGGCGCGCGCACCACCGAAAGCCAGAGCCACCGCCAGCTCGCGTCCGGCCTGAGCTGCCCGGTGGGTTTCAAGAACGGGACCGACGGCGGCGTGAAGGTGGCGGTCGACGCGGTGCAGGCCGCGTGCGCCAGCCACGCCTTCATGGGCATGACCAAGATGGGTCAGGCGGCAATCTTTGAAACCCGCGGCAACACCGACTGCCACGTCATCCTGCGCGGCGGGCCGCAGCCCAACTACGATGCCGCGGCTGTGGCGGCCGCGCTCGCCGGCCTGCGCCTGGCCGGGCTGCCCGAACGCCTGATGATCGACTTCTCGCATGCCAACTCGGCAAAGCAGTACCTGCGGCAGATCGACGTCGGCCGCGACGTCGCGCAGCAGATCGCCGCGGGCAGCACCGGCATCAGCGGCGTGATGATCGAGAGTCACCTGCACGAGGGTCGGCAGGACCTGCAACCCGGCCAGCCGAAGGCCGCGCTGCGGCCGGGGGTGTCGATCACCGATGCCTGCCTGGGTTGGCAGCAAACCCAGCCTGTGCTGGACGAACTGGCGCAGGCGGTACGAACGCGCCGGGCTCAGGCCGCAGGCTTGCGCCGGTAGCGCACGCGGCAGTACCGGAAGCCCTGCCGCGAATCGTGATCGGTCTGTTCGAGGGCCGTGAAGGCGGTGCGGGGCCAGTGCGGGAAGCTGACGTCGCCGGCGAAGTCCCGGTCGATCTGCGTGAGCAGCAGTTCGTCGGCCAGCGGCAGCGCCTGTGCGTAGATTTGTGCACCGCCGATGACGAAGACCCTGGACTCGCCGGGCAGCCGGCGCAGCGCATCGTCGATCGAATGCGCGATTTCGGCGCCCGGCGCCAGGAAACTTGAGCCGCGTGTGAGCACGATGTTGCGCCGTCCAGGCAGCGGCCTGAAACGCTCCGGCAGCGACTCCCAGGTCTTGCGGCCCATGATCACCGCATGGCCGGTGGTGGCCTGCCTGAAGAAGGCCATATCCTCGGGCAGGTGCCAGAGAAGGCGGTTCTGATCCCCGATGACGCCGTTGCGTGCCACCGCAGCGATCAGCACCACCTCGGGGACGCTCGGCATCAAACCGCCACCGGTGCTTTGATGGCTGGATGGTGCTGGTAGTCAAGCACCTCGAAGTCTTCGTACTGGTAGTCGAAGATCGATTCCGGCCGACGCTTGATGTGCAGCGTCGGATAGGGGTGGGGCATGCGTGCGAGCTGGGTGCGCACCTGCTCGTGGTGGTTGTCGTAGATGTGGCAGTCGCCGCCGGTCCAGATGAAGTCGCCCACCTGCAGGTCGCACTGCTGCGCCAGCATGTGCGTCAGCAGCGCATAACTTGCAATGTTGAAGGGCACGCCGAGGAAGATGTCGGCGCTGCGCTGGTACAGCTGGCAAGACAGTCGACCGCGCGTCGCCGACGAGTGCGCCGGCGCCACGTGGAACTGGAAGAACGCATGGCAGGGCTGCAGCGCCATCTTTGGCAGCTCGGCCACATTCCAGGCGCTGACGACGATGCGGCGTGAATCGGGGTTGGTCTTCAACTGCTTGACGACCTCGGCAATCTGGTCGATGTGGCCACCCTCGGGTGTGGGCCAGCTGCGCCACTGCACGCCATAAACCGGGCCCAGGTCGCCGTCGGGCTTGGCCCACTCGTCCCAGATCGTCACGCCGCGCTCCTGCAGCCAGCGCGCATTGCCATCGCCGCGCAGGAACCACAGCAGCTCCAGCGCGATGCTCCTGAAGTGCACCTTCTTCGTCGTTATCAGCGGGAAGCCTTCGTTCAGGTCGAAGCGCATCTGATGGCCGAACACGCTGCGCGTGCCGGTGCCGGTGCGGTCGGCCTTGGCCACACCGAGCTCGAACACGTGGCGCATGAAGTCTTCGTACTGGCTGCGGATCGGTGGGTTCATGGCGGGTTGGCTGCCGTCGGGCCCCGCATTATCCCGTGCCCCACCCACCCACACGCTCAGGCAAGTGGCTCCAGGTCGAACTGCATCGACGCCAACCGTGCATACAGCCCGCCGCGCGCCACCAGTTCGGCATGCGTGCCGATGTCGACGATGCGCCCAGCATCGAGCACGACGATGCGGTCGGCGCGCTGCACTGTCGCTAGCCGATGTGCGATGACCAGCGTGGTGCGTCCTTGCATCGCCGCTTCCAGCGCGGCCTGCACCATGCGTTCGCTCTCGGCGTCGAGCGCGCTGGTGGCTTCGTCCAGCAGCAGCAGCGGAGGATTCTTCAGCATCGCCCGTGCGATGCTGATGCGCTGGCGCTGGCCACCCGACAGGCGCACGCCGCGTTCACCCAGATAGCTGCGGTAGCCCTCTGGCAAGGCGCTGATGAACTCGTGCGCAAAGGCCGCATGCGCGGCCGCGATGACCTCGTCGTCGCTGGCCTCGGGCCGGCCGTAGCGGATGTTCTCCAGTGCGCTGGTAGAAAAGATCACGCTGTCCTGCGGCACGATGCCGATGCGCCGGCGCAGATCGGCCAACGCTACCTGTGTCACCGGTATGCCGTCGATCTCGACGCGGCCGTGCTGTACGTCGTAGTAGCGCAGCAGCAGTTGCAGCACCGTGCTCTTGCCGGCGCCGCTAGGGCCCACCAGCGCCACTGTCTCGCCGGCGGCGATGTCGAGATCGAAGTCGTGCAGCGTGTCCAGCCTGGGGCGTGACGGGTAGTGGAAGCGCACGCTGACCAGCCGGCAGGCCGACCCGCCGCTGACCGCTGGCAGCGGCCGGGGGTGTGCTGGGTCGGTGACCGGCGAGCGCGCGGCCAGCAGCTCCATCAGTCGCTCGGTGGCACCCGCGGCGCGCAGCAGGTCGCCATAGACCTCCGACAGCACCGCCACGCTACCCACCAGGATGATGACAAAGACAACGGTCTGCCCCAGGTGGCCGGCGCTGATCTGGCCCTGCATCACCGAGCGCGTGCCTTGGTACAGCCCCCACAGCAGCGCGCCGAAGGTCGCGGTGATGATAAAGGCCACCAGGTACGAGCGCACGATGGTGCGCTTTCGCGCTACCTCGAAGGCGTGCTCGGTGGATACCGCAAAGCGCTGCGCTTCGCGCTGCTCCTGGGTGTAGCTCTGCACGATCGGGATCGCGTTCAGCACCTCGGCGGCGATCGCGCTCGAATCGGCCACGCGGTCCTGGCTTGCTCGGCTCAGCCGGCGCACGCGCCGGCCGAAGTACAGGCTGGGCAGCACCACCAGCACCAGGACGCCAAGCACCTGGGTCATCACCACCGGGTTGGTGACGATCAGCATGATCAGCGCGCCAATGCCCATCACTGTGTTGCGCAGCCCCATGCTCAGTGACGAGCCGACCACGGTCTGCACCAGCGTCGTGTCGGTGGTCAGCCGGCTCAGCACCTCGCCAGTCTGCGTGCTCTCGAAGAACTCGGGGCTCTGCTGCACCACGTGCGCATAGACGGCGCTGCGAAGGTCGGCGGTGATGCGCTCGCCGAGCCAGCTGACCATGTAGAAGCGCGCCGCCGAGAACACGCCGAGCGCCGCACCTACCGCGAACAGCTCGAGGAAGTGGTTGCGCAGCGCCATGATGCGATCGCCCGGGTCGCTGCTCACCAAGCCGTTGTCGATCAGCGACTTCAGCGCGAGCGGGAAGGCCAGCGTGCTCATCGCCGCCAGTACCAGGAACAGCAATGCCAGCACGATGCGGCCGCGATAGGGCTTCAGGAACGGCAGCAGGCCGGACAGCGAGCGCGGCGACCTGGCCGCCCCCCGGGAGTCGTCTTTGGGCATGCCCGGGAGTCTATGCGCGGCACCGGCGGCTGGCGGACAGGGTCGGCGGTGGGCGAAAATCACGCCGCCCGTGCCTTCCGCCCAGGCCTGCGCGGGCTTTGTGGCCGAATCCCGAAACTTGCGTCATCATCGCGGCGATGTTCGACCCCGCCAACGACCCCCACTGGATGCGCCGGTGCACTTCGCTGGCGCTGCGCCTGGGCTTTCTGCCGTCGCTGGCCGGCATGAGCGCGCTACTGGTGCTCGCGGCGCTGGCGTTGACGCAGGCGGTGCTGCTGCTGACCGGGCAGGCTCCCCATGCGGCCGCGCTGTGGGCGGCCGGCGGTGCGGCGCTGCTGCTGTCGCCGCCGCTGGCGGCTTGGCTGCTGCGCCTGATGTTTCAGCTTGACGCCGCGCGTCAGCGCCAGAGCAGCAACGCCACACGCGACGACCTGACCGGCGCGCACAGCCGGCGGTATTTCATGCAGCTGGCCGAGCGCGAACGGGCGCGCAGCCGCCGTTACGCGGAGGACGGCGCGCTGCTGCTGATCGACACCGATCAGTTCAAGAGCCTCAAGGGCAGCCACGGCGCCGGGTGCTGCGACGCCCTGCTGCGCGAGCTGTCGCAGCTGGTGGCGCAGTCGCTGCGCCAGCCCGACCTGCTGGCGCGTTATGGCCCCGAAGCCCTGATCGTCTATCTGCCCAACACAGACCCGATGGGTGCGCTGGACGTGGCCGAGCGCGTGCGTGAGCGCGCGGCCGGACACATGCTGCGCTGGCACAACGCCACCGTCAGCAGCACCGTGAGCGTCGGCGTCGCCTCGGTCGGCGCCGCGCACGTGACGATCGAGTCGCTGGTACAGGATGCGCTGGCGGCGTTGCAGGCGGCCAAGGACGCCGGCCGCAACTGCGTGCGTGCCGCGCCGGTGCAGCCCCGCGCGGCGCCGCCCAAGCCCGCCTCGTCGGCCAGCCGGCTGCGCGGGCCGCGACAGTAGGCGCCGGCACGGGCTAGGCGCCCATGCG
>Ga0316188_10000699_pt1 | contig 15011 bp, 15 predicted proteins | sample Phiworburrow1_MG_FD_204933 | JGI IMG/M metagenome (GOLD analysis project Ga0316188, IMG submission 204933) | Coastal sediment microbial communities from Maine, United States - Phippsburg worm burrow 1 | ecosystem: Environmental > Aquatic > Marine > Coastal > Sediment | place: USA: Maine...
GCAGGTGGAAGCCTGCGATCGAGCGCCCCGAGCCTTTCAGCAGGCCGTCGGCGCCGCGCGCGAAGACGAAGGTCGGGCGATGCAGCCGATCCTTCAGCCGGCCGGCGACGATGCCAACCACGCCTTCATGGAACAACGCATCGAACAGCGACAACGCGCTCGGCGGCAGCGTGTCCTCGCGTGGCATCAGGCGCTCCAGCGCTGCCTCGGCCTGCTGCTGCATGCCCGCTTCCACCTCGCGCCGCTGGCGGTTGATGCCGTCCAGTGTCTGCGCGAGCTGCAGCGCACGCTGGGCATCGTCGGTGAGCAGGCATTCGATGCCCAGCGTCATGTCGGACAGGCGGCCGGCGGCGTTGATGCGCGGGCCGAGCGCGAAACCGAAGTCGAAGCCCGCGGCGCGCTTCGGGTCGCGTCCGGCGACCTGGAAGAGCGCGGCCACGCCGGGCTGCATGCGGCCGGCGCGGATGCGCTTCAGGCCCTGTGCCACCAGCCGCCGGTTGTTGGCGTCCAGCCGCACCACGTCGGCCACCGTACCCAGAGCCACCAGGTCGAGCAGCGCGTCCAGCCGCGGCTGGGAAGCGGCATCGAAGGCGCCGCGCGCGCGCAGCTCGGCCCGCGCGGCCAGCAGCACGTAGAACACCACGCCGACTCCGGCCAGCGCCTTGCTGGGGAAGCTGCAATCGGGCTGGTTCGGGTTGACGATGACCTCGGCATCGGGCAATTGCACCGTATCGCCCTGCATGGCCGGCAGGTGGTGGTCGGTGACCAGCACCTTGATGCCCAGCGCACGCGCGTGGTCCACGCCGGCGATGCTGGCGATGCCGTTGTCCACCGTGACCAGCAGCGCCGGGCGCTTCGGCAAGGCCAGATCGACAATGGCGGGTGTCAGGCCGTAACCATGCAGCGCACGATCCGGCACCACGTAGTGCAGCGTCTCGGGCGCCGCACCCAGCAGGCGCAAGCCGCGCAGCAACACCGCGCAGGCGGTGGCGCCGTCGCAGTCGTAATCGGCCACCACGCACAAGCGCTGGCGCGCGGCCAGTGTGTCGGCGAGCAACCGTGCCGCGGCTTCGGCGCCACGCAGCCCGGCGGGCGGCAGCAGTTGCGTCAGCGCGTCGTCGAGCTCGGCCGCCTCGCGCACGCCGCGCGCGGCGAGCAGTTGCGCCAGCAGCGGGTGCGCACCCGCCTGCTCCAGCGCGAAGGCGGCGCGCGGCGGCACATCGCGGACCTGCAGGCGCGGGGCGTTCACAAAGGCTCCAGCACCGCCTGCGCGCTCACACGGCGCCAGCGCTGCGTCAGCCGCGACCAGACCGGGCGCGCCACGGCATCGAAACGCCTGGCGCGACGCTCGCCGCACAGGCTCAGGCTGACAGGCTCGCCGCGTCGCGCGCGCGCGGCCAGCTCCGCGATCGGCCCGGCATCGAGGGCGTGCCAGGCCTCGGCCCAGGAGGCCCAGTCCTCGGCCAGCAGCGGCGCACGCAATCGCCCGTCGATCGTCGGCAGTGATGCAGCGTCGACCAGCGGCTGGGTGATGCCGGTGCCGCTGAGCCAGAAGGAGTTGACCGGCAGTGCGCCGCGCGCTTCGCGCGCGTCGTTCAGCGGGTGCGTGTGCAGCAGCATCTGCACCTCGCTTTGCAACCGCCGCAACTGCTGCGCCGCGAGGCGGTCGGGCAGCCAGGCGTCGATCGCCCGGCCGATGACCCGGTCGAGCGAGGCCGTGGCCAGAGTGCGCAACGACGCGTGGCACGCATACCAGCGCAACGCAGCGCCCCAGTGCAGCGACCAGCCTTCGCTCTCGAACAGCGGCCGCACCGCCTGCAGCAGCGCGCGCGACTCGGCGTCGTCCAGCGCCAGTTCGTCGGGGTCGCGCAGCACGATCTGTTCGCGGCCCACCTGCCAGTGGGTCGGCGTCAGCAGGCCCCAGCCGTCCTCGCCCTCGCCGACGGGCACACCGTCGGCGAGGGCGCCTGCAGCCGCGAAGGGCCAGCGGCCGTCGCCGCCGGCCCAGCCATGCGCCGCAGCCAGCAGCTGTTCGTGTGGAAGGTTCAGCGTGTGCTCGTCGCCATCGGTCACAGCGGCGGGCTGCAGCCCGCTGAGCAGCTGCTCGAGCTGCGGCAAGCGCAGGACGTGCAGCGCCTGCACACCCGCTTCGGATGCGCCGGCCGCGAACGGAAGCAGCATATGCATGCGGCAATTATCGACGGCGGCCTTTCGCGCAGGCCGCCTCGGTTAGCATCGCCGCCGCCATGAGCCTTCCCTATGAACTGCAGATCGGCTGGCGCTACACGCGGGCTGGTCGCAGCGGGCGGCGCAACCGCTTCATCTCCTTCATCTCCGGTGTGTCGATGCTCGGCATCGCGCTTGGCGTGGCTGCACTCATCATCGTGCTCAGCGTGATGAACGGCTTCCAGAAGGAGGTGCGCGACCGCATGCTGTCGGTGATCTCGCATGTCGAGGTGTTCGAGCCGCGCGGAGCGGCACTGCCCGACTGGCGTGCCACCGCGGCGCGTGCCCGTGAGAATCCGCAGGTCGTCGGCGCTGCGCCCTTCGTCGCCTCGCAGGCGCTGGTGGCGCGCGGCGAGGATATGCGCGCGGCCATCGTTCGCGGCATCTTGCCGGCCGACGAGGCCACGGTGACACCGCTCGCCGCGCAGCTTCGCGACACCACGCTCGCGGCGCTGGCGCCGGGCGCGTGGAACGCCGTGCTCGGCGCCGAACTGGCGCGCGCCCTGGGCGTGCGCGTCGGCGACAAGATCACGCTGGTCGCGGCCGGCGGGCAGATGACCCCGGCTGGCGTGATCCCGCGGCTGAAGCAGTTCACGCTGGTCGGCACCTTCGAGGCCGGCCACTACGAATACGACAGCGGCCTGGTGCTGATCCACCTGGACGATGCGGCGAAATTCTTCCGCGTAGAAGGTGCCACCGGTGTGCAACTGCGGCTGCGCGACGTGCACGCTGCGCGCCAGGTGGCGGCGCAGCTGTCGCGCAGCCTGGGCCCGGAGGTGCTGGTTCGTGACTGGACCCGCACCAACCGCAACTGGTTCGACGCGGTGCAGATCGAGAAGCGGCTGATGTTCATCATTCTGACGCTGATCGTCGCGGTGGCGGCCTTCAACCTGGTGTCGACGCTGGTCATGACCGTCACCGACAAGCGCGCCGACATCGCAATCCTGCGCACGCTGGGGGCCAGCCCGCGCTCGATCATGGGCGTGTTCATGGTGCAGGGCGCGGCCGCGGGCATCATCGGCACCTTCGGCGGCGTGGCCTTCGGGCTGCTGGTGGCGCTGAACGTCGATGTCATCGTGCCTGCCATCGAGCGTGCGTTTGGCGTGGCCTTCCTGCCCGGCAGCATCTACCTGATCAGCCGCATGCCGAGCGAGCCGCTGGCCAGCGACATCGTGCCGATCGCGCTGATCTCGCTGCTGCTGGCCTTCGTCGCCACGCTGTACCCGAGCTGGCGCGCCAGCCGCGTCAACCCGGCGGAGGCGCTGCGTTATGAGTGACGCGCCGGTCGTGTTTTGCCAGGGCCTGCAAAAGCGCTTCCGCGAAGGCAGCGGCAGGGACGCCCTGGACGTGCAGGTGCTACGCGGCGTGGACCTGCAGGTCCGCGCTGGCGAGACACTGGCCGTCGTTGGCGCCTCGGGGTCGGGCAAGAGCACGCTGCTGCACCTGCTGGGCGCGCTGGATGCGCCAACCGCCGGGCGCGTCGAGCTGATGGGCCGCGACCTCGCAACGATGAGCCCTGCCGAACAGGGCGCGTGGCGCAATCGGCACCTGGGCTTTGTCTATCAGTTCCACCACCTGCTGCCCGAATTCAGCGCGCTGGACAACGTGGCCATGCCGCTGCGCATCCGCCGTCAGTCCAGCGAGCAGGCGCGCGGCGCGGCGCAGGCGGCGCTGGCCCAGGTCGGCCTGGCCGAGCGCATCGCGCACCACCCCGGGCAGCTTTCGGGCGGCGAGCGCCAGCGCGTCGCGCTGGCGCGCGCGCTGGTAGGTTCGCCCAGCTGCGTGCTGGCCGACGAACCTACCGGCAACCTCGACGCCGACACCGCCGATGCCGTGTTCGCACTGATGCTGCAACTGGCACGCGATCGCGGCACCGCCTTCGTGCTGGTGACCCACGACCGCGAACTCGCGGCGCGCTGCGACCGCCGCTTGCTGCTGAGCCAGGGCCGCCTGGCGCCGTATTGATACCGCAGCGCGCACACCCTGGAAGCGGGCTCCGTACAATCGGCGGGTGAATCTGCTCAACGCCGACCTGCATTGCCACTCCGTCGTCTCCGACGGCACGCTGCAACCCGAAGTGCTGGCCGCGCGCGCCAAGGCCAACGGCGTAGAGCTGTGGGCACTGACCGACCACGACGAGGTGGACGGCCAACAGCGGGCGCGCGATGCGGCGCTGGCCTCGGGCCTGGACTACCTGACCGGCACCGAGATTTCGGTCAGCTTCGCCGGCGTGACGGTGCACATCGTCGGACTGGGCTTCGATGCCAATGACGATGCGCTGGTCGCCGGCCTGGCGGCCACGCGCAGCGGCCGCGACAACCGTGCGCGGGATATGGCGCGCGAGCTGGCCAAGGTCGGCATCGACGGCGCCTTCGAAGGCGCGCTGAAATACGTCGGCAACCCGCAGCTGATCTCGCGCACGCACTTCGCGCGCTACATCGTCGAGACCGGCAAGTGCGCCGACACCAACGAGGTCTTCCGCCACTATCTGGCCGAAGGCAAGCCGGGCTTCGTGCCGCACCGCTGGGCCTCGCTCAGCGACGCGGTGCGCTGGATCCGCCAGGCGGGCGGGCTGGCGGTGATCGCCCATCCGGGCCGCTACCGCTTCACGCCGACCGAGGAGTACGCGCTGTTCAGCGAGTTCGCCGCCCATGGCGGGCGCGGCGTCGAGGTGATCACCGGCAGCCACGGGCAGGGCGACTTCCTCAAGTACGCCGACATGGCGCTGGAGTTCGGCCTGCTCGCCTCACGCGGCAGCGACTTCCACTCGCCCGGCGAGAGCCGCGCCGACCTGGGCACCCTGCCCGACCTGCCCGGCCGGCTGACCCCCGTCTGGGCCGAACTGCAGGACCGCGTGCAGCGTGCCAGCTGAGGCGCGCCAACGCCCGCTGCTGGGCGTGGCGCTGATCGTGACGATGGTTGCCGGCTTCGCGGGCATGGACACCAGCGTGCGCTGGCTGGCCGGCGTGTTCCCGGTGCTGCTGATGCTGTGGCTGCGTTATGCCTTCCAGGCCCTGGTCATGGCACTGTGGCTGGCCGCGGCACCGCGCGGCAGCTTCCGCGCGGCGCATCCGCGCTTCCAGGCACTGCGCGGCTCGCTGCTGCTGGTCACCTCGGCACTGATCTTCTTCGGCCTGCAGCATATGCCGGTGGCTGAACTCACCGCCATCAACATGCTGGCACCACTGCTGGTCACGCTGCTGGCCGCCTGGCTGCTGCACGAGCGCGTGTCAGCGCTGCGCTGGGCGCTGGTGTGCGGCGGCCTGCTCGGCGCATGGATCGTCATCCGCCCAGGCAGCGGCGTGTTCGGCCTGGCGGTGCTTTTCCCGCTGGCCGGCGCGTTCACCTATGCCGCGTTCCAGGTGCTGACCTCGCGACTGAGCGCGCTCGACAACCCGTACACCACGCACTTCTGGACCGGCATGACCGGCATGCTGATCGTCACGCCACTGCTGCTGTGGAACGCTGGCGACATGTTCACTGCCGCGCGCGCCGCCAGCGGCGAGCAATGGGCCGTGCTGGCGCTGGTCGCCGCACTCGGCACCGCCGGGCACCTGCTGCTGATCCTGGCACTGGGCATGGCGCCGACGGCCACGCTGATGCCCTTCGTCTATGCGCAGATCCCGCTGGCCACTGCGCTGGGTTGGCTCGTCTTCGATCGGCTGCCCGACGCCGTGGCCTGGGTCGGCATGGCGGTGATCATGGCCTGCGGCGCCGCGGCCGCGTGGCTGAACATGCGTGCGCGTGCTGCCACGGCCGCAGCGCCGTCGCGCCTGGACGGCGCCGCGGCGGATTGACCACCGGGCTTGACCCGACAATGGGAACATGTCGCAGTACTTTGAGGTCCACCCCGACAACCCGCAGCCGCGGCTGCTGAAGCAGGCCGCTCAGATCCTGCAGCAAGGCGGCATCGCCGCGGTGCCCACCGATTCCAGCTACGCGCTGGTGTGCCGGCTCGACGACAAGCATGCGGCGCAGGAGCTGCGGCGGCTGCGCCAGGTGGACGACAAGCACCACCTGACGCTGTTGTGCCGCGACCTGAGCGAGTTGTCCAGCTACGCGCGCGTGGACAACGCGCAGTACCGGCTGCTCAAGCTGGGCACGCCCGGCCCCTACACCTTCATCCTCGAAGCGACGAAGGAGGTGCCGCGCCGCCTGAGCCACCCGTCGCGCCGCACGATCGGGCTGCGCGTGCCCGACCACAGGGTGACGCAGGAACTGCTCGCGCTGCTCGGCCAGCCACTGCTGGGCACGACGCTGATCGCGCCTGGCGCAAGCGAGCCGATGAACGATGCCGGTCAGATCCGCGCGCACTTCCAGAAGCAGTTGCAGGCCGTGATCGATGCCGGGGCCTGCCCGATGCAGCCGACGACGGTCATCGACCTGGGCAGCGACCCGCCGACCGTGCTGCGCAGCGGGCGCGGCGACGTGTCGCGCTTGGGCTTGAGCCCAGGCTGATCAGGACGCTGGCACCGCGCGTGCCAGCCACTGGGATGTCGGCACGCCGATCGAAGGGCGCCTGGACCTCATGCCGCCGCGGTGACGACCATCTCGACCTTCCACTGCGGCTTGGCCAGTTGCGCCAGCACCGTCGCACGCGGCGGGGCCTGCCCTACCGGCAGCCAGGCTTCCCAGACCTCGTTCATGCCGGCGAAGTCGGCCAGGTCGGCCAGGAAGATCTGGCACATCAGGATGCGCGACTTGTCGCTGCCGGCCCGCGCCAGCAGCGCCTCGATCGAGGCCAGCACCTGGCGCGTCTGGCCGCGGATGTCCTGTGATGCGTCGCCGGCCACCTGCCCGGCCAGGTAGCACACGCCGTTGTGCAGCGCCATCTCTGACAGCCGGGTGCCGACATCGAAACGTTGGAGGGTCATCGTTTGGCCTTCTTGTGAGCGCGGGAACGGGAGGCCGCGTGCGCATGGCCACGCGGCGAATCGGCATGCCGGTTGACGGGGTGCTTGACCGCCGGCCCGCCGACGGTTGCGCGCCCGGCACCGATGCGCGACTCGGTACCGGCGAACAGCTTGCGCAGGTTCGCCTCGTGACGCCACAGCAGCAGCAGGCTCATCGCGGTGATCGCCAGCAGCATCGGCGCCACGCCCCAGATCAGCAACTGGTAGAAAGGTGCGAACAGCGCCGCCACGATCGAGGCCAGCGAGGAGTAACGAAAGAAGGCCGCGATGATCAGCCAGGTCAGCAGCGTCGCCGCGCCGAGCCAGGGGTTCAGCGCCAGCAGGACGCCGGCGGCGGTCGCCACGCCCTTGCCCCCCTTGAAGCCGAAGAACACCGGCCAGAGGTGACCGACGAAGGCCGCCAGGCCGACCAGCGCCACGGTCGTCTCACCCAGGCCGAACCGCGGTCCGTAGACCAGCGCCAGCAGCACCGGCACGTAACCCTTCAGCGCATCGAAGGCCAACGTCAGCAGCGCAGCGCCGCGGTTGCCTGAACGCAGCACGTTGGTCGCGCCGGGGTTGCCGGAGCCGTAATTGCGCGGGTCGTCCAGCCCCATGCCGCGGCTGACGATGACCGCGAAGGACAGCGAGCCGATCAGGTAGGCCGCCAGCACGGCCAGGAAGCTGGACAGGTACTGCATCGAAGCGCAGGCGCGAGTGAAATCAGAAGCCCAGTTTACGCCGCGGCCCGGCGGCATTGCCTCGCCCGACGTCGGCACGGGCGTGTGCCGTGTCAAGCCCCCCTTGAGCAAGACCGGGACTTGCACACCCACGCGGGCGCGCGGAAATCACAGCGCGCAGCCGACGGCCCGTGCCTGCAGCGCCGACACCAGCAGCGTCGGGTCCAGGCTGAGCAGGAAACCGCGCCGCCCGCCGTTGATCCAGATGCGCGGCAGCTCGAGCACCGTGGCCTCGACGAAGACCGGCAGGGCCTTCTTCGTGCCGAAGGGCGAGGTGCCGCCGACCAGGTAGCCGCTGTGACGCTGCGCCACCTCGACACTGCAGGGCTCGACACTCTTCACGCCGATGGCACGCGCCAGCGCCTTGGTGCTGACCTGGCGGTCGCCGTGCATCAGCACCAGCAGAGGCTGTGCACGCTCGTCCTGCATGACCAGCGTCTTCACCACCTGGTGCTCGTCCACACCGAGCTGGCGCGCCGATTCGGCCGTGCCACCGTGCTCGACGTAGTCGTAGGGGTGTTCGCCGAAGGCCAGGCCCCGCGCACGCAGCCACGCTGTGGCCGGAGTTTCACTGACGTGGCGCGGCTTGCGGGCCATGCCGGCCGTCACTGGGCCGGGTCGCGATGCTGCCAGCGGATCCGGTCGATCGCCTCCAGCACCTCGGGCTCCAGGTCGATCTCCCAGGCCTCGATGTTTTCGTCGAGCTGCTCGATCGTGGTCACGCCGATGATCGTGCTGGCCACACGCCAGTTGCGGTAGCAAAAGGCCAGCGCGAGCTGTGCCGGGCTTAGCCCGTGTTCGCGCGCCAGCGCGTTGTACAGACGCGCCGTGGTCAGCGCCTCGACGCGGCCGTGGCGCTGCTTGCGCATGCTGTCGAATACCGACAGACGCCCGCGATTGGCAGGGTCGTCGAAGCCGGCGGCGTCGTACTTGCCGCTGAGCAGGCCGAAGCCCAGCGGCGAATAGGCCAGCAGCGACACCTGCTCGCGATGCAGCACCTCGTCGAGGCCGTTGTCCACCGAGCGGTTGAGCAGGCTGTAGGCGTTTTGCACGCTGGCGATGCGCGGCAAGCCCTCGGCATCGGCCACCCGCAGGAACTCGCCCACGCCCCAGGGCGTCTCGTTGCTCAGGCCGACATGGCGCACCTTGCCGGCTTCGACCAGCCGCTGCAGCCCGCGCAGCTGGCCTTCGATCGATGTCAGGCCGCCTTCGTCCTTCGGCGTGTAGTACAGGCCGCCGAACATCGGGACCGCCCGCGTCGGCCAGTGCAGCTGGTACAGATCGATGACCTCGGTATTCAGTCGCTTCAGGCTGGCGTCGCAAGAGGCGACGATGTCGTCGGCCGTGACATCGGCGCTGCCGTTGCGCATCCACTTGTAGCCGCGCACAGGCCCCGCGGCCTTGGTGGCCAGCACGATGCGCGAGCGCAGCTGCGGCCGCTTCTTCAGCCATTCGCCAATGAGGCTTTCGGTGACGCCGTAGCGCGCCTCGCTCGCCGGCACCGGGTACATCTCGGCGGTGTCGATGAAGTTCAGCCCGCGCTCCAGCGCGTGGTCGAGCAGCCGGTGTGCCGCCGGGGCATCGACCTGTACTTCACCGAAGGTCATCGTGCCCAGGCAGATGGGGCTGACGCGCAGCTCGCTGCGGCCGAGGGGGATGCGTTGCATGGCGGTTCCTTCGTGGGGTCAGTCGCCGAACTGGCGCAGCGCATCGCCAGTGACGCGGCAGATGCGCCATTCGGGCAGCAGCGTGGCGCCCATGCGTTCGTAGAAGCGGATCGCGTCGACGTTCCAGTCGAGCACGCTCCATTCGAAGCGGCCGTGGTCGCGCTGCCGGGCCAGCGCCGCGAGGTGCTTCAGCAGCGCCGCGCCGATGCCGCGGCCCCGGAACGCCGGCTGCACGTACAGGTCTTCCAGGTACAGCCCGGGCTTGCCCAGGAAGGTGGAGAAGTTGGTGAAGAACAGCGCGAAGGCCACGACGGCGCCGTCGACTTCGGCGACCACCGCTTCGGCCGCCGGCTGTTCGCCGAACAGCTGCGGCTGCAGCGTCTGCGGCGTGACCTGCACCAGGTGCGTCAGTTTTTCGAAGTCGGCCAGCTCGCGGATCAGGCCGACGATGGCCGGCACATCGCGCGGCTCGGCGGCGCGCAGCATCGTCATGGGCGCAGCGCCCGGCTTCAGCGGAACTTCGACTGCGCGACGGTGTGCACTTCGGAAGGCAAAGAACCAATGTACTTGGCGATTGCCTTCAGCTCGGCCAGGCTGAACTGCTTGACCTGACCGACCATGATGGCATTGCCGCGGCCGACGATCGCGTTGCCTTCAGTCTTGTAGGACTTCAGTGCCACGTACAGATAGTCGGCATGCTGGCCAGCGATCTTCGGGTAGCTGCCGTCGATCGGCTTGCTGAAGTTCGCACCGTGGCAGGACACGCAGGCGCCCTTGGCCAGCAACGCCGCCACCTCGGGCGTCGGCTGTACCGCCGCCGTTTCGGGGGCCGGCGCGCCGGTGCCATGGGTCGAGTAGTAGGCCGCCAGGTCGGCGATGTCCTGCTCGCTCAGGCCCGCCGCCACGGCATACATCGTCGGGTGCTTGCGCTCGCCCTTCTTGTAGGCACTGAGCGCAGCCACGATGTACTTGGCGTTCTGGCCCGAGATCATCGGCACCTTGTGCACCTCGGGAAAGCTCGACTGGTAGCCCGGGATGCCGTGGCAGCCGATGCACTGGGCGTTGATCTTCGCGCCGGCGGCGGCGTCGCCCTTCAGTTCCTGCGCGTGGGCGGTGGAAAGAGCGCCACACAGGGCCAGCATCAGGGACAGCGCAATCTTCATCGTGGCGGGCAGGCAGTGGGTTGCACAAAAAGGCGGGTCATCAGAACCCGCCGCTTGTCGATCGGGGCAAATTATACGACCGGCCCTTATACTCATTTGAGCCCTCCGCGCGTGCTCACGCATGCCTTCGGCTCCATCTGCCAGCCGCCGCGTTCAGCGACCTTCGGGTCCCCGCCCAAAGACACCCCATGCAAGCACAGATCAAGTTCCAAGGCACCGACAACTACATCGCCACGCAGGACCTTATGCTGGCCGTCAACGCGGCGGTCACGCTCAAGCGCCCACTGCTCGTCAAGGGCGAGCCCGGTACCGGCAAGACCATGCTCGCCGAGGAAGCCGCCAGCGCGATGAACATGCCGCTGCTGCAATGGCACATCAAAAGCACGACCAAGGCACAGCAGGGCCTGTACGAGTACGACGCCGTGAGTCGACTGCGCGACAGCCAGCTGGGCGACGAGAAGGTCAAGGACATCCACCACTACATCGTCAAGGGCGTGCTGTGGCAGGCCTTCACCGCCGAGCAGCCTGTGGCGCTGCTGATCGACGAGATCGACAAGGCCGACATCGAGTTCCCCAACGACCTGCTGCGCGAGCTCGACCGCATGGAGTTCTACGTCTACGAGACGCGCGAGCTGGTCAAGGCGCGGCACCGGCCGGTGGTGTTCATCACCTCGAACAACGAGAAGGAGCTGCCCGACGCCTTCCTGCGCCGCTGCTTCTTCCACTACATCAAGTTCCCCGACGCCGACACGATGAAGGCCATCGTCGATGTGCATTTCCCGGGGCTGAAGAAAGAGCTGCTGGGCGCGGCGATGAAGACCTTCTACGACGTGCGCGGACTGCCCGGGCTGAAGAAGAAGCCCTCGACCTCCGAATTGCTCGACTGGCTGAAGCTGCTGGTGGCCGAGGACATCCCGCTCGAGGCGCTGCAGAGCAAGGACGAGAAGGTCAGCGTGCCCCCGCTGGTCGGCGCGCTGCTGAAGAACGAGCAGGACGTGACGCTGTTCGAGAAGCTGGTCTTCATGCAGCGGCACAACCGCTGATGGCCTTTGTGCAACCCGTCACGCTAGCGGGCCGGCACACCACGCTGGTGCCGCTGGCGCCCGAGCACCTGCCCGGGCTGCAGGACGCCGCGCGCGACGGCGAGCTCTGGAATCTCTGGTACACCTTGGTGCCCTCGCCCGAAGGCATGGCCGCCGAGATCGAACGCCGGCTGGGTCTGCTGGCCAAGGATTCGATGCTGCCCTTCACCGTGCTCGACGCGGCGGGCCGGGTGGCCGGCATGACGACCTACATGAACGTCGACGGCGCCAACCGCCGTGTCGAGATCGGCTCCACCTGGTACGCGCGGCGCGTCCAGCGCACGCCGCTGAACACCGAAGCCAAGCTGATGCTGCTGGGCCACGCCTTCGACACGCTGCGCTGCATCGCAGTGGAGTTCCGAACACACCGGCTCAACACGCAAAGCCGCCGCGCGATCGAGCGGCTCGGCGCCCAGCTCGACGGCATGCTGCGCTCCCACCAGATCAGCCCCAACGGCAGCCTGCGTGACACGGCCGTGTACAGCATCACTGCGGCCGAATGGCCGACGGTCAAGGCCCACCTGCAATTCCAGCTCGACCGGCCGCGCTAGCCTTTGGCGGTGCGCGCCGGCACCTCTTGATCATGGCCAAGCAGAAGAAGAACCTGAGCATCGAGACCCTGTGGCAGATCGAGCGCGCGGGCGCGCCCAGCCTGGCACCCGACGGCGCCCAGGCCGTGTGTGCGCTGAACCGCTACTCGATGCAGGAAAATTCCTCCAGCAGCTCGCTGTGGCTGCTGTCGACGCTGGGCGGCGCGGCACGTGCGCTGACCCATTGCGGCGACAAGGACGGCCAGCCACACTGGTCGCCCAAGGGCGACCTGATCGCCTTCGTCGCCAAGCGTGAGCAGCAAGGCAGCAAGGACGACCGGCCGCAGTTGTACGTGATCGCGCCCGACGGTGGCGAGGCGCGGCGCATCGGTCACGTGGCCACGGGCGTCGAGGCCTTCGCATGGTTTCCCGACGGCAAGCGCATTGCCTTCGTGTCCTGGGTGTGGCCCGAACTGCGCGGGGCCAAGGCGCAGGACAAGGCCTACAAAGCCTACAAGGAGCGCAAGGAAAGCGGCTATGTCACCAGCCAAGCGCAGTACCGCCACTGGGACAGTCAGCTGCCGATGGGCCGCGTGCCGCATCTGTTGGTGATGGACCTGGCATCGGGCCGGGTGCGCGATCTGTTCGAGGGCACGCCCTTCGAACTGGCACGCGCCGAGCCCGACCGCAACACCTTCGACATCGCACCGGACGGCCGGCGCATCGTCTTCGCCTTCGACGGCGCGGCCGAGAAGCGCGCCGGCAACCATTTTGCGCTGGCCGAGATCGAGGTCGGTAGCCGCCGCGTGCGCACGCTGGCCCACGATGCGGCCTGGGACATGGCGGCGCCGCGCTACAGCCCCGACGGCGAGCGCATCGCCTTCCTCGCTAGCCACCAGGGCCTCAAGCACACGATGCCGATGCAACTGTGTGTGTGGGAGCGCGAGACCGGGGGCTGGAGCGTCGAAAGCGCCGAGTGGGACCATGAGCTGCAAGCCCCGCTGCACTGGGAGGACGACGGTCAGGCGCTGCTGTTCATGGCCGAGCAGAAGGGCCGTCGCCACCTGTGGCGCTTCGACCTGCCCGACCGGCGCGCCGAGGTAGTGGTTGCGGGCGGTACTGTGCAAGGTTTCGACAAGCGCGCCGGCACGCTGGTGACGCTGGCCGACGCGGCCGATCACCCGGCGCGGCTGCACGCCCACCTGCCGGGCGAGCCTGCAAAGCGCATCGACCGCTTCAACGTCGCCTTGCTGGCGGGGCTCGCCCCATCGCGCCACGAGGAACGCTGGTTCGTCGGCGCGCTCGGCGACGAGGTGCAGATGTGGATCACCTACCCGCCGGGTTTCGACGCGCGCAAGAAGTACCCGTTGCTGCAGACCATCCACGGCGGCCCCCATGCCGCCGCCGGCGACGCCTGGCACTATCGCTGGAACACCACGCTGTTCGCGGCGCAGGGCTACGTGGTGTGCAGCGTCAACTACCACGGGTCCTCGGGCTTTGGCTACGCCTACCTGGACAGCATCACGCACCGCTACGGGCAGCTCGAGCTGCAGGACCTGGAAGCTGCCACCGACGCACTGTTGCGCGAGCCGTGGGCCGATGCGGCGCGTGTCTATGCCGCCGGCGGCAGCTACGGCGGCTACCTCGTCGCCTGGATGAACGGCCATGTCGCGCCGGGCCGCTACCAGGCCTATGTGTGCCACGCCGGCTGCTTCGACTGGACGGCGATGTTCGCCGACGACGGCTACACCTGGCACGAGCGCGAGTTCGGCGCCTGGTACTGGGACAACCCGCGCTTGGTCAACGAACAGAGTCCGATCGCCTCGGCCGGCAAGATGGCCACGCCGACGCTGGTGGTGCACGGCGCGCTCGACTACCGCGTGCCCGACCAGCAGGGCCTGGCGTACTACAACACGCTGAAGGCCCGTGACGTCGATGCCAGGCTGCTGTGGTTCCCTGACGAGAACCACTGGGTCCTCAAGCCGCGCAACTCGCGGCTGTGGTACGGGGAGTTCTTCGCCTGGCTCGAGCGCCACGGGCAGGCACGCAAGACGCGCCCGCGCTGACCGCCCGACTGCGTGAGGGGCCCCGACGCGGGCGCGCGTTCGCGCTGCGGGCTGGCGCGCGCGCCTGTCCCGGCCGGTCGGCGGCGTGGCGCCCCAGGCGCGAACGTGTGCACCTGCGACGGGCGGCGGTGGCGGAATGCGCCCGGCCTCTGCCGGAATGGAGGTCTTGCCGAGACCGGCCGGCGCCCGACCCATGGCTTGCCGCAATAACCCTCTTGAAGACTGGAGATTCGCACCCATTTAGGCACGAGTCAGCACAAACCCGAACATGAGCGCGAACGAAGCCAACCCCAATCCCCGCCCCGACGACGCCGAAACGCCGGCCGAGCCAGGCAGCAGCCAGGCTGCACCCCCACCCGCCGAGGCGGGTCTGGAGCAGCGCCTGGCCGAACTCGAAGCGAAGCACGCGTCGGTTTCCGACGCCTACCTGCGTGCCAAGGCCGACGCCGAAAACACCCGCCGCCGCGCCGAGGAAGAGATGTCCAAGGCGCGCAAGTTCGCGGTCGAGGCCTTTGCCGAGAGCCTGCTGCCGGTGCGCGACAGCCTGGAAGCAGCGATCACGCTGCAGGGCTCGGACAAGCCGGCCACCACCGAGCAGATGCTCGAGGGCGTGCACGCCACGCTGCGCCAGCTGAACAGCGCACT
>Ga0316188_10000700_pt1 | contig 15010 bp, 4 predicted proteins | sample Phiworburrow1_MG_FD_204933 | JGI IMG/M metagenome (GOLD analysis project Ga0316188, IMG submission 204933) | Coastal sediment microbial communities from Maine, United States - Phippsburg worm burrow 1 | ecosystem: Environmental > Aquatic > Marine > Coastal > Sediment | place: USA: Maine...
CTTTCACTCTCTCGACCGCGGGTCCTGCTGTCCGTGTGCACGGTCCTAGCACACAGCAGTCAGGTCCGTGGGAAATCTGCTGCGTCTCCCAGGAGATGCGTGGGTGCGAGGGGTGTGGTTCATTACACATTGATTAGGAGGAGGTCACAAGTGATCGACACCGCAATGTGACCAGGGCATTATAAATTATATTTTTCTTTCAAATTTAAAACATATAAAATTAACTTTTAAAATTGAAAAATCTGTTCTCAGTTGCCAGCCAGCTCATATTATGAAAGTTGTAAACCTGCCAATCGAGCTAAATCACCTGTTATAAAACAGTAATGGATCTGTTCTGACACCTGCCAGCTAAACAGTCAAGAAGATACAAGCTTTTGCCTAGCTAATTCAGGATCAGGCTTTTACCGGGGTAATTCTCCTTCATATGTTCAGTTATTTTGACAGTCTGCTTCCCTTTGTCTTAAAGTATTTTTAGTTTGTTAACATAATGAGCCAAGGGCAAGCAGTAACCTGCTTCTGTGGTGTACCTAGTGTAAGCTATTGCAGGGATATATCTAGGCCATATTATATAGGTAGATTTGTGAAGCATAAGAAAGGGACTAGACCAGAATATAATGAAATGGGGGGTTTTGTTCACTTATTTAGCAGTACATCCTACACATAATTATATAATTATATTATGATTGCATCTAATGCTTTATAAAAAAATATATAATAGAGAATGAATCGAATCAGTGAACAATGAGAGTTGTCACATCATTTTTTTATGATTATTGTCTTCCCTCTCAATGAAATGTTAGCATATTTTGTTGATAACCATGATAAAGTTATATATAACAGAATTGTAAAGAGACTTAACATCTCAAAAGTTTCAATATCCTTAGTGATAAATCAAACAGTATTACAGCAGGTGATTAGTAAAGGGCCTGATGGGTGGAGTGGTGGAACTACAAGTGTAATTCCATTATAAAAACAACAACTTATAATTAACAGCTGATAATCTTTTTATCAGAGGTGATATGAAGATTGAACACGCTATAAAAGGGGTTTGACAAAGAACGAAAGAATCATGCACTATGCTCTAATATTGATAAATATGTGGCCACTGATACCTATATATTTAGCCCTTTACAGGCAATGGACATGCATACATTGACCAAATCAAACAGGGGAAACTATATATTACACGATGTACTGTACTATGTGACATCAGACAAATAGGCAGTGATGTCCCTTATACACTGTGCTGTACTGTGTGACATGTGACAAGAACACACATACACACACACACACTATGATGTACTGTACTGTGTGACATGTGACACAAACACACATACATACACACTTCAAATAGGCAGTGATGTCCCTAATATTGGTCTTAGATTAACCGATACTAGGTCTGGTGTGGGGGGCATGCTGGAAATTTCAGAATCCCTAGAATATTTTAAATGCTTATTTAGCCAAGATTTACTTGTGATGACTATGAAAAAGATGAGGCTGTCCATCTAATGTGTGTGTTACTTCAAGAGGAGGCTACTCATTTAATGTGGGTGTGAGACTCTAAGATAAGGCTGTCCATCTAAGGATAAATCTAAGGGTGTGTCAAAAAATTGAACATACACAGTGCTAGATCAAATGTAATTTATTTTTAGTGTATATTATATGGCCCTGATAAGGGCCGTTTGTCATTTTACATGAATACATACAGTTTCAGGGATCACTATCACTATTGCTACTGCTACTGCACAACATCCACTCAGGGCACGGCATTGGCATGTCTCTTTTTGATTTTTCAGTGCCTTGCACTCGTTTGAACAAACTAGTTCCTTGTTTTGCTGCTCTGTTCCTCGCAATTCTGTCCAATCTATCAAAAATGGTTGTTACCATTTTGGATCTTTTTTTAATTTCCTTTTTTCTAAATATTTTATCGCCCGCTTCATCAATGTCCGTATCGTCACTGCTGACTATAGGAGAGCCATCTTTCTTTCCTGGCTCTCCACTCAAAACTCTCTCGACATCATGTCTTTGTTCTGTGGTGATCCCCTTCACTTCCTCCAATGCACGATATCTTCTTTCAGTCAACTGAAAATCAGATGCATAGCTTAATTTAGTATACTTCATACTGCGTTAGATAATTGTGAGCAAGATTATGTCATACTATTTATGAATACAATATCTTGCCCATGTTTTTATAAGCTTTGTTTATGAAGAATGAACATTTCCTTAGAAGTCTGTAAGCTGGCTATGTCGATCTTAGTAAGATGATTAAGCAAAAAATACCAGTTACTGAATTACTGTGTCTTTTACATTGAGAAACATCAGTCACAATGGGAAAGGTTAACAAGATCATAATTTATATAAAAAACTGTTCGTGTCATTTGTGTGGTATGACTTACAGATTTCCATCTTTGAAGGGATCTCATTCGTTTCTGTCTTGGCCCTAACTTTCCATTTTCGCGTTCCTTGGCTGTCCTTTTTTGGTTGATGAACAGTTTCTTGACTCTTTCTGAAACAACAACACAGCATTTTAATGTAATAGCCAATTAATAAGAAAATAGTATTCATTGATTGTGCCTTTTGATGTTGACAGTACCAAGTAAATTTCAATTATATACACAGTCTTGGCATCCATTCATGAGTCGTGAAAAATTGTATGACCGATGAGGTACTCATTTTCTATGAGTTATCAGTTTTAAGACACTGTATAGCACAATAACAGAAAGACTACTTACGCTTCAAAAGGCGGGTATTACATGGAGCAATCACATTCTGCACCATCATCTTGAGCTTATCGGTTACCTGTATATTCAGAGGATGCAAAAAGCTGAAAAATGACAAATCTAAATTCTTAATAAATATGTCTGAATATAGATACTATTTCAAAGATATGCAGTGGCTAAACAAATGCTGCACATGCAATATTTTATATGTGTGCAATAAATAGCCCATTGACATCTTATGTCACTCAGTGATGTTTTAAAAGATGGCAGTAATTTTGATATGATATATTTTTGTAGTGCATAAAATACTGCATTGTTGCTGAGATAAAAGCACAAGGCTTATATTGGAAAAGACTTACATTTTGCTGTAGTCCCATTTCATTCCGTCTTCTTCTTGTTCCGCCAGTGCTCTGCATGCAATAAGAACTTCTTTCTGAAAAATTTCAAAATAATTGCTTTAGATGCTGGATTCATAACAATTTAGAGATTAACATTCTCTATCATAGTTTCTTAAAGAAAAATATTACAACAAGTGTGAAAGCCTTGATCACAATTTTCTATGGCACTGTTAATGACAATGTATGCTTTAAGTAGTGCAAATAAGACAATAAGCATAATTTTGTGACACCTCCTCAGTTGGTTTTCAGTTATTATTGACCAGAAAAAAAATATATTCAATTTAAATAAAACGTGTATGGATCATCGAGTCTGATCTACAAATGTCCACAATTCATATATGTATTTACTGGTTATATTTCCAATTCAATGTTTTTATGCAACATAGTGTCTACATAGGTTCAATATTTTATATAATATATACCTGGGTTAGTGCTACTGATTGCCAATGTAGCCAACGGTTAAACTTCAGCCTGATTGGCTAAAATATGTAGAACCCTATTAGCCAAATTTGCTAAGCAATCTTAGGTGCGAGAGCTAACCCAGTATACACACACACACACACACACACACACACACACACACACACACACACACACACACACACACACACACACACACACACACACACACACACACACACACACACACATATTTACCTTCATCTGTCTCAATTCTTCTGCATTTGGGTCAAGCCTGTTAGGCATGGGTTGTTGTGTAAGAGCAAAACTGATTTCCTCTCGCACCACATCTCTAATGCTCTCAAGGGTAGGGCTTGCCTCTGCATTGACATTCAGTTGACGTCTGATGGTCTGATGGTCTGACCGGCTAAGTGATGATGTAGATGGTGTTGAGATGACTGATTGGACAGAATGGCTAGCTGATGGTGTTGAATGTGACACAGGACTTAGAAGACTCTGACTCATCTCCACTGATGTGGTCAAGTGAAGTCCTGAGGGTTCTGAAGATTCTGAAATTAACATGTAACTGTTAATATATGATATTATAATACAAATTATCTTCTTCCAATCTTATTGAACCACTTGAAGCATCCTCATTGTATACCTTTATTTTCCTAAATCCACCCTTTCACCCTTTTACCTTTCAAATCCGCAGGAATACTCAAAGACCACAATGCTTTTACTTGTATAGAGCTTTTTCAAATTATATCTTCATTAGCTCAATGATGATTTGCAACAGTAGTTCTATATATATTTAATTTGTTGTACTAGATAGACAATCTATTGCTTATATCTATAGAAATGAAAAACAAAAATTGAAAATCAATTCAATTTACTCACGGTTTGATGTAGTTGACATGTTTGAATCCAGACTTGAATCAATAAACTTGAATGCTATTGCAGATCACTCTAGCAGATATAAACCAAACTGATATGTAGAGCCTTTTATAAGCCAGGTATACCCTCTGGTCTGTGCTGATTGGCTGCAGCACCAGGGAGGCAGGGTAAATGCTGTTGCCATGGTAAGCAGTGGGAGACAGTAGTGCCTGATTGTGGGAATCTGACAGCACCACCCATGTAATTTGTTGCAGTTGGGCATTATAATGGGAAATAAAATGCATTTTGATCACCAGGCATTGCTTTAGCAGACATTTTTATACTGTTCTGAGAATACATTATCATGAAATGATACAATGATGGCTATGCTGCTAGTAATTTTTCTTGATCCTTTGTCTATCAACATGCCACATAAAAATGTTGGTACAGTATAGAAAAGAAACAGTTTTATTCTCTACTCTCCTCTCCTCTCTTATCCTCTCCCCCTTCCCCTGTCTCCTCCACTCCCCTCTCCTAGTGAAAAGTTTCATTATGTGTAGTGTATTGTATCCCCTTCCCTCTCCTCACAGCATATAACACACTGTGCACAAGCGATTAGTAGTAACTGCAGTTACCACTAACACCCAGTTACCACTAACAAACCTAACCAAACAGGTTTATTCAGTTTTAAGCTATTTTATATAAGTGGTAAGCCACTTAACTTACCCAAAACATGTTTAATATTTTGAAGGATAATTGTGATGTATCTTAAGTGCCACTCATGTCACTCAGCTATGAAATATTATCAAAATTACCAAATATCAAAAGTATGTAGTAACTGAAAAGTTCTGTTAGTAGTAACAGCATTTGGAGGATTTTGAAATTAGTAGTAATTGCATTTTGTACTAGAGCACAAATGTTGATGATGCCATCTTTTTTTCTTTAAAGAATTGCAACAATGTAACAGTTTGTTGCAGAGCTAAGAATGTGTAGCTGGTCTGAAAATATGAGTGAAGATCCACATTATATTCTGGTACCCAGCACAAACAACAAGTAATTTCTAAGTCATTTAGTTTGTGAGAAAGTTTTCTTGATCAAAACAGTGGACAAAAAATCATGCAGGTCTATTCACTTTAAAGCCACTCTCAAATCCAAAGAAAATATTGTCAGTGGCATCAAAGTTTTTTTTTTTTAGATAGTACCTAGCTGTATAAACAGGTACCTGGTGGAACGATGAATGTCATAGAAATATTTGTGACTGGCATATAGCTGCCTACATGAGCACTGCATTCTCACCAGGGAGATGAGATGCTGTTGGTATGTGTTCCAATATCAGGGAAGGAAATTGTGAAGTCAGCAGATCATGTCATTGATGTGGATTTCAGACTATAAACCCTCACCTTTACTTAAAGTGATCAGCTATAAAAGAGGAGAGTCATAAAAGGGATTGCATAGGCTCAGGAATGAGGTAGTGTGTTTAAGATGCTGATATAAGCATGTCTTTGAGGTTTTTGATTCTTTTGTATGCAGACAGAAATTTATAACTGAGGAAAGTGCAATTTTTTGGTAATCTGTATTTTTCATAAAAGGTTTTAACAAGTTTGTCCCCATCCCCCCATATTTTTTTTCTTGTGGATTTTGGGTAAAAGATTAAAAATTCTTTCATGAGGATTAGGTTGAACGTCGAGATAATCTAGCTATTTTCTGTTGTTATTTATTAGATAATTTATATTCAGCAGATTGATTTGCCTAAATATCACTTTAGCCTCACAGGTGTCAGACAGCTGAGGGCAACACCCGAGGTTTTTGATACCTGTGAGGTTAGGGTGATATCAGGAAAGTCAACTTCCTGGATACCATCCAGGCAACATATCAACCTGCTATTATCCTGCTGCCAATATATCAACCTGCTGACTGAATATCAACCATCTGTCATGCACCAACAAACACTAACAAATAGTGTGAAAGATGTTATTTAAATTTCACAACCTGATATTACTAAACCAGGTATAGATTCTTTTGTTTAGAATGAAGGAAATCTAATGTATCACTCATTATTTTTAAGACATTGGAATAAATGGGTTTGTTTAATATTTTATAATGTTTTTGATTTGAAAGTAACATATAGGCTTCCTTAAAGGAAAGGAAGCTGTTTGTAACAAACCAAGACAGTGTTGTTACAAAACATTTAGAGAATGTTTGAAATGACAATTAATAATTAAAAATCCATCTAAATTGCAATACAAGTGCTGGTGATAATGTTAACATAAACAAATATAAGGCAACATTACTAATATTTGCTTGTGCAAATTGATAAAAGTAAAAGCTTTTATTGAATGTTGTGTGATCCCTCCACCTCCACTCCCCTACCCCCACTCTTCTCCCAGAGAGTCTATAATTCAGTTTGAAAAGGAATTTTTAGTAATGATAAAGGAGAGATAGGAAAGCCTCCTTCAATTCAACAAAAACAACTTCATCTAATTAAAAAAGTTACTGCAAGCAACCAGCAACAGCAGATTCAAAGTTTAGACTACTGCTGCTCACTGCACTTAAGGCGGGTAGAAAGGTTTATTCCAGATACCACCATGGTGAATACTAAATTTGCATTTCTAAGCATAATTTTGGACAGTTTCTTTCACTTTCTGTTTGATAATGGTAATGAATAGGTGATAATTCAATTTTTATTTCAATATTTCTTTAATAATTACCATAGGGCAAACGTTTAAAAACATCATAAAAAATAAAGTGAGAGGAAATGTTAAATATTAAGTACAGAATTATCAGTTTGTTCTAACCACTCTTGCTATAAGAGGGTTTCCACCCACCTTAAGTTTCACACTAAGTGCCCAGTTATTGAAGGCCTTGAAACTAGAAAATATGTGTGATCATATCATATTATTAATGTCTACTAATTGTAGAAATACTTGTCACAAATATATGTGAAAATGAGCTGTAAGATATAGGAAGGTAGTTGAACATAATGAAATGTCAAGTGAAGCTGAAACACTGTCACAACCAAGTTATTGGGTTTTGAAAATGGCAAATATTTTTCTCAAATCCTTCCCTTATATATTCTTAATTATATAAACACCTTTTTCATAATTGTTATCCTGCTATCCTCTTACTACATCACAGAATCTAATGTGGCTGTGAGTTCTTTATCATTCAGTCATGCCTTCATGTTATATTGCCAGATACTACCAATTTAAACTCATTAGCTAATTGTAATTCTCACCACCACTATTGGACCCTGAGAATCACCCTTGACATCCAATATGAAATTACAACCCCTTGTCTCTTGTTCTCAAGACTAATATCACCTGTATGTGTAATTACATTCCAAGTCCAATTCATCATCCAGTCACAGGGGACCACTATTAGCATCACTGTCATCAAAGAAATAACTGTATGCATATAAAAATGTTACTCAACATCATATTCCCTTAATCTTTCACTTAATTGGAAACATGTCTTTGTGGTATATGAAATGATTCAATCAATAAACCTCTATGTTATGTAATAATTAACTTCTTTCCTTTCATCAAATTCTACTTGATAGCTGCTCAAGTACAAAAAAAAAGGGAAACAGGCAATTTTATCAATACTGGACATGTTTATATATAAATATCACATACTAACTAATATTAATGGAGAATAACATTTATTTATATTTTTTATTAATCACATCATTCATAATTTTAAGTTGTAATACACATTAAGTCATACTAGAAATTAATTTTTCTCATAGTGGGACTTTAGGACAAAACAAAAAGTCAACTGAAAAGAATTTATTCTTTTAGATATTTATTACAAGACCTAGATATTTGATTTTTTACTATTATTCCCATCTTGAAACTCACAATCGGCAAATGTTGTAGGAGGTTGGCCATCAAGCGGCCATTGAGCGGCCATTGAGCGGCCATCAATTGTGGACTAATCTGCGAGTGGTTGGCGGGTGAGAAAACCCCAGGAACAAACAGGCAATGATTAGGAGGAGGTCACAAGTGATCGCCACCGCAATGTGACCAGAGCATTATAAATTATATTTTTCTTTCAAATTTAAAACATATAAAATTAACTTTTAAAATTGAAAAATCTGTTCTCAGTTGCCAGCCAGCTCATATTATGAAAGTTGTAAGCCTGCCAATCGAGCTAAATCACCTGTTATAAAACAGTAATGGATCTGTTCTGACACCTGCCAGCTAAACAGTCAAGAAGATACAAGCTTTTGCCTAGCTAATTCAGGATCAGGCTTTTACCGAGGTAATTCTCCTTCAAAATGTTCAGTTATTTTGAAAGTCTGCTTCCCTTTGTCTTAAAGTATTTTTAGTATGTTAACATAATGAGCCAAGGGCAAGCAGTAACCTGCTTCTGTGGTGTACCTAGTGTAAGCTATTGCAGGGATATATCTAGGTCATATTATATAGGTAGATTTGTGAAGCATAAGAAAGGGACTAGACCAGAATATAATGAAATGGGGGGTTTTGTTCACTTATTTAGCAGTACATCCTACACATAATTATATAATTATATTATGATTGCATCTAATGCTTTATAAAAAAATATATAATAGAGAATGAATCGAATCAGTGAACAATGAGAGTTGTCACATCATTTTTTTATGATTATTGTCTTCCCTCTCAATGAAATGTTAGCATATTTTGTTGATAACCATGATAAAGTTATATATAACAGAATTGTAAAGAGACTTAACATCTCAAAAGTTTCAATATCCTTAGTGATAAATCAAACAGTATTACAGCAGGTGATTAGTAAAGGGCCTGATGGGTGGAGTGGTGGAACTACAAGTGTAATTCCATTATAAAAACAACAACTTATAATTAACAGCTGATAATCTTTTTATCAGAGGTGATATGCAGATTGAACACGCTATATGAGGCTTTAGTGGTATCTTGTTATAAAAAACAATTTGATGGATCCATTCAGTCTTTAAGATAATCACCACCATGGAAAACTGTGTCATAAAAATGAGTGCTGCAGAGGTTTGGTATAACAGTTCATTGTTATGTCATTAAAAGATAGGTCATTATGTTGCAACTGTATTTCATGAAGTGACACTCCCAAACTTTGCTTTGCTTATAAACTGAAAGCCTGGTTAAAAACTTAAGTTGAGTCACTTGTAATGCTGCATTCCTTTGATACGGTGAAGACGGTGATCTCACTGCTGGTGTACACGGTTATCACCGTGTCCATGTTTCAAAGGAACACTTTTCACCATATGCCGCCATTTATTCTGCTTACAATACACTACGCTGACGTCACAAATCGGTGCGGTGAAGTCGGTGTCACATTTTAAAACACCGTTTTCAGGCGGTGTACACCAACCGGTGACAAGCAATGGAACAGAATTTCTTGCGGTGTATACCGTGTACACCATTTACACAGGGTCAAAGGAATGCAGCATAACTCCCTTTGTAAAAATCGTAGTATAGTGGGGATCAACAATACCAGTAGGGTGCCAATATCCAGGGAGTAAAGACAATCTACAGGTCAAAATAATCACAAACAAAAAGACACAAAGATTTGGTATGCTTAATCAAGATAAATTGGTTGGGGGTAATTAAAGGATGGGACAGAGAGGAATGTCAAATTGTTACAGTTGTAACTATCTCAAAATAGCAATAATTAAAATAAGACAATGAGTTGTCTGGTTTTACCCCATCCCACCCTGCTCTACATGAGTTCAGAGCCTTTATCATAAAAAAATTCCATTCTAAATCAAGAAATATTGTGTTCCAAATACTTAAATGAATATAACAGGCTTTGCAGGGTCTTTTGGACTTTTACCTGATTTTTATTTTTTTCTGATGATAAATTGTAATAAAATAATTAAAATAACAGGGTCCTCGAATCTACTCTGCAAACTTACTGAGTGTGTTAATGAATGAATCTGTAAATGAAATAACAACACTCCTAAACAGTGAACCTGATCTTTTATTTTATCAAGCTTTTTTATTGTATTTTAATTATAGCAAGAGTGGTTAGAACAAACTGATAATTCTGTACTTAATCATATGTGAGGAAGCAGATAGGAATGCTTCCTCCAGGGGTAGGGGTGTTGGCGTATGGTTGGATAGTTGATGATTGCATTGGGGTTGAAGTTGAAGGTTGAGCAGGAAGTTGAGCAGAATTCGGGCCCTTCGCTGGACCTGAAAAAATAAAGCCACCAGACTGTTAAAATTTGAAAATGTTATCTTTTTATTTCTTTTAGCATGTCACTTTAGAAACACAATAAGCAGGCCAGCATCCCAAAAGTCAAATCTCCAAAGGGAAGGTGATTAGTCCCCTGATTTGCTGCCAACTTTGGTAGTCAGGGCTAGAATACAGTGGCCAACTGTCATCCCCATTATAAACATTGAATCTGGCCTGTTGAGAGCAGTGCTTGCTTTGAGGGCCATGTGCTTTGGAGTTTGACTGCTGCAGTCATATGGGATATGTGGGGTTTGATGTAAAGAAGAGGTGATGCTCTCTGAGTATTGCTAGGTGTGCTAGTGATTATGTGCTTTGAGGAAGTATGTGTGGGATTGGGGTGGTAGTGTGGGAGACATGATCAAAAAGGTGTTTCCTTATTTAATATAACTGTTCTATTGGAAATATGTCTGTATGTTTTTAATCAAAGAATCAAGGTTGTGTGTGTGTGTGTGTTGGGGTAGAGGTGGGGGAGGGGGGTACTAGAAAGCCCAGTATTATAGTATTATTGTTATATATCTTTGCTAATATTGTTATATATTTACAGACACTATTACAACAAGGTAATGAATGACATTTCATTGTTGACAAATTTATTGTTCAGAACACATAAATTTATGATGGAATCCTCACATTTCATGATTGCTTAATGGATCATTCCCTATGCTCTACATATGGTCATAAGGAAACACTCACATATCTCATTGTGGTAGTCATAAGCAAGCTTTTTATATATCTTCTGAATCTCCAGGAAATTCCAGTGTAAAACGAGCAGGCTTTGCTTTTGCTGACATTATTGTTCATTTGATTTTTACTGTCTACTCATTGAATCAAACACTTTAGAAATAATCTATGACCCTGCTGTACATTCACCCCTATTCATATGCCCAATATGCCAGTCGTGGTTGAAGATACAGTGATGATTTTTAATAGAACAGGGGGGTATTTTAAACTTACATTGGAGAAAGATTGTTGACGTTGGTTCATCAAATTCACGCCAGACATCAGCTGAAACATTATTAGGAATTCAATTATCAGCCTATCACCAATTAAAAACGTTATCACGAATTCCATTATCATTTTGTTTGTTCTTTAAACATCATAACAGTCCATAACATAAGTATTTCCTTCACCACTTTATATGTTATTGGCATAGAGATATAGAATTAATGCTGCTGCTTATAGCAAAAGGAAAATATAAGCAAATGATTTACCTCTGCTCAGAATCTGTTCCACGAAAACTCTGATTGAGACTTGAAATATTTCGTCATCACAGGTTGAAGGTGAAATTGGTGAGAATGGTGGCAATTGAATTGGGGTAGGATCCATATCTATAACAATGAGTTATATGGAATCAAAATATCATTATAATTGGTTGTGTTAAAAGGCAAATGCTGATTAGAACCATTTTTGTGGATAAAGTGGTGCACAGCTTAATATAGTGGGTGATCTGCTTCATAAGTTCTCTAGTTATGGGCAAAAAGAAAGTTTTGTAACAATATCATTTACACAAATGTTAAACTGAAAGCCAGCCACGCCCAATTCACACACACAACTCCACTGTAATAGAGTTGACCATTACATTTTACTTGATAAATTTTAAAACACCCTTATTTTTATCAAGAGACATTGAGATATTTGACCTAATTTGACTTTTTTTGACCTAATTTGACTGAATTTGACCTCATTTGACCTCATTTGACTTTATTTGACCTCATTTGACTCATTTGACTTTTTTTTTGTATTAATTAATTAATTAATTGTACTAAGGTATTTGCCTGTCACCAAGGCCCTTTATATCTGTACCACCAGTCAGCAGTCTACCTTTCTCTTTTGCTAGCTAGCGAGTAGAGTTGTATTATATATATCAATATATCTATCAGGAGTAAGTCTAATAGAAATTGGAGAAGAAGGCTGAGGAGTGGTTTGTAGTAAGAGGTTTGTTGTGTAGCTGTAATGGTTTAACTAACAATTCACATTTTGTTTGTTATGTGTCATTTTCGTATATCAAACAATAATCAACATGTTAATTATATATTGAGTCTTTTGAAAGACTATAAGGTTAGTAAGTGTAGAAGCACTGCCTAAGCTCTTAGAAGTCTCCTTTTTTGGTTGAAAAACACAATGGCCAAAAGTTACATTTAAGCTCCTCTTCCTCACTTACAAGGCACTTAATGGCAAAGCACCTGCCTACTTAAAAGATCTTCTTAAACCTTACTCTCCAGGCCGAGTCCTTCGATTGTCTGATAAACGTTTACTGTGTGTGCCTTCATCTCTTTTAAAAGGTTTTGGTGACAGAACTTTTGCGTTTGCAGCCCCTTCTGCTTGGAAACTTCTTCCTATAGACATTAGAATGTCCCTTTCTTTGGATATGTTCAAAACTATGCTTAAAACTCACTTATTCAGCCAGGCCCATGATAAATAAATAGTTTGTCTTTCTGTTTTACTTTCATCCATTTTTGTTTGAGCAACTTGTTTAAACTCATTTTAAATATTCTTTTAGGATTGCAAAAAAATGTTTTGTTGTATGTATTTTATTTTGTAAAGTCCATTGAACTTCCTAGGAAATTGGACTATCAATAAATTTATTATATATATTATTATTACACCTTTGGTGTATCTTAATTATCAATCAGCACACACCACTTGAATAGCTACATCTGATGTAGGGGATTAGGAACATTTAGCATAATTATCAAGCAGCACATCTCAGCTTTGTTGTTAGAGGTGATCTTGAAAGGATAGGCAATTCAAGTGGCACATATCAGTTGAGTTGGTACAGATGGTTTGGGGATTAAGAGCATCAAGGGTTAGCTAATTAAGAATTGGGGACAGACTTCACATCAGAAGGAATGCAGCCCAAAAGTTTAAACACTTTGTCATTTTTGTTCACAAAACCCAAAAATATAACCTAAATTGTAAATTATAATTAACTTCTTGTCTGCTAATAGCTAGTCTGACATGACTGTGCACTTTCTCTTACTTTGTGTTCAATTTTCAGTGGTTTTCATTTGGTATGTGAATTTGTACTAACATGTATCAAATTTGAAAGTTAATAGCTCTTGAACAGACTTAAACAGCTTTCATCAACTGGAATATATATCAAAATTGTAAAATTGCAAAATTCATCAGTATGAAGTATTGAGCCCCAAACTGTTCAGAAGTAGGCAAAGCTTTGCAAAACTTGTGTTGTCACAGTAATATACCATAATTTCACTATTTTGTTGTCTTACTTAGACCTCAGACAGCAGAAATTTGAGTAGAAACCAAATAGAAACCTATATTTTTCAAAATGACATTTCAATGATGATAACAAAAATATTCAAGCGGTGAGCCATTTCTAAATAATGTTACATGCTTTCACACATTGCCATTGCTTGGCCTTGTCAAAATTTGTTACATTGTGCCAATATTTAAAGGAATGCATGGCTGGTCATTCAATGTTGGTTTCCATTGGTTTATGTTTACATTATCAATAGCAGTTATATTGCGAATTTACTTGTTTTTATATTCTTAAATGGATTTGCACAACAGTAGGTTGATTCTGTTAATGTTTTGTTGCAATATTGTCTTTGTTTTATTTAAATTGGTAACTCGGTCAATATTTAGTTAGAAACACCTTCTATCCCTTTAACAACACTGTCTAATTGAAAATTGACATATATAGATAAAATGATATAATGGCTTACCAAATAAGTTTGTTCTATCCTGTTGTGAATCCTGTCTGTTCTATCCAAATGTGAATCCTGTGTGTTGTAGAGTAGCAAGGTGTGGGTCAATGGTGTGAAGATAAATGATACCAAATGACATTGGGTGAGCCTTATATAACCCTAACCCTGTGACTATGCAAAACTATATTTATTACAATGCAAACACATAGAGCAATCAAGGAATAATTTCCCTAAAGTTGAGTTATTACAGCTGCTGAAGGTGGCTGTGCATGAAAGGATGGCCTATTAAGACACACTTCAACATTTGTGGGGACACTTGACATCAGTTAGAAATAATGTCTAATTATGGATGGCCAACTCAGACAAAAGAGGAAGTTGTCAATTAATTAATAAGGGTTTTATGGAATCAATGTGCACATAGCTATTTTATCAAAGGGACTTGTTAATATGTTAGAGTTCAAGGCAGTTGGAAACCCTCTTGGTTATTGCAAGAGTGACTAAGACTAAACTGATAATTCTGTCCTTAATATTTAACATTTCTCCTCACTTTCTTTCTTATCATGCTTATAAATGTTTGCCCTTGAGTAACAAAAAGAGAAATATTGAAAGAACAAATCGTATTATATAATTAATATTAGATAACCTTGAATTTTATGGTTTCTTCATTTTTCTTCTCCTCGCTTCAAAATTTCACAAACGTCCTCAGTCTTTTACATAATCTTTAACAATCCTATAT
>Ga0316188_10000701_pt1 | contig 15008 bp, 10 predicted proteins | sample Phiworburrow1_MG_FD_204933 | JGI IMG/M metagenome (GOLD analysis project Ga0316188, IMG submission 204933) | Coastal sediment microbial communities from Maine, United States - Phippsburg worm burrow 1 | ecosystem: Environmental > Aquatic > Marine > Coastal > Sediment | place: USA: Maine...
GGCGGCGTTCTGGTTCATCTCGATGGAGCGGTCGTGCCAGGCGCAGTTGATGGCGATGGCCGCCGGCGACCCGATCGAGATCCGCGACGAGTACGCCACCTACACCCAGCAGAACACCGGGTTCCACGCGGCCGGATGGTTCAGCTTCCAGCCGCTGTGGGACGAGATCGCCCGCACCGATCCCGAACTGTTCGAGTAGGCCCTGTCCGCTGCCCCGACGCCGACGGGGCCGGTCACCCGTTGGCTGAACACCACCCAACCGGAGGCACTGTTCGTCCTGTCGGCGGTGTCGCAGTACATCGGCGCCGTCATCGCCGTCGCGCTGTTCGACGAGGTCGCCCCGCAGACGGTCGCCTGGTTCCGCGTCATCGGCGCCGCGGTCGCCGTGGTTCTCGCGTCACGAGCCTGGCGTCAGAAGTGGAGTCGCGCCGAACTCGTTGCCGCAGCGCTGTTCGGCATCGCCACCGCACTGATGAACACGTTCTTCTATCTCGGCATCGACCGCGTCGACCTCGGGATCGCAGTGACCATCGAGTTCATCGGGCCGATCACGGTTGCCGCAATCGCCACCCGGAGCCGCCGCAACGCGCTGGCACTGTTGTTCGCCATCGCCGGTGTGGCCGTCCTCGGCGGCACGGAGATCGGTGGCAACCCGCTCGGGCTGTTCTTCATCTTCCTGGCCTCGGTGATGTGGGCCGCCTACATCGTGATCGGTGCACGGGTCGCCCGGTTCGATCGGGGCGTCTCGGGCCTCGGCGTCGGGCTCGCGATCGGTGCGCTCGCGATCGCTCCGATCGGCGCCCCCGGCAGCCTCGACGTGTGGAGCTCGCCACGCCTGCTCGCGCTGTGCCTGCTCGTCGGCGTGTTCTCGAACGCGATCGGGTACGGCATCGACCAGTTCACGATGCGGCGCATTCCCGTGCGCAGGTTCTCGCTCCTGCTCGCCCTGCTGCCGGTGACGGCGGTGCTGATCGGGTGGATCGCCCTCGACCAACAACCGGGCGCCGTCGAGTTCGCGGGCATCGCGCTCGTGATCATCGGGGTGCTCATCCAGGAGCGCGAGGAGCTCGGCCCGATCGAACGCGAAGTCCTCGTCGAGCCGAGCTGACAGCCGACAGAACCGCTGCGGATCGCACGCTCCCACTACGCTCCAACCGCCGTAGGGGCTCGGCCCCACCACATCACGTCGGAGCCACCTTGAGATCACTCTTCCAACGCCGCGGGGACCGATCGGTCCCGACATACATGCTCGAGATCTTCGTGATCAGCGCGGCGGCGCTCCTGCTCGAGATCGCCTACACGCGCATCATCTCGTTCAAGCTCTACTACTACTACACGTATCTCGTGATCGGACTGGCGCTGCTCGGGCTCGGATCCGGTGCCGTCGTCGTCGCCGTCTCCCGACGGCTGGACGGGTTGGGAACGAGGTCGCTGCTCGCCCGGTGTGCGATCGGATCCGCCGTCGGTGTCGTCGTCGGCTACATCGCCGTCGCGGTGACTCCGCTCGACACGATCGAGATGTGGACCGGCAGCCGAACCACGCAACTCGTCGCGATGGGCGAGTTGCTGATCATCGCGCTCGGCCTGTACGTCAGCTTCCTGCCGATCGGCATGTGCGTCTCGGCGCTCTTCGCCCGTCGACCTGACGACATCAACCGCCTCTACTTCTCCGACCTCGTCGGAGCGGCGATGGCCTGCCTCGTCGTCGTGCCGCTCATCGCCACCGTCGGTCCGGTGTCGATCATCGCGCTGGCCGGCATCATGCTGCTCGCCATCGGTCTCCACCTGGCGGAGATCGAGTGGCGGTCGAACCTCGGCCGGGCCCTCGCCATCGGCGCTGCCGGACTCGCCGTGATGCTCGCCGTCGTGGTGATCAGCCCGGGCGCCGCTCCCGAGATCCGCACCGAGGAGAGCAAGGGCGTGCGACCGGGCTCCAACCTCTCGGCATCGGAGTGGAGCGCGCTCTTCCGAGTCGACGCCCAGGAGCTCCCCGACGCCACCATCCTGTACCACGACGGCACCTGGGGCTCCGCGATCTGGCCGTGGGACGGCGACCCCGCCTCGCTGACGAAGTTCGACGACGACGTGCGATCGGTGCCGTTCGCGGCGCTGGGTACGCCACCCGAACGCATGCTGATCATCGGCGCCGCGGGCGGCCACGAGATCGAGGCCGCCATCCACTTCGGCGCCAAGCAGATCGACGCGGTCGAACTGAACCCGGCGACCGCCGGGCTGCTGAGAGGCAAGTACGCCGAGTACACCTCGAACCTCACCGAACGACCCGAGGTCAACTACGTCGTCGGCGACGGTCGCAGCTACCTCGCCAAGTCCGACAACGACTACGACCTCATCTGGTTCGTCGCCCCCGACAGCTATGCCGCCTCGAACGCCGCCTCGAGCGGTGCGTTCGTGCTCTCCGAGAGCTACCTGTACACGCGGGAGATGATCGAGGAGTCGCTCGGCCACGTCACCAACGACGGCATGGTGGTGATGCAGTTCGGTGAGGTCGACTACGAAGCGCGCCCGAACCGCACGGCGCGCCTCGCGGCGACGGCCCGCTCCGCGTACGAGGCATCCGACTTCGGCGACGTCACGAAGAACCTGGCCATCGTCACGACCGCCGAGGCGGCGATCTTCGACTTCGCGCCGTACAACTTCTCGACCACGATCATGAAGGCATCTCCGTTCACCGACGGAGAACTCGACCGCATCGAAGCGCAGCTCGCCATCGTGCCGGGCGGCACGGCGCGCTACCTGCCGGAGCGCACCGCGGAGGCCGACAGCCCCGTCACCGACATCCTCACGCTGCCCCGTGACGAAGCCGACGACTACATCGCCGCGTACCCGTACGACGTCCGCGCGATCAGCGACGACCGTCCGTTCTTCTGGCACTTCACGCCCTTCTCCGACGTGGTCCGCCACCTCGCCGACCCCGTGAGCAACTTCGACATCGAAGTCGGCATCGGCGAACGGGTCCTGGTCGTGCTGCTCGGGCTCTCGATCCTGCTCGCGGCCGTGTTCCTGCTGTTGCCGTTCGTGCTCGTGCGCGACACGTGGAAACAGCTGCCCTACAAGGCCAACACCGCGCCGATCTTCGCCATCCTCGGCCTCGCGTTCATCGCGTTCGAGATCACGCTCATCCAGCGGTTCTCGCTCGTGCTGGGATACCCCACGTACTCGCTCACCGTGACGCTGATGGCGATCCTGCTCTCGACCGGTGTCGGGTCGCTCGTCAGCGCCCGGTGGCACCACACCCCGCAACGGATGCTCACCGCGCTGGCGATCGCCATCGTCGGACTCGGCCTGTTCTACGGCTTCCTCGCCCCGTCGCTCGAGGATGCGCTGTTGAGCTGGCCGTTGCTGGTCAAGGCCGCCGTCGTCGCTCTGATCTGCGCGCCGCTCGGGTTCTGCCTCGGCATGTTCATGCCGCTCACGATCTCGCTCGTCGCTCGCGACAGCTCGCACTCGCGCGAGTACGTGGCGTGGGGCTGGGCGATCAACGGGTTCTTCTCGGTGATCGGGTCCACCCTGACGACGATGGTGTCGATGACGATCGGGTTCCGGTCGGTGCTGTTCGGAGCGGTGCTGCTCTACCTCGTGGTGATCGCGCTCCTCGCACGGCTCGCGACCCGGGTGGTGAGCGCCGAGGCCTGAGCGCGAGACTCCGCCGATGGACGACCCCGCTCTGCCCTTCGACGACACGCAGGACTTCGACGACACCGAGCGTGGTTTCGTCGCCCGGGCGACGACCCGACAGATCACCGCTGCCGACGGGCGCGTCGTCTGGGATCTCGATGCGTACCGCTTCCTCGACGAGTCGCCGCCCGACACCGCGCACCCGAGTCTGTGGCGTCAGGGCCAACTCCTGATCCGTGACGGGCTGTTCGAGGTGGTCCCGGGCATCTACCAGCTGCGCGGCTTCGACCTGTCGGTGATGAGCGTGATCGAGGGCGAGACCGGCGTGATCGTGATCGACCCGCTCATCTCCAAGGAGACCGCCGCCGCCGCATGGGCGCTGTACCAGGAACACCGGGGACCACGCACGGTCGTGGCGATGATCTACACGCACTCCCACATCGACCACTTCGGCGGCGTGAAGGGGATCATCACCGACGACGACGTCGAGTCCGGGCGTGTGGCCGTGATCGCCCCCGAGGGATTCATGGAGGAGGCGATCGCCGAGAACGTGTTCGCCGGCACCGCGATGGGGCGGCGCTCCGACTTCATGTACGGCGCGGCACTCCCCAAGGGGCCGGACGCGCAGATCGGCACGGGACTCGGCCAGACGACCTCGACGGGCGAGCCGACGTTGATCCCTCCGACCCTCGACATCACCACGACGGGACAGGAGTTGACGATCGACGGCGTCCGGATGGTGTTCCAGGTCACGCCTGGCACCGAGGCACCCGCGGAGATGAACTTCTACTTCCCCGACCACAAGGCGCTGTGCACGGCGGAGAACACGTCGCACACGCTCCACAACATCGTGACGCTGCGCGGCGCCCAGGTGCGAGACGCCCGCCGGTGGGCCGCCTATCTCACCGAGACGATCGACCTCTGGGGCGACGACCTCGACGTGGTGTTCGCCTCGCACCACTGGCCCACCTGGGGTCGCGAACGCGCCGTCGAGTTCCTCGCGATGCAGCGTGACATGTACGCCTACCTCCACGACCAGACGCTGCGGCTGATGAATCTCGGTTACGTCGGTGCCGAGATCGCGGAGATGTTGGAGATGCCGCCTGCCCTGGCCGCGCAGTGGCACACGCATGGCTACTACGGCTCGGTGAGCCACAACGTCAAGGCCGTCTACCAGCGCTATCTCGGCTGGTACGACGGGAACCCGGCGCATCTGTGGCAGCACCCGCCCGAGGCCGCCGCCCGGCGCTACGTGTCGGCGATGGGCGGCGCCGATGCCGCCGTCGCGATCGCCCGTGCCGCGTTCGACGACGGCGACCTGCGTTGGGCCGTCGAAGTCCTGAATCACGTGCTCTTCGCCGACGAGCACCACGCCGAGGCCCGTGCGCTGCAGGCCGACGCATTCGAGCGGATCGCGTTCGGTGCCGAGAACGGCACGTGGCGCAACGTGTTCCTGGTCGGCGCCAAGGAGCTTCGTGACGGCGAGCCGGCCACGGCCGCGAACCGCGGTGCCCCCGACCTGCTCGGAGCGCTCTCGGTCGAACAGATCCTGAGCAGCGTCGCCATCCGCATCGACGGCCCGAAGGCATGGGACGAGCATCTCGTGCTGTCCTTCGTGATCACCGACCTCGACGAGACCTACGTGTTCGAACTCCGCAACGGCGTCGCGAACCATCGACGGACGGTGGCGCCGGCGGAATCCAGCACCACACTGCGCCTCGCCAGGCGCACGCTGATCGGCCTGATGACCGGTCGGGTCGACTTCCCCGCGGCGCTCGCCGACGGAACGATCGTGATCGAGGGCGACCCTGGCGACCTCGTCCGCCTCGTGTCGGTTCTCGGCAAGGTCGAGCGCAACTTCCCCATCGTCACCCCCTAGATGAGACGCGGGGTCAGACCCCGCGTCTCATTCAGTGGCTGAGGCCGGGGGCGCAGAGACCGTCGAGTTCCATGATCTCGATGCGATCGCGGTTGGCCCAGGTCACCTCGTTGGCCGGGTCGGGCTTCAGGTTGAAGACCCGGAACTCCATGTCGATCGTGTCGACGGTCAGGATGCGCCCGATCAGCGGGTCACCCAGGCCGAGGATGACCTTGATCGTCTCGAGCGCCTGGATCGACCCGATGATTCCGGGCAGCACGCCGAGCACACCGGCCTCGGCGCAGCTCGGGGCCAATTCGGCGGGCGGCGGCTCGGGGACCATGTCGCGGTACGTCGGGCCCTTGGTCGGGTGGAACACGCTGACCATGCCCTCGAAGCGGAAGATCGAGCCGTGGACGACGGGGATGCCGAGCTTCACGCTCGCATCGTTCAGGAGGTAGCGGCTCGGGAAGTTGTCGGCGCCGTCGACGATCACGTCGTAACCCGAGATGATGTCGATGATGTTCGACGCATCGAGACGGGTGTCGTAGGTGACCACGTCGACGTCGGGGTTGAGCATGGTCAAGGTCTTCTTCGCCGAGTCGACCTTGCGGTCACCGATGCGGTCGATGTTGTGCAGGATCTGGCGTTGCAGGTTCGACGAGTCGACCTCGTCCATGTCGACGATGCCGATCGTGCCGACTCCGGCCGCGGCGAGGTAGAGCGCCGCGGGTGAGCCGAGCCCTCCGGCTCCGAGCATCAGCACCTTGGCGCCGAGCAGCTTGACCTGGCCCTCGGTGCCGACCTCGGGCAGCAGGAGGTGGCGCTTGTAGCGGTTGTTCTGTTCGGGCGTCAGCGAGGCGGGCTGCTTCCACGGCCGACCCTCGTCCTTCCAGCGACCGAAACCACCCTCCATCGACTCGACATCGGTGAAGCCGAGCTGGGCGAGCGTCACCGCAGCGAACGCAGAACGGATGCCGCCGGCGCAGTAGACGACGACAGGGGCGTTCTTGTCGGCGATGCGGTTCTCGATCTGGGCTTCGAGGTGGCCACGAGGAATGTGGATGGCACCAGGGATCGCGCCCTCCTCGTACTCGTCGGGTTCGCGGACGTCGAGTGCGATCGCACCGGCGGCGATGCGGGCCGCGGCGCCTTCGGGATCGACCTCGCGGATCTCGGATTTCGCAGCGGCGAGCAGGTCACGGAACGTTGCCATCCCGAAAGCCTACCGACTCGGTCAGGATTCGAAACCGCTCCGTCATCACCTCTGAAATTCTCCCCCGGGTGCGCGCTGGGCGCACACCGGGAGGAGAATTTCGGGGGTCATGAGGTGGTGTCTCGTCGGTCGAGGAATCTCGTCAGCGGCGCCGGGAGTGCTGCCGGACGGTCGCCCCAGTCGTACACCACGGCCGAGCCGGCGACGACGTCCTGGAGCGCTCGACGACGACGATCGACGAGGGCCATCAGGGCACCGAGGCCAAGCACGAGGAAACTGAATGGCAGCACGACCGTCCGGATCGCGGCGGCACCTGGGCTCAGCGGCGAGCCGTCGCTGCGCACCACCTTGAGACCGAAGAGCCCCTGGGACAACGTGCGACCGGTGATGGCCTGCGACATCCAGAAGTACGAGAAGCCGTAGATCAGCAACACCACCCCGGCAATCCAGCCGCTCGACTCGGTCAGGTCGAGCGAACCGCCGAACAGCACGTTGACCAAGTACGAGACGCCCGCGATCAGCAGCGTGAACGTCGAGGAGATCACGAACAGGTCGAGCGTCAGCGCACCGACGCGCGACACCGGTCCGGCGTAGCGCCCACTCATCGTGTGCGGCGCTGTCGCCGGCAAATCGTGGCCGACGGCGAGCGGCGGCCCGGCCGGGAGCGATTCGTAGTCGCGCCGGAGCAGGCCGCTGACGGCGCGCATGGAGACCTCGTCGATACCGACGACCTGGCGCCGCAGCAGGTCGATGAAGCGACCGAAGACGCCCTTCGTGCTCTGCGCGACGATGGCGTCGATGTCGAGCGACGCAGCGATGGCGTCGACGTCGACACGAGCGACCACACGATCCACGTCGACACGATCCACGACGGCATCCAGATCGACGCGATCGATCACCCGCTGCACGTCGACACGATCCACAACGGCATCCAGATCGACGCGATCGATCACCCGCTGCACGTCGACCTGATCCACGACGGCATCCAGATCGACGCGATCGATCACCCGCTGCACGTCGACCTGATCCACAACGGCATCCAGATCGAGCCGGGCGACGATGCGCTCGACATCGACTCGGTCGACGATTGCATCGACGTCGAGCCGGGCGACGAGCCGATCGAGATCGACCCGATGCAGCACCGCGTCGAGATCGACCCGGTCCAGGAGCGCATCGAGGTCGAGCCGGACCACCAGTGCGTTGACGTCGATGCGATCGAGCACGGCATCGACGTCGATGCGGTCGATCAGCGCATTCACGTCGATGCGGTCGACGAGGTCGTCGGGATCGACCGCATCTGCGACCACGGGGACGACCACCGAGGCGATCGCGTCGAACGGACGCTGGAACACACCCCTCGCGCGCTCGCGCTCGGTCATACCCGAATTGTACCCTCCGATCGACCGGCCACCGAGATGACGCCAGGCTCCTCACCCGACGAACGCCATGACCGAATCCCGCCGCGATCCGACCCCGACGACCACTACCGTCGACGGCGTGTCCGCGGCCCTCCCCGACCATCACCAGGCCGTCTCTGCGTCCCGACCCGGTGACGAGCAATTCACCCCGACCGACTGGTCGCTCTTCGTTGCCGTGGCGACCATCTGGGGCGCGTCGTTCCTGTTCATCGACATCGGGCTCGATGCCCTCCCGCCCGGCGTCATCACGCTGATGCGCGTCGGGCTCGGCGCGCTGGCACTCGCCGTGATTCCCCGTCGCCGAACTCCCGTGCTCCCCGCGGACCGCAGCCGCGTCGTCGCGTTGTCCGTCGTCTGGGTGGCGGTGCCGTTCACCCTGTTCCCGATCGCCGAACAGCACATCAGCTCCGCGGTCGCCGGCCTGCTCAACGGCGGCACTCCCATCTTCGCGGCGATCTTCGCGGTCGCCCTGTTCCGACAACGGACACGCGGTGCCCAGCTGCTCGGCATCGCCATCGGGTTCGTCGGTGTCGTCCTCGTGAGTCTTCCCTCGATCGGCGACGGCTCCAGCGAAGCGCTCGGTGTCGCTCTCGTGGTCGGCGCGACGGTCTGCTACGGACTCGCCGTCACGATCGCGGCACCGCTGCAGCAGCGCTACGGGTCGGTCAACCTGATGGCCAACGTGCTGGCCCTCGCAACGCTGTGGACCGCCCCGTACGGGCTGTGGCAGATCGGCGACGCGAGTTGGGAACTCGGACCGGTCCTCGCGGTCGCCGTGCTCGGCGTGCTCGGCACGGGCGTCGCCTTCGCGCTGATGGGCGACCTCGTCGGCCGTGTCGGCTCCACGCGGGCGTCGTTCATCACCTACCTGATCCCCGCCGTGGCACTGGTCCTCGGTGTCACGTTCCGCGGTGACGAAGTCGTCGCGCTCGAACTGATCGGCATCGCGTTCGTCATCGCCGGAGCGGTGCTTGCGAGCCGACGGGTCTCCGTCCGCTAGATCTCGACGAGCGCCGGCAGGATCTCGCCGATCTGCCCGAGGAGCAGCCAGTTGGCATACCGGTCCATCGCTGTCTCGGCGCCGTTCAGGATGATCACCTGGGCGCCACCTGCTCTGGCCCGCGGCACACAGTTGGCTGCCGGGAACACGCTGAGCGTCGAGCCGACGGCGAGGATCAGATCGCATTCGTCGCTCGCGCGCAGCGCCCGCTCGATCACCTCGGGGACGAGTGCCTGCCCGAAGCTGATCGTGTCGCTCTTGAGGATGCCACCACAGACGAGGCAGGGCGGATCGTCCTCACCGGCACGGACCCGGTCGAGTGACTCGGCCATCGGACGACGGTCGTCGCAGCTCCAGCAGCGCGTGAACCAGACCGTGCCGTGCACCTCGATCACTTTGGCCGGATCGTTGCCGGCCTTCTGGTGCAGGCCGTCGATGTTCTGGGTCACGACCGCGTGCAGCTGTCCCCGACGTTCCAGTTCCACGATCGCCGCGTGGCCGGGGTTCGGCTCGGCGGTCCACGCCGGGGTGACCAACCGGTTCTGCCACGCCGCGACCCGAACGTCGCGGTCGCCGAGGTAGAAGCGGATGTCCGATGCCTTCTCCGCATCGGGGTTCTTCGTCCAGAGTCCGTTCGGCCCGCGGAAGTCCGGAATTCCCGAATCGGTCGAGATCCCTGCGCCCGACAGCACCACGATCCGTTCGGCCGCGCGCACGGCCTCCGTCGCGGCGGCGACCAGATCCGAGGACATCGCGCCACTGTGCCGGGCGCGGACCACGGCGGGCAACTTCAGCGGCGATGAGCGAATCCCGCACATGCGGAGCGTTCGCTCATCGCCCAGTGTCAGGACGTCGTGGTGAGCGCGGCGAGCGCGGCGGCGAAGACCTCCGTGTGGCGGTCGACGTCGCCCGCGACATGCGCCGGCGACAACAGCGCCATGTTGTGGAACGGTGTCATCAGGATCCCGCGGTTGAGCGACCACAGGTGCATGAACGCATCGAGTTGGTCGTCGACCGCCGCCGCCGCGTCGGCACCGTTCACCGGCAGCGGGCAGAACCAGTACTCGGCCCGGCACCCCAACTGTTGCACCGACCACGGCAACTCGAAGCGGGCGATCGCCGCCGCGACACCGTCGGTCCAGCGCGTCGCCAGCGGGATCATGCGCTCGTAGTCCGCGTCCAACAGGGTGGTCGACAACGTGGCCCGGATCGCCGCCGTCGCCATCGCGCTGCCGGCGAGGGTGCCACCGACACCACCGACGTCGGCGTCGTGGCCGTGCAGCGCCGGATCGAGCGCCGCGGCGATCTCGTCGGTGACGCCATACGTCGCGACGGGGAATCCGCCACCGATCGGCTTGCCGATGACGACGATGTCGGGATCGAGTCCCCATGCGCGGGTACAGCCACCCGGCCCGGCCGAGATCGTGTGTGTCTCGTCGATGATCAACAGCACGCCATGACGGCGGGTGATCTCGCGCACCGCCTCGTGATAGCCGGCCTGCGGCAACACGATGCCGATGTTGGTGAGCGCCGGCTCCATCAGCAACGCCGCGACGTCGCCGTGCGCGAGCGCGGCGTCGAGCGCGTCGAGATCGTTGAACGGCACGACGCGTGTGGTCACCGCCGGATCGACCTGCGGTCCGATCGCGCCCGGTCGGCTGACGACCGCGCCGTCGGCTCCGAGAACCGCCAGCGTCTCGTCGACCGTGCCGTGGTAGCACCAGTCCATCACGGCGATCTTCGGGCGGCCGGTGAGGTGGCGGGCGAAGCGGAGCACGAAGCGATTGGCGTCGGTCGCCGAGGTGGTCAGCTGCCACTTCGACATGCCGAACCGGCGCGCCAGTTCGTCGGCCACCCACGCGGCGTCGGCGCTCGGCAACATCGTCGTCGACGTCGTCGCGGCAGCCGCGCGTCCGACGGTGCCGTGGCCGGTCATCGCTCCGGTGTCACCGAGGCAGAAGTCGACGTATTCGATGCCGTCGACGTCGACGAACCGAGCGCCCGACGCCTCGGCGACATGAACCGGGAACGCCCCCGGCCACCGGGTCATCCACGGCATGGGGACGCCGGCGAGCAGATGGCGTCTGCCCGCGGCAGCCAGTTCCGCCGATCTCGGGTGGAGTTCGACGAAACGCTCCTCCTCGGCAGACATCAGGTCAGCGAGGGCGCTGCGGTCGATCACGCTTCGAGAGGTCACGGCCCGACGGTAGCCTCGAACGGATGTCGGCTCAGGTGCTCAGTGAAGCGGCGCGTCGTCGTACGTTCGCGATCATCAGCCACCCCGACGCCGGCAAGACCACGCTCACCGAGAAGTTCCTGCTCTACGCGGGAGCGATCACCTCCGGCGGCGCCGTGAAAGCGCACGAGGGCCGACGTGCGGCCACCTCGGACTGGATGGAGATGGAGCAGACCCGCGGCATCTCGATCACCTCGACCGCGCTGAACTTCCCGTATCGCAAGCACGAGTTGAACCTCCTCGACACGCCGGGCCACCGCGACTTCTCCGAGGACACCTATCGAGTGCTCTCGGCGGTCGACGCCGTCGTGATGGTGCTCGACTCGGCCAAGGGCATCGAGCCCCAGACCCTCAAGTTGTTCGAAGTCTGCCGCTCGCGCAACCTGCCGGTGATCACGTTCCTCAACAAGCTCGATCGCCCCGGCCTGGAGCCGCTGGAGCTGCTCGACCAGATCGAGGATCAGATCGGGCTGCGCCCCACACCCGCCACGTGGCCCGTGGGCTCGTTCGGCGATCTGCGCGGCGTCATCGACCGCCGCACGGACATCTTCACCCGCTTCACCCGCACCGCACGCGGATCGCAGATCGCACCGGAAGAAGACGTGCCCGCCGATCGTGCCGCCTCCGAGGAGGGCTCGGCGTGGACGAAGAGCACCGAGGAGAGCGACCTGCTGAGCGCGATGGGCGCCGACGTCGATCTCGCGTCGTTCCTCGCCGGCGAGTCCACACCGGTGTTCGCCGGTTCGGCGTTGACCAACTTCGGAGTCCGCCATCTGCTCGACGCGATCGTCGACCTCGCACCCGCGCCGACCGCACGCCTCGACGTCGACGACAAGCCGCGCCACCTCGACGAGCCGTGTTCGGCCTTCGTGTTCAAGGTGCAGGCCAACATGGACCGCAACCATCGCGACCGGATCGCCTTCGCCCGGATCTGCTCGGGCAAGTTCGACCGCGGGATGGTGATGACCTGTGAGCGCACCGGCAAGCCGTTCGCCACCAAGTACGCCTCGACCGTCTTCGGCGCGGAGCGGACCACCGTCGACGAGGCCTTCCCCGGCGACGTCGTCGGTCTCGTCAACGCGACCGGGCTCAACATCGGCGACACGCTCTACGACGACTCGGGTGCTCCGGTTCAGTTCCCCCCGATCCCTGCGTTCGCCCCCGAGGTGTTCGCCACGGCCCGGCCGGTCGACACGGGCAAGACCAAGCAGTTCCGCAAGGGCCTCGACCAGCTCAACGAAGAAGGCGTCGTCCAGGTGCTCAAGGACCCCGACTGGGGCGATGCGTCGCCGGTGCTCGCCGCCGTCGGTCAGCTGCAGTTCGAGGTGTTCGCCAACCGCCTCGACATCGAGTTCAACGCTCCGATCGAACTGTCGTCGGCGCCCTACCAGGCGATCCGGCTCACCGACAAGGAGTCGGCGGCGCTGCTCCGCGAGAAGCCGGGGGTGCGCATCCTGGCGCGATTCGACGGGCACCTCGTGGCGTTGTTCGAGAACAAGTACGCACTGGCGCGCATCGAGCAGAACGAACCCGAGCTGATGCTCGACCACATCATCGCCGGCTGACCGCCGGCCCCGGCCGGATCACCAGGATCCGGAACTCCCGCCTCCTCCGCCGCCGCCGACGCCACCGCCGCCGCCCCCACCGGAGCTCGATGGTGCGGTGTGCGCCGAGCGGAACGACGACGCTGCCGAGTGCACCAACAATGGCCCGGCGAGGGCCACCTGCGGGTCGGCGATGTTCGACGATTCGATCGCCCTCGTCCACGCGTCTGCGGCGCCCAGCGCGACGGCCCATGCGCTGTACTCGCGAAGCAGACCGTGCTCCCACGCCCATTCGACGTGCTTGCCCTCGCTCGCCGCGAGGAACCGTCGGAACGACTCCGACCGAAGCGCCAGTGCCGATCCGGTCGCGGTGCGCGCCGGGAACATCGGCTGGTACATCGCGGCAGCTACGACGAACGGCACGAAGAAGCCGGCGATGACCGCCAGCCATGGCGACGCCACCGCCAGCCAGAAGTTCGTCCCGGCGGCCGTCACCAGGAACACCACGACGGCCACGACCAGCAATGCCAGGACCACGAGGCCGACCACACGGGCCGGCGTGGTGATGCGGCCGCCCGGACCTCCACGCGACCACCAGCCGGCCGCGCCGACGAACGAGCGCTGTTCGGCCTCGATCGCACGCCACGTGGCCGTGAATGCGGGATCGTAGGAGCCCAGTTCCACGACGTCACCCGACGCGAACATCCGCTGAAGATGCCCGAGGTCGACCGCGCTCAGCCGGGCGGTGTCGGGGCCTCGACGCAACTGCATCTCACCGTCGTGATCGCTGATGACGAGCGCGTCGGTGGCGATCATCTCCGAGAACCACGCGGCGACAGTTCCGTCGTCGACCTGCTCGCGCAGGACGGCCGCTGCTTGCCACGGCTCGAGGCCGCGCGGTGGAACGAACTCGATCGTCGCCAGCGCGGCGAGCCGCGAGTCGGGGACCCGGAACGTGGCGGTGTCGGCCGAACGTGCCGTGCGCCCGGGTATCGGCAGATCACCGAACGCGGCGTCGGCGGCACCTCCGGCGAGCACGGCGTTGCTCCCGTACGAGCGCCCGAGCAGGAACACGAGCGCCGCCGCCGAGACACCGAGCGCGAGCATCAGCCAGCCCAGCGGTTGGAAGCCGGCCGGGAGCGGATCGGGCGGGTCGGGCAGTGCGGGCATCGCGACCTGTGCCAGGCCGGCGAATCGGGCGCCCACGGTGATGCCGTCGCCCGGAGCGAGCGGCTCGATGACGGCGACCCTGTTGCCGGTCTCGTCGACGACGAATTCACATCCACCGAACGCGCCGTAGGCGCCGGTGTCGCAGCTGGTCTCGGGATCGTCGAAACCGGTGAGCACCACCTCGAATCGCCCGGTCTCGAGCGTCTCGTCGTTGCCGATCACGTCGAGCAGGAACTGCCCGGTCGCCACCCCGGCGTCGGCAAGCGTGTACTCGAGGACATAGCGGTGCCGACCCGTGAACGTGAAGGCAGGATCCCCGATGCGGATCCGCGTCTCGTTGCCGCTGTCGACGACGGTCACGTCGGCGTTGGCATCAGGCGATGCGGCCGTCACGTCGGTGGGTGCCCCGAAGTCGTTGCGCAGAATCCGTTGATACCCCCTACGTGCCGACGCGCCGAAGTCGATGTCGACGACCTCGCGGATCCGCAAGCCGTTCGCCCCGTCGGGAGCGACGGTCACCTGCTTGGCGTCGAACTGCTCGGGCCGGATCGCAGAGTCGGCACCGGCACCGATCACCCGGAATCCGGCGAGCAGCGTCATCGTCACGATCACGAGCCCGACGACCGCGTGGCGCCACAGAGGGATCCGTCTCAACATCGATCCAGTCTGACGCGGCGCGGGTGCCGCCGCGCTGGTTCCCGATGATCGGTTTCATCACCCACTGAGCGATGACCGACTCCTCCCGTTCACCGTTTCCAGGGAGGTCCCATGCCCGACACACCAGCACCCGATGCACCCGCAGCTGCCACGCACATCATCGTGCGCCCGTGGATCGACCCGGTCGTCGACGACGACGGTTTCGACCCGAGGTCCCGTTACGTCGAGATGTTCTGGCTCGGCGTGCTCGGGCCGACCGCGACGTGGTTGGTG
>Ga0316188_10000702_pt1 | contig 15007 bp, 17 predicted proteins | sample Phiworburrow1_MG_FD_204933 | JGI IMG/M metagenome (GOLD analysis project Ga0316188, IMG submission 204933) | Coastal sediment microbial communities from Maine, United States - Phippsburg worm burrow 1 | ecosystem: Environmental > Aquatic > Marine > Coastal > Sediment | place: USA: Maine...
CCCGGCGCGCACGATACGCCCATAGCCAAAGGCGTTGTCCGGGAAGAAACTGAGCACACATACGGCTGAGTCACCCCGTTGTGACAGCAGGTTGGCAAGCGTTTCGGCGCGAATCAACGGACAGTCGCCGACCAGCACCAGCACGTCATTGCCGGGCGTAATCGTATCCAGGCATTGGCGCAGCGCATGCCCGGTGCCCAACTGTTCGGCCTGCTCGACGAAACTGAGATCCGCGTCGTCCATCGCCGCGCGCACCTGCTCCGCGCCGTGACCAACGACGACAATAATCTGCGCGGGCTGCAACTGCCGGCTGCTGTCGACAACGTGGCGCAGGATCGGTTTACCGGCAAGCTCGTGGATTACCTTGGGACGCGCCGACTTCATGCGCGTGCCCTGGCCGGCGGCAAGTATGACAACAGTTAGAGGCATGGTTGGATTCTAGAATAAAATCAGGCGCTTATTGTAATCCAGTGCAAACGCAGAGTCATTCGCACTGGATCACAATATCGACAGGGCCTTGCAAGCGAGCGATATCGACACTTTTTGGCGGCAGGTTTTTTTTAAGCTATATTTCGCTATGGTTTTATCCCTGGCAGCAACGGCGACCTGGCACACCAAATGCGGCTCCTGGATTAAATTCCAGGGTACGATTGGTTGGCGCATGCAGCACTCAACAATTTTGAAGAAAGCGAAAAATTTTATGCACCGATACCCGTTTCCGGGCCTGCACATTCGAGCCCTGCTTTACCTGGGCCTGGCAGTTACCCTCGCCCATTCTGCGACTGTTCGCGCCAATGAAGCTGCGCACGTCCACGGCCAGGGCCACGTCAATATCGCCTTCGAAAATGATCGCATATACATGGAACTGGAATCGCCAGGCGCCGATATCGTTGGCTTTGAATATGCCGCGAGGTCGACGGCTGAAACAGAAGCAGTAGCGAAGGCGCTTGCCATGCTGCAGGATGCGCTGCAAATGCTGCGCTTCGACGCGGGTGCCGGTTGCAGCGTCGTCGGCGCCAGTGCCGACATCGAGACCGAAGATGCGCATGACGGGCATGACGGGCATGACGGGCATGACGGGCATGATCATAACGAGCATGAGGCGGGGGGAACCTCCCCGGATCAGCCGCAAGCTGGTATGGCCCACGCCGCCTACATTGCCGAATACGAAATTCGCTGTGCCAACATCGACGCCCTGAAGTCGATCGAGTTCACTTACTTCGAGCATTTTAGAAATGCCCAGAGCCTCAACATCGTGCTGATACAGGGGGCGCAACAGCGGCAACTGCAGATCGATCGGTCAAACCCCGTCCTTACCCTGTGATGTCATGACCACATCGACAGGTTCCAGTAACGGCGCGGCCAGCAAGACGGCAGGAGACCCGGTATTACTTTCGCTCAAGGACGTCAGTTTCCATTGGCCGGGGCGTAACGGGTTTTCCCTCGGGGTAAAGAGTTTTACGCTTGCTGTCGGCGAAAAGCTTTTTCTGAAAGGTGCGTCGGGCAGCGGCAAGTCGACCCTGCTGAGCCTTATTTGCGGAATCGTCTCGCCCTCCAGCGGCAGCATCTGCATCGCCGGCGTCGATATCGCCAGGCTGCGGGCCAGCCAGGTCGATCGGTTTCGAGTCGACAATTTCGGCATCATCTTCCAGCAATTCAATTTATTGCCCTATGGCAGCATGCTGGAGAACGTCCTGCTGCCGCTGCAGTTTTCCCGCGAACGGCGAATGCGTGCGACCGCCGCGGGTACGGCAAACGCCGAAGCGACACGCTTGCTGCTCAGGCTGGGATTACCGCAAGACCTGCATACCCAGGCAGTTACCCGCTTGAGTATCGGCCAACAGCAACGGGTAGCGGTTGCCCGGGCCATGATTGGCAATCCACGCCTGGTCATTGCAGACGAGCCCACCTCGGCACTGGATAGCGAAAACCGTGACGAGTTCATGAAACTTCTGTTTGAGGAAGTGTCACGGGCACAGGCCGGCCTGATCATGGTCAGTCACGACGACAACCTTGCCGCCGGCTTTGATCGCAAGCTGGAGATTTCTGAGATTACCATCACCGACCGGCCAGCCACAGTATGAGTATTTTTTCCCTGGCCTGGCATTCCCTGAACAAGCGCCGTTTGACGGCGACACTTGCGGTGATCGCATTGGCGCTGAGTGTAACCCTGTTCCTCGGCGTCGAAAGACTGCGTATCAGCGCAAAGGAGAGTTTCACCAACACCATTTCCGGAACCGACCTGATCGTCGGTGCAAGGGCCGGCAACGTGCAGCTGCTGCTGTACTCGGTGTTCCGCATGGGCAATGCAACCAGCAATATCTCGATGGAGAGTCTCGAGCGTATTGCCGCCAGAGACGAAGTTGCCTGGGTTGTTCCAATATCGCTGGGCGACAGTCACAAAAGCTATCGAGTGATGGGAACCACAAATGATTATTTCGAACACTACAGATACCGCAACAAGAGTGCACTTGAGTTTGCCGCGGGACAGCGGTTCGACGATCTGTTTGACGTCGTCATCGGCTCCGAGGCAGCGAAAAATCTCGGCTATCGGCTCGGCAGTGAAATTATCATCTCGCACGGTATTGATGCCATAGGCAGCCAGGATCACGACACGATGCCTTTCAAAATTACCGGCATACTGGAACGCACCGGCACCCCTGTAGACCGGACCATTCACGTCAGCCTGGAAGCCCTGGAAGCCGTGCACCTGGGCTGGCAAGCCGATAGTCGAGCGTTGTCGCGCAAGGTAACCAGCGAGCAGGCCCGGGCGATGCGGCTCGCCCCCAGCGCGGTCACGGCTGCATTGGTAGGAACCAAATCCCGATTTGGTATTTTCAAGGTGCAGCGCTACATCAATAATTTTAAAGGCGAACCCTTGACGGCTGTCCTGCCGGGTGTCGCGCTGCAGGAACTGTGGTCACTGGTGAGTATTGCCGAAACTGCGTTGGCCACCGTTTCTTCGATGGTAGTGTTGACCGCTATTCTCGGTATGGTAACCATGATCCTTGGCACCTTGAACGAACGGCGTCAGGAAATCGCAATATTGCGCTCCATCGGTGCGCATCCGAGCACCATATTTTCGCTATTGATGATCGAGGCGGTGATACTTGCCCTCGGCGGTATCGTGCTTGGCACGGCGCTCCTCTACCTCCTGCTGATGACGCTAAGCCAGTGGGTGGAGCAAAGTTTCGGCCTGTACCTGGCAATCGGACTGCCGACGCTTTATGAAATCAAGCTCATGCTCGCCATCCTGGTCATTGCCTGCCTGGTCGGTGCGATTCCCGCGATGCGGGCCTATCGGCAGTCGCTAAGTGACGGAATGTCTGTCAACCGTTGAACCGCTACTGGTAGGGGACGACATTTGACGCATCAATACTATATCCAGCCTCGATATCGGCCGCACCATCCTCGAATGAAACCGCCTGTGTCGTCATAACGGTGGTCATTTTGCCGGTCACCCATACCGGCATGAACAGACCTTCACTTTCGAAGCCCTCATCCAGCTTGACATACACCATCTGGTTCGCCGGGGGCGGCGGGGTATGGACGCAGGCACCAACATAGGGCACCAGCAGGAACTCAACCACCCGGGTGCCGGAGTATTCGATCGGTAGCACGTATCCGGGCATTTTGACCTGTTTACCATTCAGGTCTGCAACCATTTTAGTTCCATTTTCCTCTACCAACTCAGCGAAGGCGTTCATTCCCCGAATGAGCGCATCGACATCGATACCGTTTGCTTCCAGCCTGGCAGAGGATCTCTGTCTGACATCCTCTATTGGCTCGTTGTTACTGCCATTGGCCTGCTGGTCTATTGCCCACCACAAATCGGCGGCGCTTTCCTGCAACGCTTCGGGCAGTTGCGAGTAAATATCTTTAGTCTCATCCAGGGGCGGCACCAGGCTCTGCCAGTCAATGGTTTCGAGGGAAAATGCCTGCTGGCTGCAGAGCAGCAGGACAACCGCGAGGACAGTTTCAGCGAAGCGCTTAAAATTCATAATTGGACGACCTCTACTTCAGGAGGCATAAACAACAGATGCTATTGCGGGCACCTGCTGCGGCGACGTCCGTCCGTTCACGGCTGTCGAACATCGCCCATGCCGGCAAAAATAATACGACATTGCTGATAATAGTAGCTCAGACGCAAACCGTTACGACCGGTTCACCTGCAGGAGTAAAAGACTCGAGGCAACATCCGTCCCTGTAGCGGAATCGTTGAGTGACGGTAGCTCGACAAAAAATTCCAGGCCATTATTCGTAGGGAACTACGTCCGATGCGGAAATACTGTAGCCCACCTCGACCTGTGTGGCGCCATCGTCGAAGGCAAGAGCCTGCGTAGACATTGCGGTGCTGATTTGCCCGGTCACCCAGACCGGCATGAACAGGCCTTCGTTTTCGAAACCCTGCTCCAGCTTGACATACACCATCTGGTTCGCCGGCGGTGGCGGGGTATGGACACAGGCGCCAACGTAAGGCACCAGCATAAACTCTATGACCCGGGTTCCGGAAAATTCGATCGGCAAAACATACCCCGGTATCCTGACCGTTTTGCCGTCAAGTTCTGCAACGAGTTTTGTTTCGTTTTCCTTTACCTGCTTATTAAACTCGTCGATTTCCTGAAGCACCCTGTCACCATCAATGCCTTCCGCCACAAGTGCGGCACGAGCGCTTTTTTCTATCGCCTCCATGTTTTCATTCGAATGACCAGCCGCTTTCAACTCCCTGGCCATATACAGGTCGTACACCTTTTCCTGCAAGTCTTCATCGAGCTGCGAGTAAGTGTCCTTGAGATCCAGGGGTGGCACCAGGCCGTCCCAGTCAATGGTTTCCACGGCAATAGCCGCCTGGCTGCAGATCAAAAAAAGTGCCAGCAGGGCATTTTTTAAAACAGTTACAACTTTCATGACTGACTAAATCTCCTCAAACCCGAACCTGGTTTCAGAACGGGAATCCAGCACGCATTAACGCATTACCGGGCTGCCGCAACATGCGCATGTGGTCGCCGATTATACAAGATCGGACTGCGTCGGTCGCAAAGGGTTCAACCTCGGCGGATCCATTGAGCGCCGCTAACCGGGCGATATGCCTACGCGGGTCGATCGATAGAGAAGAGGGGGTTTACGCGTCTTTCCAGATGCAGTTAAACAGGAGCCAGATTGCTAGCGTGGGAGCGCTGTATCGGCATGGATGACAACCCAGAAAAAGGGGGCTATGCCCCCTTTTCTGGACCTGTTACTTTCTGCGGAATTTCTTGATCGCGGCGATCTGTGCTGCGGCGGCGGCGAGTTCCGCCCTTGCCTTGGCCACATCGAGATCAGACTGCTGATCGGCCAGCGCATCCTCGGCGCGTTTCTTCGCCTCCAGCGCGGCGGCCTCATTGAGGTCATCGGCACGAATCGCGGTATCCGACAACACCGTCACCAGGTAGGGCTGCACTTCCAGAATGCCACCGGAGATAAAGAAGAATTCCTCCTTGCCATCGCCCACGTCGAGTCGAACTTCGCCCGGCTTCAACGGCGATATCAGCGGAGTATGGTGCGGAGCGATACCGACCTCACCCATCACTGCAGGTGCGTAGACCATGTACGCTTCACCGGAGAAGATCTGCTCTTCGGCGCTGACGATATCGACCTTGATGGTATTTGCCATGTCGATACCTTACAGGGTCTTCGCTTTCTCGGCGACTTCTTCGATGCCGCCAACCATGTAAAACGCCTGCTCCGGATACTGATCCATCTCGCCGTTCAGAATCTGCTTGAAGCTGGCAATCGTGTCCTTGACCGTGACGTACTTGCCCGGCGAGCCGGTAAATACCTCGGCGACGAAGAACGGCTGTGACAGGAAGCGCTGGATCTTGCGCGCACGGCTGACGGCAAGCTTGTCTTCCTCAGAGAGTTCGTCCATACCCAGGATGGCGATGATGTCCTTGAGTTCCTTGTAACGCTGCAACAGGCCCTGCACACCACGCGCGGTGTCATAGTGATCGTTACCGACCACGTTCGGATCGAGGATGCGTGATTTCGAATCGAGCGGATCAACCGCGGGATAGATACCCAGTTCTGCAACCTGGCGCGACAATACCAGAGTCGCATCGAGGTGAGCAAAGGTGGTGGCCGGAGACGGATCGGTCAAATCGTCCGCCGGTACGTATACCGCCTGGAATGATGTGATAGAGCCGGTCTTGGTAGACGTAATACGCTCCTGCAGGGCACCCATTTCTTCCGCCAGGGTCGGCTGGTAGCCTACCGCCGAGGGCATACGTCCGAGCAGTGCCGATACTTCGGTACCCGCCAGGGTATAACGATAAATGTTGTCGACGAACATCAGTACGTCACGACCTTCATCACGGAAATGCTCCGCCATGGTCAGTCCCGACAGCGCTACGCGCAGGCGGTTTCCGGGGGGCTCGTTCATCTGGCCGTACACCAGCGAAACCTTGTCGATAACGCCACCGTCGGTCATTTCATGGTAGAAGTCGTTGCCTTCACGAGTACGCTCACCCACACCGGCGAATACCGAGAATCCGGAGTGCTCGACCGCGATGTTTCGAATCAGCTCCATCAGGGTTACCGTCTTACCGACACCCGCACCACCGAACAGACCGATCTTGCCGCCCTTTACGATGGGCATGACCAGGTCGATTACCTTGATGCCGGTCTCGAGAATTTCGGTCGTGGTGGCCTGCTCGTCATAAGTCGGCGGTACGCGGTGGATCGGCATACGCTTCTCTTCACCGATCGGGCCTTTCTGATCGATGGGGTTACCGAGTACGTCCATGATACGTCCCAGTGTCTGCTGACCCACCGGAACAGTAATCGGCTCGCCGGTGTTGCTGACTTCGAGTCCTCGACGCAGACCTTCGGAGGCACCCATGGCGATAGTGCGCACGATGCCGTCACCCAGCTGCTGCTGCACCTCGAGCGTCAAATCGCCAGCGTCGGCGATCTTGAGCGCATCGTAAACCTTCGGTACAGCGTCTCGAGGAAACTCTACGTCGACGACCGCGCCGATTACTTCCACGACATTACCTGTGCTCATCTGTTGATCCTCTGTTCTATCTTAATAAGTTTAAACTGCGGCCGCGCCGCCGACGATTTCGCTGATTTCCTGCGTAATCCCGGCCTGGCGTTCACGGTTGTAAATTAGTTGCAGCTCATCGATCATCTCGCCAGCGTTGTCGGTGGCGTTTTTCATAGCGAGCATGCGCGATGCCATCTCGCAAGCCACATTCTCGACCACGCCCTGGTAGACCAGCGACTCGATGTAGCGATCGAGCAGGTCGTCGAGCACTTCCCTGGCGTCGGGCTCGTAGATGTAGTCCCAGTGATGCTTGAGCTCGGTATCTTGCGAAGGCTCGATTGGCACCAGTTGGGTGACCCTCGCCTGTTGCGTCATGGTATTGATAAATTCGTTGCTGATCAGGTAGATAGCGTCCACTTCACCTTTCAGATAGGCCTGCATCAGCACCTGTATCGGTCCGATGATCTGAGATATTTCCGGGCTATCACCGATGTGGCTGGCCTCGGCCACCACCCTGGCGCCGATGCGCTTGAAGAAACTCAGCGCCTTGCCACCAAAGGTGACCACTTCGATTTCGATGCCCCTGTCGTCGAGATCGCCGATGTGATTCAGCGCCTTCTTGAACAGGTTGGTGTTCAAGCCACCACAAAGGCCACGATCGGTGGAGACGGCGACGATGCCAACCCGCTTCATCGGCCGCTCGACCAGGAAGGGATGCTTATACTCGGTATGCGCGCTCGCCACGTGATGTACCACGGTCGCAATGCGGTCCGCATAGGGGCGTGTCGCAAACATTTGATCCTGGGCACGACGCATCTTGCTCGCCGCCACCATTTCCATCGCCGCGGTGATCTTTTGAGTGTTCTGCACACTCGCGATCTTGGTCTTTATCTCTTTGCCGCCAGCCATAGTCGAGGACTCCTAGTAGACGCCGTTCGCTTTGAAGTCTTCGATGGCCTTGCCGATACTGGCCGCGATGTCATCGTTGTAATCACCCTCGGCGTTGATCTGGTCGAGCAGGTCAGCGTTTTGGGAGCGGATATGCGCAATCATCGCCGTTTCGAAAGCAACGATCTTGTTCACGTCGACATCATCGAGGTAGCCTTCGTTCGCGGCATACAGGGTGACACCCATTTCCGCCACATTCATCGGCGAGTACTGGCGCTGCTTCATCAGTTCGGTAACGCGTTGTCCGCGCTCCAGCTGCTTACGAGTCGCTTCGTCGAGGTCGGAGGCGAACTGGGCGAAAGCCGCGAGTTCACGATATTGCGCCAGCGCCAGACGGATACCACCGCCGAGCTTCTTGATAATCTTGGTCTGGGCCGCACCACCTACGCGCGAAACCGACAGGCCCGCGTTGATCGCCGGTCGAATACCCGCGTTGAACAGGTCAGATTCGAGGAAGATCTGGCCATCGGTGATGGAGATGACGTTTGTCGGTACGAAGGCCGATACGTCACCGCCCTGGGTCTCGATGATCGGCAGTGCCGTCAATGAACCGGTCTTGCCTTTTACCTTGCCGCCTGTCAGTCGTTCGACTTCGTCGGCGTTGATGCGCGAGGCACGCTCGAGCAGGCGCGAGTGCAGGTAGAATACGTCACCGGGGTAGGCTTCACGACCCGGCGGACGGCGCAGCAGCAGCGATACCTGGCGGTAGGCCCAGGCTTGCTTGGTCAAATCGTCATATATAATCAGCGCGTCTTCGCCGCGATCGCGGAAAAACTCACCCATGGTGCAACCCGAGTAAGGCGCGATGTACTGCAGAGCCGCGGAATCGGAGGCGTTCGCCGCGACCACGATGGTGTGATCCATGGCGCCGAATTCTTCGAGCTTGCGCACCACGTTGGCAATGGTCGAGGCTTTCTGCCCGATACCAACATAAATACACTTAACGCCGGTGCCTTTCTGGTTGATGATCGCGTCGATCGCAACCGCGGACTTTCCGGTTTGACGGTCACCGATGATCAGCTCGCGCTGGCCACGGCCGATCGGCACCATCGCGTCGATTGCCTTGAGGCCGGTCTGCATCGGCTGCGATACCGACTGGCGCTCGATAACGCCGGGTGCAATGCGCTCGATCGGCATGGAAATGTCCGATTGAATCGGGCCCTTGCCATCGATTGCTTCGCCCAGTGAATTGACCACGCGGCCGAGCATGGCTTCGCCCACCGGCACTTCGAGAATACGCCCGGTACACTTGGCGGTGTCGCCTTCCGAAATGTGCTTGTAGTCGCCCAGGATTACCGCACCGACCGAGTCACGCTCGAGGTTCAGCGCCATACCGTAGGTGTTACCCGGGAATTCGATCATCTCGCCCGACATGACATCGGCAAGGCCGTGAATACGTGCAATACCGTCCATCAGGCTGACAACAGTACCTTCTGTTCTCGCCTCAGCAGCACCTTCAAAGTTCTTGATGCGATCTTTAATGAGTTCGCTTATTTCTGACGGATTAAGTTGCATCGCGTGTTATCCCGTAAATTTAATAATCTGTTATTTGTTGAGAGCAATCGTCAATTTCTGCATACGCCCGCTAGTCGAGCCATCGATGACGAGGTCACCCGCCGTAATAATGGCGCCAGCGATAAGGCTGGGATCGATTTCGGTCGTTATTTTGACTTCCTTGCCAAGTCGTTTGGCCATACTGCTGGCGATCTTGTCCTGCTGTTCAGCGCTCAGTTCCAGCGCACTGCACACCTTAACCTCGATCTTGCCCTCGGCATCCTGCTTGAGGCTTGCGTACTGGGCGCTAATCGCCGGCAACGCGGCAAGTCGATCGTTTTGCGCAAGCAGCGAAATCAGGTTTTTGAAATCAGCATCCGCTGCGATACCGGCAGCTGCGCCGACCGAAAGAAACAACTCGGCCAGTTCGCTCGCGGTAATCGCGGGCTGCTCGAACATCGCGTGCATGTCGGCGTCAGCGGCAATCACCGCAGCCTGCTGCAGGTTATCCTGCCACTGCTGCAATTTACCGTCTTCCGCAGCCAGTTCAAATATGGCCCTGGCGTAAGGTCGAGCGACTGTTTCGAAATCAGACATGATTCAGGTCCTAGATCTGTGCGACCAGATCATCGAGCACAGCCGCATGCGCCTTGGCATCGACTTCGCGTTTCAGAATCTGCTCGGCACCTGCCAAAGCGATCACGGAGACTTCCCGACGCAGGTGTTCGCGCGCGGAGTTCATCTGTTGATCGATATCGGCGGCGGCTGCGACCTTGATCTTGTCCGCCTCGTCACGCGCGGCTTCCTTGGCTTCATCAACAATTTCGTTGGCGCGCTTTTGCGCCTGGTTGATGATTTCCTGGGCCTGTTGCTTGGCGTCACCGATGCTTTCACCGACTTTCGCCTGCGCATCCTCGAGTTCCTTTTGACCGCGTTGTGCAGCGGCCAGGCCTTCGGATATACGCGCGTTACGCTCGTCCAGGGCCGCCATCAGCGGTGGCCATATATATTTCATGCATAACCAGACAAACACGGCAAAAGCAATCGTTTGCCCTATCAGTGTTGCATTGAAATTCATATTGCTGTCCTCGCTTTAATCTATGTCAGTCGCGTCTTAGGCAACCGCAAACATGACATACATGGCCAGACCTACCGCGATCATCGGAATCGCGTCGACCAGACCCATAACGATGAAGAACTGGGTCCGCAGCACCGGGATCAGCTCAGGCTGACGCGCCGCGCCTTCGAGAAAGCGACCACCCAGTAGACCAATACCCAAAGCCGCACCGAGTGCGCCCATGCCCAACATCAAAGCGCCAGCTAAATATAACAAGGCTGATTCCATTACTCTCTCCTAATACTCTGCAGTGTGTTAAATAAAAAAATTAGTGATCTGTCTGCGACGCCATGTCCAGATACACGATGGTCAGCGTCATGAAGATAAACGCCTGCAAGGTGATGATCAGGACATGGAACAGCGCCCAACCCACTTGCAATAATCCACCCGATATACTCAGCACCCAGCTACCGCTGTACATCAAGGCTATCAAGATGAATATCATTTCACCGGCATAGAGGTTGCCGAACAAACGCAGTGCCAGTGAAACGGGTTTTGCAATCAGTGTGACGCCTTCCAGGACCAGATTGAGCGGCATCATGAATTTGGGGAACGGGTGAAAAGCCAGTTCGGCGAAGAAGCCGCCGGGGCCCTTCATTTTGATACTGTAATAGAGTATCAACGCAAACACCGACAGCGACAGGCCGAAGGTGACGTTGGGATCGGTACTCGGCACGATCTTGAGATAAGGTACTCCCATCAGGCTCGCAAGCCAGGGAATATGATCGACCGGGATCAGATCCATCAGGTTCATCAGGAAAATCCAGACGAATATGGTCAGCGCCAGCGGCGCGACCAGCGGGTTCTTGCCGGTAAACGATCCGCGCACCGAGGTATCGATAAACTCGATGATCATTTCAATAAAGTTTTGCAGGCCTGTCGGCGCTTCGACCGAGGCTTTCTTGGCCGCGCGCTGGAACAGCCAGAAGAAAAACAGGCCCAGTCCGATCGAGAAAAACATCGAGTCAAGATTGATCGACCAGAAGCCCATCTCCTGGATGTCTTCGGCAGAGTGCGCAATACCCCAGCTGCCATCCGCCTTCTGCCCATAGGTCAGATTGGTCAAATGGTGCTTGATGTACTCGCCTGGAGTTTCGTAGCTACCGGCCATAATCGCTCAGTTACCTTTTATAACAAACGCTGCTAACCAGCCGGACGTCTCAATCAATACAAATCCGGCAAACAACACGACAGGATCCCAGGGGTAATCCGTGGTGAACGCGAGCATAAAAATCGCGCCTGTAATCACCCACTTCCCGATCTCGGATCGGTATGCGTAGCCCAACCACTGCGCCGCATCATCATCTTCCGTGGTCCGCAACATCCTCAAACCGAGGTATGTTTTCGGAACCAGGGCCGCCACACATCCGGTCAATGCCGACATCATGGCCGCCGCGTCCCAGATACCCGTTGCTGCCAGGTAAAACAACCCCAGGACATATTGAAGAACCAGTACCTTTAGAATCTGATTTTTCATCGCCTTTCCGCAGCCCTTTCAGGATCAACACGCCGCAGCAGAAAAAGCGGAACCGAAGTATAACGGACTTAATCGCGATTAATCAACGCCGGGCCAAATAAATTTACAGCGACAAATGCTCGAGTATTCCTTCGAATTCAGCACTGCTGTGAAAACTGATTACCAGCTGCCCCGAACCCTTTTTGCCGGATTTGATCTTGACTCCGGCACCCAGTTTTTCGCTGATTTCAGTCTCCAGGCGCTTGATATCGGGATCGACGTGCACCGCTTTCGGTTTGCTCGAATCTTCCGCCGCCAGGGTCTTTTTCACCAGCGCTTCGGTTTCGCGCACCGACAGGCCGCGGTTCACCACCACCCGGGCGATCTCGATCTGATCGTGGCGAATCAACGTCAGCAGCGCACGCGCGTGGCCCATGTTGAGCAGGCCCTGGTTGACTTGCTGCTTGACCGGTTCGGCCAGGTCGAGCAAGCGCAGCAGGTTGCTGACGGCAGCGCGGGAGCGCCCTACTGAATCCGCAACCTGTTGATGTGTAAGGTCAAATTCCTCGATCAGGCGCAGGAATGCCTGCGCCTCCTCGAGCGGATTCAAGTCTTCTCGCTGTATGTTTTCGATCAGCGCGATAGCAGCCGTCGCGCGCGCATCGAGTTCACGAATGACCGCCGGAATCTTTTGCAACCCGGCCAGTTGCGCCGCGCGCCAACGCCGCTCACCGGCGACCAGCTCGAAGTGGTCGCCGTCGGGACGCACCACGATCGGTTGCACCACGCCCTGGGCGCTGATCGAATCGGCCAGCTCCTGCAGGGCCTCGGGCTCGAATACCTGGCGCGGCTGATAGCGACCCCGCTGAATCCGATCGATATCGATTTCCCTCAGGCCATCGGTATTTTCGCTTTGTTGCGCCGTGGCGACATCATCGATATTGCCAATCAACGAACCCAGCCCTCTTCCCAGGCGCTTTTTTTTCATAGTACTCATTGGTTTATGTAATGGTTCTGCTTGGCGTCACGCCGCAATACTTCACCGGCGAGCGCCAGGTAGGCCATCGAACCGCGTGAACCCTTTTGATACTGCAATATCGACTGTCCGTAACTCGGCGCCTCCGCCAGGGCGACATTGCGCGGAATTACCGTGCGATAGACCTGATCGCCAAAATGTTCGACCAGTTCGCTGGAAACATCGTTGGACAGATTGTTGCGCGGATCGTACATGGTGCGCAAAAGGCCTTCGAGGCGAATGTGCGGGTTCACGCTGATGCGAATCTGTTCGATGGTATCGAGCAGCGACGATAAACCCTCGAGCGCATAGTACTCGCACTGCATCGGTATGACGACACCGTCGGCCGCCACCAGCGCGTTCACGGTCAGCATATTCAGCGACGGCGGGCAGTCGATCAGAATGTAATCGTAATTGCCGCGCAGGCTTTCGATCGCGAGCGTCAACTGACGTTCGCGGCCGATCTTGTTGACCAGCTGCACCTCTGCCGCAGTCAGGTCGGCATTGGCCGGCAGCAGGTCGTACCCGGAATCGGGCGAATGCTGCAACGCCTCACTGGCGCTGGCATCGCCCAGCAGCACGTCGCAGACGCTGAGCCTGAGCTGATTCTTGTCGATACCGCTGCCCATGGTGGCATTACCCTGCGGATCCATGTCGATCAACAGCACTCGCCGTTTGGTCGCGGCCAGCGCCGCGGCCAGGTTGACCGTGGTCGTGGTTTTACCGACGCCGCCTTTCTGGTTGGCTATGGTAATGATCCTGGTCATATCTGGGTTACCGCCACCAAACTGCGTCTTTCCTGTATCCCCGGTACCTGCAATGATTCTTCCTCGTAGCTGAACCTGGAATGATCCAGTTTACCGGCTTCTTCCGCCTTGAGCCCGGTTTTCATGGTGAGTAAACGAGTGGTCGGCGACATCAGGTGTGCAACGCTGTCGCAGAACTCGTGCAGCGAAGCGTAGGCGCGGCTGACGATAAAATCGGGCGAGTCGGGCGCATGATAGTCCTGAACCCGGGTCTGCACAACCTGGGCATTGCGGATGCCGCAGTGAATGATGGCCTGGCGGATGAAACGTGTTTTGCGGGAGTTGCTGTCGAGCATGACCCAGAAGGTTTCAGGCATGGCAATCGCGAGCGGGATACCGGGCAAACCGGCGCCGCTGCCGACGTCGATCGCTTTGCGACAGCCGGTGAGCCTCGGCATCAACGACAGGCTGTCGAGCAGGTGGTAGTGCAGCATCTTCGACAGGCCCCTGATCGCGGTCAGGTTATAGACCTGGCTCCACTTTTCCAGCAGGTAGAGATATTCCAGCAACTGGTCGTACTGGGTTTGCTGGAGACTCAGGCCGAGCGCCTCGGCGCCGCTGCGCAATTCGCCGGCGAGGTTCATGCAAACGGCGACACTATCGCGGAGCGCAAACGCATTAGCCGCCGGTGGCCTGTTGCAACGCCGGCTTTTCATCCGAGCCATGCCGCTTCAGGTGCACCAGCAGCAGCGAAATCGCGGCCGGGGTAATGCCCGAGATGCGGCTCGCCTGACCAATGGTGGCGGGGCGATGCTGCGCCAGCTTCTGGCTGACCTCGTTGGACAGGCCGCGCACCGCGCCGTAGTCGAGGGTCTCCGGCAGGGAGGTTTGCTCATGCCGGCTGGCCTTGTCGATCTCCTGCTGCTGGCGATCGAGATAGCCGGCGTACTTGATACGCACTTCGGCCTGCGCGCGCACCGCGGCGCTATAGTCATCCGCGGCGGCGATAAAGGGCATCAAATGGTCAATTTCCAGTTCCGGGCGCTTCAGAATTTCGGCAAAGCGATACTCGTGCGACAGCGGCTTCTGCAAGCGCGGTTGCAGCGCCGTGGCCGCCGCGCTGCCGGGTCGTACCCAGTGATCCTGCAATTCCTGTTGCAGGCGCGCGAGGCCTTCGCGATATTGCTCAAAGGCACGCCAGCGATCG
>Ga0316188_10000703_pt1 | contig 15006 bp, 13 predicted proteins | sample Phiworburrow1_MG_FD_204933 | JGI IMG/M metagenome (GOLD analysis project Ga0316188, IMG submission 204933) | Coastal sediment microbial communities from Maine, United States - Phippsburg worm burrow 1 | ecosystem: Environmental > Aquatic > Marine > Coastal > Sediment | place: USA: Maine...
GCCGACCTGCTGGCGCCGGCCATCGACATCGCCGAGCGCGGCTACATCGTGCCGGTGGTGCTCGGCGAGAAGTGGATGCTGGCGGCGCAGGTGGCCGATCTGGTGTCGCAGCCGGGCTTCGCGCAGACCTTCCTGCCGCACGGGCGCGCCGCGCGCGTGGGCGAATTGTTCCGCATGCCTGGTGCGGCGCGTGCGCTGCGCGCCATCGCCGCGACCCGCGGCGCGGCGCTGTACGGCGGCGAGATCGCCGAGGCGCTGGCGCGCAACGCGCGGGAGCAGGGCGGCGCGATGACGGTGGCCGACCTGGCCGGCTACCGGCCGCAGTGGGTCACGCCGATCTCGAAGGACTACCGCGGCCACACGCTGCACGAGATCCCGCCCAACGGGCAGGGCATCGCGGCGCTGATGGCGCTGGGCATCCTGTCGAACTTCGACGTGGCATCGCTGCCGGTCGACGGCACCGCGGCGACGCACCTGCAGATCGAGGCGATGAAGCTGGCCTTCGCAGATGTCTACCGCTTCGTGTCCGAGCCGTCGAGCATGGAGGTGACGGCCGAGCAGATGCTCGACGACGACTACCTGAAAGGCCGCGCCCGGCTGATCGACCCGAAGCGTGCGCAGGACTTCGGCGTCGGCAACCCTGTCAAGGGCGGCACCATCTATCTCACCGCCGCCGACGAGAGCGGGATGATGGTCAGCTTCATCCAGAGCAACTACATGGGCTTCGGCTCGGGCGTGGTCGTGCCCGATTGGGGCCTCAGCCTGCAGAACCGCGGCCACGGCTTCAGCCTGCGCAGCGGCAGCCCGAATCGGGTGGCCCCGGGCAAGAGGCCCTTCCACACCATCATCCCGGCCTTCCTGACCAAGGACGGCCAACCGGTGATGAGCTACGGCGTGATGGGCGGCGACATGCAGCCGCAGGGCCATATGCAGACGCTGGTGCGCATGCTCGACCACGGCCAGAACCCGCAGGCCGCCTGCGACGCGCCGCGCTGGCGCTTCAACCTGCAGAAGAAGCTGAACCTCGAGCCGGGCATGAATCCCGACACGGTGGCCGGTCTGAAGGCGCTCGGACATCAGCTCGACGACATCCAGGACAGCTACCAGGACTTCGGAGCCGGCCAGTTCATCTGGCGCCTGGGCGACCCGGCGGTGGAGGGCTATGTCGCCGCCAGCGACCCGCGGCGCGACGGGCTGGCCGCCGGCTTCTGAACACGTCGCAGCAGCAGCCCGAACCGCGGCAGTTGCTGTGGCCGGGGCTGGCGCTGGCCATGGGCGGCGCAATCGCCTTCTCGGGCAAGGCGATCATTGTCAAGCTCGCCTACCGGCACGACGTCGATGCGGTGACGCTGATCATGTTGCGCATGCTGTTCGCGTTGCCGCTGTTCCTGCTGCTTGCCTGGTGGGCCGGGCGCGGCAGGCCCGGCCTGAGCGCGCGCGACTGGCGCGCCGTGGTGGCGCTGGGCTTCAGCGGGTACTACCTGGCGAGCTTTCTCGACTTCGTGGGCCTGCAATACGTCAGCGCCAGTCTGGAGCGGCTGATCCTGTACCTCAGCCCGACGATGGTGCTGCTGCTCGGGCGGGTGCTGCTGAAGCGGCGCGTGGGGAGGCGGCAGCTTGTTGCGCTCGGCGTCAGCTATGCCGGGGTGCTGCTGGTCTTCGGCCAGGAATTGAAGATCGAAGGCCGCGACGTCGCGCTGGGCAGCGCGCTGGTTTTCGCCAGCACCCTGAGCTATGCGTTGTACCTGCTATACAGCGGCGAGGTCGTGCAGCGCCTGGGGGCGCTGCGGCTGACCGGCCTGGCCACCAGCGTGGCCTGCGTGCTGTGCATCGCGCAGTTCCTGCTGCTGCGGCCGCTCGGCAGTGCGTGGCAGGTGGCCACGCCGGTGTTGTGGCTGTCGCTGCTCAACGCCACCGCCTGCACCTTCGCGCCGGTGCTGATGGTGATGATGGCCATCGAGCGCGTCGGTGCAGCGGTGGCCTCGCAGGCTGGCATGATCGGGCCGCTGAGCACCATCATCATGAGCGTGCTGATTCTGGACGAGCCTTTCACCGCGTGGATCGCCGCCGGCACGCTGCTGGTGATGGGCGGCGTGTGGCTGCTGACGCGCTGGCGCTGAACACTTTCGACAAGGAGACCAACATGGATTTCGGCATCAACGGCAAGTGGGCACTGGTTTGTGCCGCAAGCAAGGGCCTGGGCAAGGGCTGCGCCAAGGCACTGGTGGGCGAGGGCGTCAACGTCGTCATCACCGCGCGGGGTGACGAAGCCCTGCAGGCCACGGCCAGGGAACTGCGTGCGCTGAATCCGGCGGCGAAGGTGGTGGCCGTGGCGGGCGACATCACCACCGAGGCCGGGCGGGCCCAGGCGCTGGCCGCGTGCCCGCAGGTGGACATCCTGGTCAACAACGCCGGCGGACCGCCGCCGGGCGACTTCCGCGACTGGAACCGCGACGACTGGATCAAGGCGGTGGATGCGAACATGCTCACGCCGATCGAACTGATCAAGGCCACCGTCGATGCCATGGCCGGCCGCGGTTTCGGACGCGTGGTCAACATCACGTCCGCATCGGTGAAGGCTCCGATCGAGATCCTCGGCCTGTCCAACGGCGCACGCAGCGGCCTGACCGGCTTTGTCGCCGGGCTCGCGCGGCAGAGCAAGCTGGTCTCGGCCAACGTCACCATCAACAACCTGCTGCCTGGCGTGTTCGACACCGACCGGGTGCGCAGCACCTCGGCGGGTGCGGCCAAGAAGAGCGGCAAGACGGTGGAAGAAGTCATGGCGGCGCGGCAGGCGACGATTCCCGCGCAGCGCTTCGGCACGGCCGACGAGTTCGGAGCGGTCTGCGCCTTCATGTGCAGCGCGCACGCGGCCTACCTGACCGGGCAGAACATCCTGCTCGACGGCGGGGCCTACCCCGGCACGTACTGACGGCCCCCAGGGGCGGCCCAGCACGTCCCGCCCCCGAGGGGGTTCGAGCACAGTGGCCGGGCTACTTTGCTTGAAGCGCGCCGATCAGCGCTTCGACGACACGGCGATCCCCGCCAACACCAGCGCGAAGGCCAGGCCGTGATGGGCCTGCGGCACCTCGCCGAGCATCAGCACCGACAACGCGGCGGCGAACAGCGGCGTCAGGTTGTTGAAGAAACCAGCCACCGCCGGGCCGGCGCGCGCCACCCCGATGCCCCAGCACCAGTAGGCGAGGATCGACGGGCCGATGGCGACGTACAGCAGCGCGGCCACCACGCCCGTGGACCAGACGATCGGCTGCGGCGCGATCCATTGCTCCGCTTGCGCCGCCAACGCGGCGAAGAAGCCGCCGAACAGCACCTGCACCAGCAGGAACTCGGCCCAGTTCCAATCGGGCCGCTGCGGCGCACGCATCGACGCCGCCGGCCGCGCCAGCGTCCAGCTGTACAGCGACCAGCAGACCACCGCGAGCAGCATCAGCGCGTCACCGCGCACCAGGTGCACGCGCAGCAGCTGATGCAGGTCGCCGCGGCTGACCACCACCAGCACGCCCGCCAGCGACAAGACGCAGCCCAGCCACTCGCGTCGCAGCGGGCGCTCGCCATGCAGCAAGAAGCCCAGCAGAAGCATCCAGACCGGGCCGCTGGCGGCAATGAGTGTGGCGTTCAGCGGCGTGGTCGTCGTCAGCGCCAGGTACTGCAGTGCGTTGTAGGCGGTCACGCCGAGCAGGCCCAGCCGCAACAGCGGCCCGCGCCGTTGCCATAGCGCAGCACGCGCACCCGGCGTGGCCAGCGCGCGCCAGCCAGCAGGCAGCAGCAGCAGCGCCGCGAGGCCCCAGCGCAAGGCGTTCAGGCTCTGCGAGGGCACCTGCCCGACGAGCAGGCGGCCGACCACCGCGTTGCCCGCCCACAGCAGTGGCGGCAGGCACAGCAAGGCGGCGACGCGCGGCGTCAGCGCCAAGGTGGCTTCACAGCGGGCGCGCCGCGCCGCAGTTCCAGCATTGCTCGAAGGGCCCGTCCACCTGCTCGTTGCAGCCGCGGCAGGCCCAGTGACGCCAGGGCGGATTGCGCAGCTCGTCCAGCAGGCGCAGCGCCTCGGAGTGGCGGCTTTCGTCCATTACCCAGACCTCGGGCAAAGCCTGGTCGGGCGGAATCTCTCCGGCGATGCTGCCCGCCCAGGCGCGCTGCACGGTCGCGTCCATGCCCGCGCCGCACAACTGGTCGGCCCACAGCGTGGCCAGTGCCAGGTTGGGGGCGACGGTCAGGCGTTTCATTCGGGGTGCAAAGACTTCGACAATGGGACTTGTTTCAACGAGGGTGCCACGCAGGTCATGGACTGGTCGATTCTCGCCGACATGGTGCTGGTGCTGCATGGCGCCTTCGTCGCCTGGGTGGCGCTCGGCGGGTTCGCGGTGCAGCGCTGGCCTGGCCTGGCCTGGCTGCATCTGCCGGCGCTGGGCTGGGGCGTGTGGATCGAGGCCACTGCCGGCCTGTGCCCGCTCACACCGCTTGAAAACGCACTGCGCCTGCGCGCCGGCGAAGCGGGTTATGCCGGCAGCTTTATCGAGCATCACCTGGGCGCGCTGATCTACCCGGCCGGCCTGACAGCCGCAGCGCAGTGGCGCATCGCTCTCGGGCTGCTGGCCTTCAACCTCTTGCTCTACGGCCTTGCGTGGCGGCGTCGGCGGCGCCACCGCCGCATGCGCTAACCTCTCGGGCCGAGACCTACTCCATAAAGGACGAGACCATGAAACAAGCCAAGACCATCCAGATCACGCAGCATGGCGGCCCAGAAGTGCTGCAGATGACTGAGCTGCCGGTGGGTGACCCCGGCCCGGGCGAGATCCGCATCCGCCACCACGCCTGCGGGCTGAACTTCATCGACGTCTATCAACGCACCGGCCTGTACCCGAACAAGCTGCCACTGGCCCTGGGCATGGAAGCGGCCGGCGTGGTCGAGGCGGTGGGCGAGGGCGTGGCGCACCTGAAGATGGGCGATCGTGCGGCCTATGCCAGCAACCCGCCGGGCGCGTACAGCGAGGCGCGCGTGATGCCGGCGAAGACGGTATGCCGCCTGCCCGACGCCATCGACTTCGACACCGGCGCGGCGATGATGCTCAAGGGTCTGACGGTGCAGTACCTGCTCAAGCGCACGCTGCCGCAGGGCGGGTTGCAGCCCGGGGACTTCGTGCTGTTCCATGCCGCCGCCGGCGGCGTCGGCCTGATCGCCTGCCAGTGGGCCAAGGCACTGGGGCTGCAACTGATCGGCACGGCCGGCAGCGACGCGAAATGCCAGCTGGCGCTGGAGCACGGTGCGGCGCACGCCATCAACTACAGCACGGAAGATTTCGTCGCCCGCGTCAAAACCATCACCGGCGGTAAGGGCGTGAAGGTGGTCTACGACTCGATTGGCAAGGACACTTTCGAGCGCTCGCTCGACTGCCTGCGCCCATTCGGCCTGATGGCCAGCTTCGGCAACGCCTCGGGGCCGGTGCCGCCGTTCTCGATCGGCCTGCTGGCGGCGAAGGGCTCGCTGTACGTCACGCGCGGCACGCTGTTCACGCACATCGCCACGCGCGAGACCACGCAGGAAATGGCCAACGATCTGTTCGACATGGTGGGCAGTGGCAGGGTCAAGATCCGCATCGACCAGCGCTACCCACTGGCCGACGTGGCCCAGGCGCACCGCGACCTGGAGGCGCGCAAGACCACCGGCTGCACGGTGCTCTTGCCGTGATTTGCACGGCGCGGCTGCCGCGGGGCCGCCGCGCCGTCGATCAGAACCGGAAAACCGCGCCGAACAGCGGGCCGTTCATGGACAGGCTCTCGATCTCTTTGCCCGACTTCATCGAGTAGTCCAGGTAGCGCCAGGACGCGACCAGCGAACCCCAGTCGAAGCTGTAGCCGACCCCCAGGTTTAGCTGCCAGGTGAGCTTCGACTGGCCGGTGCCGATGTCGGCGTAATAGGGCATGAACCATTTGCGATCGTCGCCAAAGCGCACGATGCCCTTGGCACCGATGATCGCATCCCAGTTGTTGAGACTGGCCTTGCCCCGGCCGTCCGTGTCGATCGGGAGTGGTCCGACGTTGCCGCTGAGCGACCAGTCCAGCGTCGTGCTCATGTCCAGCATGCGCGCGCCGAACAGCAGGTCCGCCTCGTAGCTCGGGGTCGACGCGAAGCGGTAGGTGCCGGCGGTGGTCCAGATCCAGTTCTTCAGGTCCAGCGAGAGCTTCGCAGTGACGCCGCCCGGCAACGGTTGACCGCCGATTTCGAAATCGCGAAAGCCCGTCTTCGTGGCACCGAAGTCGGCATACACCAGGTCGGTCCACAGGCCCCACTGCCCCTTCCTGACGCTCAGGCTGCCCATGAAGGCCATCTTCAGGGCGTCGAGCACATCTCGCATCGTGATGTCGAGACTCGAACCCCCGGGATCGGGAAATCGCGTGGTGCTGCTGATGGCGGGCAGCCAGCCGTAGACCGCTGCCTGCCATTGCCAAGGCTCGTCCGTGCCCTGGGCGCCGGCTTGAAGAGGCAGCGCGGCCGCCATCGCTGCCACGATGGTGCTGACAGCCAGGCCGCGCCGGTTCGATTTGTTCATGCAAGTTACTCCAGTCGATGTGATGTAGACCCTGGTTTTCGAACTCGACCAACGCGCGGGGTCCTTGGCTGCGCGACGGCAAAAAAGACTTCAGTCGGCCACGGCCGCACGGTAGGCGTGCCAGGATGCATGCCCCAACACCGGCCCGACTACCAGCAGCCCGGCAAACCATGGCAGCAGCGCGAGCAAGACCAGCGCCGTGATCAGAAAGCCCCAGTACAGCATCACCGGCATTTGCGTCAGCACCAAGCGCAGGCTGGTCAGCCCAGCGGTGATGGCGTCGGTCTGGCGGTGCAGGATCATCGGGATCGAGATCACGCTGATCGAGTAGATCAGGCCGGCGAATATCGCACCGACGCCCAGCCAGGCGACGATAAAGCCGATGTTCTCGGGGTCGGTCAGTGCAAGCAGCGAGCCCTTCAGGTCGGGCATGCCTTCGAAGCTGACGGCAAAGATGACCAGCGTGGCGCGGCCCCACAGCATCTCCAGCACCAGCAGCACGAAGCCGAAGATGGCCAGCGTGCCGGTGCGCGTGTCCCAGGCCAGCAACGAATCGCCGAAATCGGGTTTGGCGCCCTGTTCCAGGCGCTGGCTGGCGCGGTACAGCCCCAGGCAGAGGAACGGCCCCATCAGAAGGAAGCCGGCCGAAAGCGCCATCACGTAGGCCGGTGCGGCCTCGTACATCTTCAGCAACGCCCAGCCCATGACCATGAAGCAGCCGCCGTAGAACAGGCCGATCCACGGGCAGCGCATGAAGTCGCGCCAGCCGAGCACCAGCCAGTGCGGCGGGTCGCTGAAGCGCAGCCGATTCAGCGCGATGCTCTGCGGTGGGGACGCCGGCGACGCAGCTTCGCCCTGCGGCTCGTCGGCTTGGGTGTGCGATTCGGTCACGAGCATGAGCCTAGGCCAGGCGCCGGCGGGCGTCCAGTAGGTGCGCACCGTAGGGGTGCGCTTTTCTTGCGGCATCTCAACGCGCGCGCCGCACGCGGCGTAGCTCGTCCAGGATCAGACAGATCGCCCCCAGCGTGATCGCGCTGTCGGCCAGATTGAAGGACGGGAAGTACCAGCCCGCGTAGTGCACCTGGATGAAATCGACCACGTAGCCGTGCAGCAGTCTATCCACGACGTTGCCGACGGCGCCACCCATGATCATCGTCACCGCGAAGCAGAAGAGTCGTTGCGTTGGGTGCTTCCTGAGCATCCAGATGATGAAGCCCGAGGCCAGCACGCCCAGGCCAACGAAGAACCAGCGCTGCCAGCCCGAGGCGCCGGCCAGGAAGCTGAAGGCTGCGCCGGCGTTGTGCACTCGCACGAGGTTGAACCACGAGGTCACGCTGACGCTGTCGTTCAGCGCAAAGCGGTCGAGGACCAGCGTCTTGCTGAGCTGGTCCAGCACCACCACCGCTACAGCCAGCCCCAACCAGACCCATAGGCCCACGCCGGGCGACCTGCCGTGCGCCGGCATGATCAGGCGAAACGCCGGGCTTCGCCCGCGCCGAACAGGTTGCTCGTGCAGCGGCCGCAGATCGTCGGATGCGCGGCATCGGCGCCGATGTCGTCGCGCCAGTGCCAGCAGCGCTCGCACTTGTGCGCGCCCGATGCCCGGGCCTCGATCGCCAGTGCCGGGCCGTCGCGCAGCACCACCGCCGAGGTGATAGTGACGAATTTCAGGTCATCGCCCAGGCTGCTCAGCACTGCGTGGTCGTCGGCCGGCGCCGTGATCAGCAGCTCGGCCTGCAGCGACGAGCCTACCGCGCCCGCGCTGCGCTGGGTCTCGATCACCTTGTTGGCGACCTCGCGGATCTCGCGCAGCCGCGCCCACTTCTTCAGCAGCGCATCGTCCGCCCAGCCGGCGGTGTCGATGTAGGTCTCGGTGAAGATCGACACCGAGCGGCCCGGCGCGAAGACCTGCCACGCCTCCTCGGCGGTGAAGCTCAGGAATGGTGCCATCCAGCGCAGCATCGCGTGGGTGATGTGCCACAGCGCCGTCTGGGCACTGCGCCTCGCGGCGCTGTCGGGCGCGGTGGTGTAGAGCCGGTCCTTCAGCACGTCCAGGTAGAACCCGCCCAGGTCCTCCGAGCAGTACAGCTGCAGTTTGGCCACCACCGGGTGGAACTCGTAGGCGGTGTAGTGCTTCAGAATGTCGGCCTGAAGCTGCGCCGCGCGCGCCAGCGCATGGCGGTCGATCTCCAGCATCTGCGAGAGCGGAACGGCGTGTTTCGTCGCGTCGAAGTCGCTGGTGTTGGCCAGCAGGAAGCGCAGCGTGTTGCGGATGCGCCGGTAGCCGTCGACGACGCGCTTGAGGATCTCGTCGTCGCCGGCAATGTCGCCCGAGTAGTCGCTGGCCGCCACCCAAAGCCGGATGATCTCGGCGCCGAGCTTGCTGCTCACCGCCTGCGGCTCGATGCCGTTGCCGAGCGACTTGCTCATCTTGCGGCCCTGGCTGTCCACGGTGAAGCCGTGGGTCAGCAGGCCGCGATAGGGCGCGCGGCCATCGAGCGCGCAGGCGATCAGCAGCGAGCTGTGGAACCAGCCACGGTGCTGGTCGTGGCCCTCCAGGTACAGGTCGGCCTCGGGGCCCTGTTCGTGGTGGCTGGGCGCGCCCGCCGGGTCGGTGGCGTGCGTGCCGCGCAGCACGTGGCGGAAGGTCGAGCCCGAATCGAACCAGACCTCGAGGATGTCGCTGCTCTTGGTGTACAGCCGGGCATCGTCCGCGCCGAGGATCTCTTCGGCGCTGGCGCGGCTCCAGGCCTCGATGCCGCCGGCCTCGACGATGTCGGCAGCCCGGTCGAGGATGTCCATCGTGCGCGGGTGCAGCTCACCCGTGTCCTTGTGCAGGAAGAAGGGCAGCGGCACGCCCCAGCTGCGCTGGCGGCTGATGCACCAGTCGGGCCGGTTGGCGATCATGTCGCGCAGTCGCGCGCGGCCGTTCTCGGGGTAGAAGCCGGTCTGGTCGATCGCGTCCAGCGCGATCTGGCGCAATGTCTTCGGCGCCTTGTCCTTGGTGAAGACGCCCGTGCCTTCGTCCATGCGCACGAACCACTGCGCCGCGGCGCGGTAGATCACCGGGCTCTTGTGGCGCCAGCAATGTGGGTAGCTGTGGGTGAGGGGCTGCGTAGCCAGCAGCCGGCCGGCAGCTTGCAGCGCGTCCAGGATCGGCTGCACCGCCTTCCAGATGTTCAATCCGCCGAACAGCGGGAAGCTCGCCGCATAGCTGCCGTTGCCCTGCACCGGATTGAGGATGTCGTCGACCTTCATGCCGTGCGCGACGCAGGAGTTGAAGTCGTCCACGCCGTAGGCCGGCGACGAATGCACGACGCCGGTGCCGTCGTCGGCGGTGGCGTAGTCGGCCAGATAGACGGGGCTGCGCCGGTCGTAGCCCGGGTCGGCTCCGGCCAGCGGGTGACGGAATTCGATGCCGCCCAGGTTCTCGCCAAGGGTGGTGGCCAGAACCCGCCCCTGCAGCGCGTAACGCTCCAGGCAGCGCTCGACCAGCGTGGCCGCCAGCAGCAGAAGCCCACGCTCGGTATCGACCAGCGCGTACTCCAGCTTCGGGTTCAGGTTCAGCGCCTGGTTCGCGGGGATGGTCCAGGCGGTGGTCGTCCAGATCACCGCGAAGGCGTCCTTGGCCAGCTTGGGCAACCCGAAGGCCGCGGCCAGCCGTTCGGGCTCGGCGCAGGGGAAGGCCACGTCCAGCGTCTGGCTCTTCTTGTCGGCGTACTCGATCTCGAACTCGGCCAGCGACGAGCCGCAGTCGAAGCACCAGTACACGGGCTTGAGGCCGCGATAGACGAAGCCGCGTTCGATGACGCGCTTGAAGGCGCGGATCTCGCCGGCCTCGTTGGCGAAGTCCATCGTCCGGTAGGGTCGGTCCCACTCACCGAGCACGCCCAGACGCTTGAAGTCACTGCGTTGCAATTCGATCTGCTCGGTGGCGTAGGCGCGGCTCTTTGCCTGCATGTCGTCGCGCGACAGATTGCGGCCGTGCTTCTTCTCGATCGCGTTCTCGATCGGCAGGCCGTGGCAGTCCCAGCCCGGCACGTATTGGGCGTCGAAGCCGGCCAGCTGCCGCGCCTTGACGATCATGTCCTTCAGCACCTTGTTGACCGCGTGGCCCATGTGGATCTGGCCGTTGGCATAGGGCGGGCCGTCGTGCAGGACGAACAGCGGCGCGCCATGGCGTGCGATGCGCAGCTGCTTGTACAGGCCCTGGTCGTCCCACGCCTTCACCCACCTCGGCTCGCGCTTGGGCAGGTCGCCGCGCATCGGGAAGGGCGTGTCGGGCAGGTTCAGCGTGGCACGGTAGTCGGTCGGGGTGTCGGCTTGGTTCATGTCGGGCGTGGCACCGCGAAGGGGGTGCGCTGGGCAGCAGTCGTCGGCATCGGGCTTGGCGGCAGCAGGTGCGGCGCCGATGAGGGCCGCGGGGCACGCGTCAAATTCGGTCGCGCGTGATCTGCCGGCCGGCGGCGGCGTGGGCGACCTGGCCCGAGTGGCGTGATGCGTTCGACGACATCCGTCGATTCTAGCGGCCCGGCCATCGCGTCAGCCAGGCGCGCGCCTCGGCCACGTCAGCCGCGATGCCCTCGCGCAGCGCCTCCAGCGAGGCGTACTTGCGCTCGTCGTGCAGCTTGTGCAGCAGCTCCACGCGGATGCAGCGGCCGTAGCCGCCGTCGGTGCCGAGCGTGGCCGGCCACTGAAGGCAGTGCACCTCGAGCAGCTGGCGGCCAGCGTCCTCGACCGTCGGGCGCACGCCCAGGCTGGCCACGCCGTCCAGGGCAAGCGCGTCCAGTCCGTGCACGCGCACCGCGAACACACCGGTCGCCGCGGGCCGGGCGTGGGCGAAGCGCAGATTCAGCGTCGGCGCGCCGAGCTCGCGGCCGAGCTTGCGGCCGTGCAGCACATGGCCGCTGATGCTGTAGGGGCGGCCGAGCAGCGCGGCGGCGCGCTCCATGTCGCCCTGGGCCAGCGCCTCGCGCACGGCCGAACTCGACACGCGCAGGCCGTGCACCTCGTAGCTCATCATGCGCGCCACGTCGAAGCCGGCGGCTGCGCCGGCGGCGTCGAGCATCGCGTAGTCGCCGGCACGCTTTGCGCCGAAGCGGAAATCGTCGCCGACCAGCACATAGCGCGCATGCAGCCCGCGCACCAGCATGTCGTCGATGAAGGCCTGCGGCGCCTGGGCGGCAAAGCGCGCGTCGAAGCGCATGATCACCGCCTGGTCGATGCCGCAGCGCTCCAGCTCAGACAACTTGTCGCGCAGCAGCGCCACGCGGCGTGGCGCTGCCTCGGGCGTGCCGGCGCGCGCCGCGAAGTAGTCGCGTGGGTGCGGCTCGAAGCTGAGCACACAGCTGGGCACGCCACGATGGCGCGCCTCGTTGATCAGCAAGGCCAGCATGGCCTGGTGCCCGCGGTGCACGCCGTCGAAATTGCCGATGGTCAGGGCGCAGGCCGGGGCGATGCCGGGATGGCGGAGACCACGGAAGACCTGCATGCGACGATTATCGCCGCCGCCTCTTCAGGGCCAGGCCAGCGGATGCGAGCCCGGCGGCATCGACGGGCGCGTCCAAGCGGCCGGCGTGGGCGACAGCACGGCCGCATGGCGCAAGGCCTGCAGCGTGCCGAAGCCGCTGGCCGTGATTTCCGCGTAGGGCGCGAAGTCGCCCGCCGGCGCAGCGAAGCCGCCGGGCAGGCGGCCCAGGCCGCGCAGCCACAAGCCCGTGCGTGCCAGCGACACCTGCACGTGCCAGCTGCCGCCGTCGCGCTGCTGGCGCAGCAGCGCGGCGCAGGCGCCCAGTGCGATCATGTAGCCCGACGCGTGGTCGAGGATCTGCATCGGCAGCGCGCGCGGCGGGCCGCTGCCGAAGGCCTGTGCTTCGGCGTGGTTGAAGCCGGTGGCGGTCTGCACCAGCGAATCGAAGCCGCGCCGCCCCGCCCAGGGACCGGCAGCGCCATAGGCCGACAGCGAAACGACGACGATGCCCGGCGACTTGGCCGCCAACTGCGTTGCGCCGTATCCCAGTGCCTGCAACGACTGTGGCCGATAGGCCTGTACCAACACGTGCGCGTCGCGCAGCACGGCGTCGAAGGCTGCGCGATCAGCCGGCTGCCGCAGATCGGCATGTGCCGACAGCTTGCCGCGGCTGGTGTCGGCGATAGCCGAGATGTTGGGCAGGTGCGGCGCGTTGACCAGCATCACGTCGGCGCCGTAGGCCGCCAGCGCACGCGTGCCCACCGGGCCGGCGAGGATGCGCGTCAGGTCCAGCACGCGCAGCCCCGTCAGCGGTCGCTGCGCCGCAGCCAGCGCAGGCCAGCGGCGTGGCGGCGCATCGCCGATGCGCTCCATCTGCAGCAGCGGCAACGCGGCCACCGCCAGACCCTGTGGGTGCGCATCCCACTCGTCGAAGCGCCGCAGCGCGGCCACCACCGCGCCGGCCTCGGCGGCGGCCTGTTCGAAGTCCAGCGCGCGCCAGTGCTGCAAGGCGCGACGCACGTCGGCCTGCGTCGCCGATTCGCCCGAGGGCAGGCCGAGCACGCGCAGCGCGGTGTCGCGGTGGTGCGCAAAGTTGGCGTGGATGCGTACCCAGCCATCCGCACCATCGTCACCGCCGCAGGGGTAGAGCGCGGACAGCGGGTCCCAGATCGATGGCGCCGTGCCGTCTAGGCGAAACCAGGTGCAGCATTCGAGCGCGGCGTGGCGTTTGTCCACCGCCAGCTTCTGCACCACGCGGTTGCGCTGGCGGCCCACCTCAGTGGCCGCCAGCGCCGCGGCGGCGATCGAGGCCTGCGCCGCGGTGCCGACCCGGAAGGACGAGGGCAGGGCGGGTTCGTCGCCGGTCAGCGTGGCGCGCACCAGCTCCTCAGCTGTCAAGCCCGCTGCGCTCCACAGATCGCGCAAAGCGCGCTGTGCCGGCATGGCCTCAACCGGTTCGCCTGCGGCCTTCATCCTGTGCCCCTTCCTTCACAAGCGGTGGCTGCCGACGGGTCATCGGCTCCAGCGCGCTCAATCATCGCCGAATGCTAGTGAAGGCGCCGTCGCGTCCTGCTGGAAGGCTGCTCATCAGCTCTGTTGGCCAGTGACAGCGATGCACAGCCGCCTGTGGCCGCCGCAGGACCCGATCGCGCTCACAGTCAAGGCTTGAGCCACGCCTGCCCGGACGCAGCCAGGACACGCGACCACCTGCGCGGGAGGGCCGGTGTCGCACAAGCCATGACTCGAGCTGTCGATCATCACTTTGGCACAGCGGTCATTGGAACGACTGTGGCTAGAGCGACTCAGCCACTCGTGACGGCCCTCAAGATCGACATGAGGCGCGGGTGGGCAGGCTCGAAGCTGGCCTACGACCACAGGGAAAGACACCGCCGTCGATGCCGACGGCACCGTCGGCTTTCGGGTGCTGCGCCGCGTACTGCTATAAACGTAGTCGCACAGCACCACGGCCTCGGACAGGAACAAATTCATGCAAGACCAGAGGTTGCCGCTGCAACCGGGGGAGCCGGCGTCCGCGTTTGCCCTTCCGGCGGCCAATCGTTCAGGAGTGGTGTCGCTCGCCGACCTGCGCGGCCGCGCGTTCCTGATCGGCTTCTATCGAGGCTTGCACTGCCCGTTCTGCCGGCGACAGGTGGTGCAGCTCGGCGCCGTGCAACCAGTGCTGAGCGCGGCCGGTATCGAGACGCTGGCCGTCATCAACACGCCCGTTGACCGCGCTCGCCTTTACTTCCGCCACCGCCCGACAGCGGTCACGCTGCTCAGCGACCCGGACTGCCTGACGCACCGGGCTTACGGAGTGCCGCGCGGCGTGTTCTTGCCTGAAGGCAGCCAGGAAAAGCCCGAATGGCCGTACCGCGCGACCCTCGAACAATTCGGGGCGGCACGCATCAACCCGACCGGCGAGCTGCCGGAGCCGACGCAGCCGATGGAAGCCAACGCGGTGCTCAATGCGAAGGACGGTTTCCAGATGGAAGCGGACGACGAAGCCATCCTGGCGACCCACCCGACACAACTCGTCGGGCATTTCCTCGTCGACGCGGCCGGCATCGTCCGCTGGGTGGAGATCGAGGCGCCGGACAGCCCGAACAATCTGTGCATCTTGCCGACAGCCGAGCAGCTCATTGCCGCCGCGAAGCAGTTCGTGCAGTAGCGATCAGCACAGGAACGGCAGCACGACCAGCGAGTCGCGGTCGACGCCCGCCTTGGCGCAGACCGCATCGGCGCGGATGAAATAGTCCTCGGCGCGAGCGTCGTCCCCCTGGTCGAGGTGGAGGGTCGCCAGGCCCTCGTAACAGGGAAACAGCAGCTGGGGTTCACCCATTCTTTCGGCCAGTTCGAGGGCCTCGCTGTAGTAGCGCAGTGCCTGAGCCGCGTCGCCGTGGCACTGGTGGATCTGCCCGAGCACGATCAGCGGCACCGCCAGATGGTCGACCTGCCCCAGTTGCCGGT
>Ga0316188_10000704_pt1 | contig 14988 bp, 13 predicted proteins | sample Phiworburrow1_MG_FD_204933 | JGI IMG/M metagenome (GOLD analysis project Ga0316188, IMG submission 204933) | Coastal sediment microbial communities from Maine, United States - Phippsburg worm burrow 1 | ecosystem: Environmental > Aquatic > Marine > Coastal > Sediment | place: USA: Maine...
ATTAGAGCCCCCGGCACCAGTCGCCGATCAGGCAAGAGCACAGCGGTGAACGTGGCGGAAAATTTGGCCGAAAACCAGCTTCTGGGCTTTGAGGAAGCCATGACCGATATGACGGCCAATCTGTCTACCGAACTCGACCAGTTCCAGGCTCGAGTGGAGGCCGGCGAAGCCACCGATGTGCAAATTGCACATCGTCCGGGCTATTCAGGCGGTGGAGGGAGCAGTGATCCGCTGCTTGGGGCCTTGCTGCTGGCAGCATTGTATCTACGGAAAAGAACCGGCCTGTGAATACTGGCACCGGGCTCAGCCCCCTGAACCTCCCCAGCCAATGAAGCACTGGAAATAACGCGATGAGTTACCTGATTGAAACGCCCCGACTGGGGCTGCGACACTTCTGCCTGGATGACCTGCAGGATTTTTTCGAACTGGGCAGGGACCCGGAGCTCATCCGCTATGCAGAGAAGCATCCCCTGGAGAATCTTGACCAGGCTCGCAAGGTCATGATTGAAGCACCCCTGGCCGACTATGAAAAGTACGGCTACGGGCGATTCGCCGTGGTGTGGAAACTTAGCGGGGAAGTAATCGGTTTTTGCGGGATGAAATTTCTCCCTGAAATAGGTCGCAACGAGCTTGGCTATCGCTACAAGCGGAAATTCTGGGGACAGGGCATTGCAACAGAAGCCGGTGCAGGTACCCTGGAGTATGCCGCCACCTGCCTGGGAATGGACGAGGCAATCGCTTTGATAATGGATGGCAACATCGGCTCCGTTCGGGTTGCAGAAAAGCTGGGGTTGAGAAAAAATGGAAGCGTCCAGATATACGGAGTCGAGGCCTTGTTGTACGAAACCGCTCTGCCCGCCTCGAACCAGCCCTTCAGATCAAAACTGGCTCCCTGATTCCCTCTCTTGTACCCTGATTCCGGAGTTCCCAATAAAGGTCTTTCTGCCGTGAAATCATTAAAGCTCATTTTCGCCAGTTCCCTGCTGTTGCTCGGCGCCGCTTGCAGCGACAGACCCGAAGTGGATTCGCCAGACTGGGACGGTGTGTCCAAGTCCGAAATGCCCATCTCGGTGATCGACAACGAATCCGGCGAGATTACCCTGCTCCTGACTGCAAACCATGTATCCATGAGGTTGTCCGAAGAAACACTGGAAGAGATCAGTGAAGACCTGGACGAGGCCCGGGAGGAGACATCCGGCAGCAAGTTTGCCGACAGGGTTAAGAATACGGTTCTCGACAAGGTAGAGAATATGCTGAACAAGCAGCTCAACTACCCGACTGAGAATATCGAGCGAATCACCTGGGAAGACGGTCGAATGGTCTTCACCCTGGAGGACGGCGGAGAAGCCTGGGACGGAATATGGGTGGGCGACGACTCGGTTCTCGAATCCTTTAGCGAAGACGACGCCATAGAATTTATCCAGGCATTTGAAGAACTTAAGGCATCAGGAAAGTAGATCCAGCTCGATCTTTTCTGGACTGCTTCCATAAGCCGACGATATTTACCTATTCACGAATCTGCCAATAAGGTGTAGAAATTGTAGTTCGGAACTACGCGCTATTTATGAGCGCAGGGTAGGGGCTATGGATAGGCCTTCGGTGAGAAATTACCGTTCTACGGTTTCCGGTGGCGACAGGGCGTCGCTGGTTCGGCACATGGCTAACGAGCTGGTGCGCGTACACCCGTCTCTGGCGATACATTCGACCCTGGCAGAGCTGTCTCCGCGTCATATACGGGAAGGCGGATCGATGGTGCTGGACGATACACAGGGAATCCCACTGTCTGACCGGTTCTATGACACCAGCTTTCTGCAGGATCGTGCCCGGCTCAGGGCATACGACGGGGACACCGTTGTCACCTCAACCCCGGTTAACAGCGCATTCGATACTTACTGCCGTGAACAGCTGAACCTGGGGTCACCGGAATGGCTGCATTGCCGGCCGACTCAAAGCAAGCGGGGCCTTGCGGGGACCTGCTGGAAGGATAAGAACCTTCGAGAAAAACTGATCCAACAAATCCAGGATGGAAAACTCCAGTACCTGCACCCCAATATGGGCACTGTCCCCGCCTGGGCTCTCGGGCTGTTACTGAGCCGGGCCGCCGGACGAAAGATTCAGGTCATTGCACCCCATCCAACTCTTACCTCGGCGGTCAATAACAAGGTCTGGTTCACCCGGGTTACCACCAAGTTGCTGGGAAATGCCCACACGCCATACTCCCGGCCCGCCAATAGCTATTCGGGACTGGCAAGCCTTGCCAGGCAACTGGGGAACCAGGGATCACGACTGGTTATCAAAATGCCAGATTCCGCCGGCGGCGCCGGCAACCTGGTATTTGGTGCCAACGAGTTTCTCCACCAAGGCCTGGGGCAGGTACAGAAAACACTCAAGAAAAAGCTCGAACCCCTTGGCTGGAACGGACACAAGACACTGCTGATCAGTTGCTGGGAGTCCGATGTCCTGTCCACCCCGTCCATTCAGGCCTGGATTCCGCCAATAGCGGATGGCCCGCCAGTTATCGAAGGCGTCTTTGAACAAATGGTAGATGACGAGACGGGAATTTTTGAAGGCAGCCACCCTGCTCACCTTCCGCAACACCTGCACAGGGCCTTGCTGCAGGATGGCCTGGCACTATGTGAACTTTTCCAGTTACTGGGTTACATCGGACGCTGTTCGTTCGACACCATTATCGTTGGCCAGAGTGCCGAACGAGCGCGAGTAGAGTTTATTGAATGCAATGGTCGCTGGGGTGGCACATCGATTCCCATGACCCTGGCAAACCACCTCCTTGGAGGCTGGCGCAAGCGCCCCTATGCAACGCGGGAACTGATGATACCGGGACTGGATCGCTATCGCTTCAGCGATTTACAGCGTTACCTGAAGAAAGAACTCTACGATACCCGCAACGGTCGGGGATGGCTGGTTCTGTACAACCCGGGCAGGCTAAAAGCCGCTTCCGGTATTGATACGTTATGCCTGGGCAAGTCCCAGGTCCAGGCCAATGAAAGGGCGCGCATCGTTGCACCTGAACTGCTATCGAAAATCGGCAGGCAGGTAAGGAATCTTCCCCTGGTAAAATCCCCGGAGCCTGGTATCAGACTGCACTAATCCGCTTAAAACCCGGTCTCCCCACCAGGCCGGGAACGTAGCAGCTTGAACTGCCTGAACCCCAGGTCCAGCAAGGGCTGTAACTGGAAGTCGATCATCCCAAAGCTTTCTCGCTCCTTGATGCTGCGAGAACACCGGACTTCTCCCCCCTTGAACTTGTTGAACTCCGAGAATGATTTGTAGCAGATTCTCGCTGGGCAAGTCATCGCACAACCGGCATTGGCAAACAGGGTAATCCGACTCTTGTCCTCAATGGACTTCAGAAATTGGAAATCTTCATTGCAAGGCATGGGCAACACCACCGAATCATAAAGCTCCAGCGCCTTATCAAGCTTTCTCTGGTTATTGATATTCTTGATAACACTGGCGTCACGCTTGTACAGCGGAAAGTCTTGCTTGATCCAGGTGGCCAGGTCATCGTTGGTGGCAATAACGGAATTGAGCTTGTGATGGAATCGGGTAAGGAAGTTTCGCGCGCTCTCGTACTCCTCCCGAGTCACATCATGGTTGGTCAGGGGTAAACGCAGGCCTATGCCTGCATTGTTCAGCTGGGCAACATCACGCACAGATAATTCCGACCCCATGAACGGTCTTCCGCCGTACAGGGTGCTGCGTCGTGCAAAGCCGAACAAGCTCTCGATCTGGTTCAGGGGGATATTCCCATAGCGCTTGCGCAGAAAGGCGAACACCGGGACGTCTTCGCTCTTGCTTCTGGCTGAGATGGTAAAGGTATAAGGCGGAGCCTCGACCTCATCTGCCTTGTGATACATTGTTCCACCGCGGTCTGGAACGCCCGCCCCTCAGCGTAATAACGCTCCCCCGCAATGCTGTGATGAGACTGCGTAGTGACTACAAAACTACATTATTTATAGCGGGGAACAGCAACTCGATTCTGGCGTTAGAGAGACAGCAAACGAATACGTAGATAACGCAGGTAAATAGTACGCCGCCATGAATGCCTTGGGATTATTGTACCAAGGCGTCAATCGTCGCGGAAATCCGTTGATGATAATCATCAGGGAAATACCAGACCTTGAATCCGCGTTCGGTGACAATGCTTTGGAGACCACGATCTTCCGGCGCCAGGTGGAACAGCATTTTAACCAGTACATCAGTACTGACCCTGGGATTGTTGTACCAGTAGTCATGGGCTTCAATGGCATTGAAAAATGACACTGCAGATACGGCATCGATAACATCAAAATTATCCGCAGACGCGGCCTGTATAAGGAAGTTGGTGTCCTCGGAGCTTAATTCATCCGGATCCGGCCTGCCTGCCCTGGATGAGCGATTCCGGAACTGTGACATCTTCAGGACCTTGTCACTCAGGTTCACTGTCATGCTGACCCGACCCACCATGTCTTGATAGGTATGCAGCTGTTGGGTGAATTCTGAAAAATCGATATCAGCGGCTGCGTAATACACCTCGCCTATACGCAAGCGTCCCGCAAGAGCCTCACCGTTTTCGTCCGGGTGATCAGTTCGCAACAAGGCAAGCGCATTACTGACCACAACACCCCCGAGACTATAACCAAGGATATTGATCTTGCGAGCTTTCGAATGCACGGCCAGAAAGTCCACCAGGTCGGCAAGTTGACGGGCCGATTGACGGGCACGCTCCACATCCGCACCGTAACGCCACAAGGTTCCCGTTGACGGCCAGGCGAACGCCAGCACAACGGTATTCCTGCCAGTAAAGTGCCGGTACTGGGCAGCCTGCCCCATTGAACGATAGAAGGTATTCCTGGCGCCGTGAACGAATATCATCAAGTCCGGATCGCGACTGCTTTCCAATGCACGGTTCACACCGTTCATGAGCGCCTCGAGATCTTCCGGCAATGCCTCCAGGTCCTGCCCATGAGGCAGGGCCGCGTATTCATTCACCTCCACAAGGCGCAGCGGCAATTCCCTCTCGCGCTGCTCTTCCACCGACAGTCTTGTCAGATCATCCCATTCCAGCGAGGGATCATCGCCAATCTGAATTCTGGACACACCCATCCGAAGCGTATCGTCATAGCTATTACCATAAGGGCTGCCGTCCTTGGTTTCCTTGCCGGAAATACGATTGGTCGCATACAGCACCGGCACAACCAGGTTGCGCTCTTCCTCAGGTGTGTCTTTGAAGGCCTCAACCTGCTCCAGGCGGAACCCTTCCGGCGCCGGCATGAGACTCACCATTATCGGGCTGCAGGCACTTGCCAGGATCAGCACGAAAGCCAGGAAGACCTGTCTGCATCGCATCATGATTCGATCATTCACAAATCTTTGTACCATGGTAAAACCCTCAAGCCTTTACCGGGGATAGGCTCTAGCGTGATGGAATCACTGTACCAAACCTCTACCGGTAACCAGATACGTGGCAAAGCTTCCCAGCCAGTGTCCACCTTCGTAGTGCTCACCGGTTACCGAGGCCAAGCCAGAGCTCCGATGAATATTCGCCACCGACTCGATAGAGGAACGCCTGGCATCGTCCAATGGCAGTCCTGAAGCCATACCTTCAAGCATCCAGGCCCGGCTGATATTCAATCCGTCCAGGTGAGCCAGCTTTCCATCCGAACGGTCAGTTACCCTGCCTATCGGCAGCCAATCGGCGCTGCCATCAACGGGAATCACCGGCAGAAAACCCGACAGCCATTCGGAGTAGTCTTTCGGCGGAAGAATTCTCCTGACAAGGTCCGCCTCAGCCAGGCAGGGCGACAGGAAATCCTGGCCAGAAGGCTCATAAGATAGCGGGCAGTTCCTGTCCGGCAGGTAAAACTCCCGGATCTTGGTCTCCACAATCCGCTCCATCTCCTGGTCACCGGCGATTCTCGCCCAATCCAGTATCAGCCCGAAGGCAAAAGCCGTCTGGGAATGCTCACCTACCCGAATCGCATAGGCCAGCTTGGGCAGCCAGACCCCCAGGGTATCGCGAGTCGCTTTCTCCAGGGGGGCAAGGTTAACGATCATTTGGGCTGCCTGGGGATCATCCCACTGACGCAATTCCGCAGCCAGTTGCAACAGCCAGGCCAAGCCATAGGGACGCTCAAACGACCCTCGCCCTTCCGCGGTCATGTACTCGACCTCGACCGCTATCCTGTCTACCCCCAGGCTTTCGACCAGGGCCTTTGTTGCCGGCACGGCGAAGTCCGCCCCTGGATAGCTCCTGGCAAGGCGCGCAAGCAACCAATGGCCATGAACGGCCGAGTGCCAGTCGAAACACCCGTAGAAGGAAGGTGTGAGCTCCCTGGGGGGCTTTACATCGGCATCACCGCTGAGTACATGGGAGATTTTGTTGGGATACTCGCGATGCACACATTCCAGCGCCAGTCCTGCAAAGCGTGAAGCTGACTGCGAATCAAACTCCTCGGCCAGGTCCGCGGCGCTCGCCGTCAGGCAAGTCATCAACAGGCAAATCGATACAACCCTTATTCTCATAACAGCCCTCCCGGCTCAGGGATGATTCTGCCACGAATCCGGGCAACCGGCAGACCAGGATCACCGGGGGCGCGAAAAGGTCGATGCTTAACGCCAATCCAGTGGCGAATCCATTGAGGGGAATCTTTCAGAAATTGCCCCATTGCCTCTTCTGTGACAGTGTGCGCCAATGATTTTAAAAGCCATTGCAAAAACCCTTCTGAAGCTCGGCGGATGGCAGATTGTCGGCGGCCCTCCCGAGGCAAAGAAGGCCGTGTTGATTGCCGCACCGCACACCTCAAACTGGGACGGCTACTGGCTGCTCGTCTACAAGGTTGCCGTTGGCCTGGACCTGCGATTCCTGGCCAAGCACACCCTGTTCTGGTGGCCCCTGGGTACATTGTTGCGCGCCCTGGGCGCCAGGCCGCTTAATCGAGGATCAGGCGGCGACGTGGTCAGGGAGATTGCGCGAGATTTTGAAAACAGTGAGAGTTTCTACCTGGCCCTGGCGCCAGAAGGAACCCGCAGTTTGAAGCCCTTCTGGAAGACCGGCTTTTACCGGATCGCCACCACCGCCAAGGTACCGGTGATTTTTGGCTTCCTCGACTACAAGACAAAACGTCTAGGCCTGGGCGACAGTCTCGTGCTCAGCGGCGACGTGGAAAAAGATCTTGATGTCATCCGCAACTTCTACAAACCGATGGTCGGTCGCCACCCCGAGTTGGCCAGCCCGATCAAGTTCCCCCCTTCGGCTTGATTCGGCGGGGGGTTCCTTCCCTGCCACCCTGTTCGTCCAGCACCTTGTGGGCCCTGGCGTGATACTTGCGGGCCTTGGAAATATCGCCCATCTGGTAGTAACTGTCCCGGAGCAGGAAGTAAAACTCGCTCTCGTCATCTTTCAATGAGATCGCCTTCCTCAAGTGAGTCACAGCGCTGCGGTAATCCTTATCCTGGTAGGCTTCCCGTGCCTTCTCCATCCGGTAGTAGGGGTTCTTGAGGCGATGCCCAAGGACCTGTGCGCGGTAATAATCTGCAAGTTCATCGCGGCCCTGAGAAGCATACAGGCGCTGCAGGTTACTCATTGCCACCTCATCCGAAGGCTCAGCTTGCAGAGCCCGGAGCTGGGCCGCTTCTGCCAGATCCAGCCGTTCTGCCCGCCGATATAACACGCCAATCAAACCCCAGGCCGGCGAGAACTCCGAATCCCCGTCCACGATGGCGCTGCGTGCATGGGCAAACGCCAGGTCCGTGTCGCCTGCTTCCAGAGCGTCTACTGCCCAGTTGTTATAAAAATGGGCAAGGGCCCGGTTGTCGCTGATGATGGATTCAGTGGAGGCCGAAGGACCGGCTTCATCATCGAAGTCCACTACCCGGTCACCCATGCCATCCAGGCTCTTGCCCTTGCCGATGAGACGGACATATACATTTACGTGACGCCGCAATACCTGCATCTCACCCTGCTTGATCCACTCTGGCGAAATTCGAACCTCCTGGAACTTGGCCCGCAGACCGACATGGCGCGCCATCACCAGGAACATATTGGTAAAAGACAGGCAATTGCCGTGGCGTTGTTCAAACGCCTGGGAGGCAGTCCGCGTCTGGTTATCGTAATTCAGTTGGCGGATGCCAAAAGTTTCCATGGCAGTAATCAGTTTGGCGAAAACACGTTCATCGGTCTTCCCGCCTACATTTTCGTCCAGGAAGCGAACCATATCCGGGCTGAGCCCAAACACCTCTTCAGCAGATGGTAGTGACTGATTTGTCGCGCCGGGAAACGCCTCTCCTGCCAGCAAGATCTGATCATCCACCGAGGGTAGAGGCCCGGGTCTGGGCGCAGAGGAACAGCCTGCCGCCAAAAGTACGGCCAGGGTCACAACGAAAATTTTCTTCACGCTGCTGTTCATGGCTTTTTAGAGCACCCGATTTGAACTTGGTTCAATTCTGTCTGCTACGTCATCTTATCCGGTCAGGAAGATGCTCTTCGGCGAGATGCGTCAATCCCGGGTCGAAACAATTGCATCATCAAAAGCCCTCCGGGCTAGGTCGACCGCTGAAGTTAGGATAGTCTTTCCTGAAACAACTATCTAGAACGGGGATAAAACATGATGCCTTTGACTCTTCGACGTGGCCTGATGGTCATTGCGCTGGCAGGCGCGAGCGGCTTTAATCACGCCGGCGTGGCCGATGAACGCAGTGACAAAGTGGACGCCCTGTTCAGCGAGTTCGCCACCGACAAGGGGCCGGGCTGCAGCGTAGGCGTGATCCAGGACGGACAATACACGCTTCGCAGAAGCTACGGCATGGCTAACCTGCAATATGACGTACCCCTGGATTCTTCATCAGTATTTCGTATCGCCTCGGTGTCCAAGCAGTTCACCGCCATGTCGATTCTGCTGCTTGCGGAACAGGGCAAGGTGGACCTGGACGCGGATGTACACAGCTACCTGCCCGACCTTATGGACTACGGTCACACGGTGACGATACGCCAGATGCTGCACCACATCGCAGGCATGGCCGATTATGGCGACAGCCCCGAATTATTCCCCAATGCCAATGGAGAGGAGTTCCGCTGGGGTAACGAGGATTACCTGAGTACCGATGAGTTTTACAACAAGGTGCGACAGGTGCCGCTGAAACATGCGCCGGGAACGAAATTCCTGTACAGCAATTTTGCCTACTTCCTGCTGGGCCGGGTGGTCGAGTCGGCCAGCGGGATGAGCATCCGGGACTTCGCCGCCAGGAATATTTTCCAGCCCCTGGGAATGACACACACTCAGTTCAATGACGATGTAAACAGGGTGATCCAGAAAGAAGCTGTGGGTTATCAGAAAAATTCCGATGGTGAATTCGAGCTATACATGACCAACCTGCCCTACGTGGGTGACGGCGGCATTTACACCAGCATTGATGACTTCCTGGCATGGGACCAGAACTACTACCACAACACATTGGGCAAGGGCAGCCAGGAATTGATCAACACCATGCAAACCCCCGGACCCCTGACCAGGCAAACCGAGGATGGCGGCGAAATCGAATACGCCATGGCTTTGCAGGTGAGCGAAAAGCGTGGCCACAAGCAAATTTCCCACAGCGGGAGCTGGGTGGCGTTCACCACCTATTACGCCAGGATTCCGGACCTGAAACTGTCGGCGGTGACCTTTTGCAATTCTGCCGAGGCCCATGGCTCCACGCTGGGCAACCAGGTCATGGATATTTACCTGGACTAGCCGGCACAGCGTATTCGCGTCGTCCCCAACGCCCGCGTCCGGCCGGCATTGGGGGCGACAGGGTTTTCATCAGTCGGCGGAAAAAACCAGCTGGCCGCCCACCACGGTTTGCAGGACCCGCACCCCGGCGATATCTTCCGCCGGTATGGCGCTCAGGTCCTTGTCCAGCAGGACAAAGTCAGCCAGCTTGCCAACTTCCAGGCTGCCCTTGAGCGTCTCTTCGTAGGAGGCATAGGCTGCGTTTGTGGTGTAGGCGGTCAGCGCCTGATCCAGGGTGATCTTCTGCTCGGGCACCCAACCATCCGGGTTGGCGCCATCGAGGGTTTGCCGGGTCAGCGCTGCATAGATTCCTTCAAGGGGTGTTGGCGGCGCGACACTCCAATCACTGCCAAACGCCACCCGTGCGCCACTTCGAATTAACGAGGCAAATGCGTAGGTGGTCTTGCTACGCTCGTGCCCGATCACGTCCTCCGCCCAACGCCCATCATCAATCGCGTGATACGGCTGCATACTGGCGATGACATCCTGGCCGGCAAATCGCGGCACATCATCAGGATGAATATGCTGGGCGTGCTCGATGCGAAAGCGCCGGTCACGGGGACCGTTCTTGTCGACTACACGCTGGTAAATATCCAGCAGACTGCGGATGGCCTGGTCGCCGATGGCGTGCACCATGACGTGCAGCCCGGCCGCATCGGCCTTGCCTACCAGGTCCTCCATCACCGCCGGTTCCTGAAGCATGAACCCACGGTCATTGGGCGAGTCGGTGAACGGCTCCAGCATGGCGGCAGTATGGGAACCCAAGGAACCATCCATAAAGCCCTTGAGACCGCCAATTCTCACCCATTCGTCGCCAGCCCCCGTACGAACCATCTCCTCTTGCAGCACTTCCCACGAGGCTAGCGGCATGACGGCGTATATCCTGGTCTTGAGTCTTCCGCTGTCACGTGCGCGCCGATAGGCATTGAGTTCGGGCAAACCCACGTAACTCATATCGTGAACAGTCGTGACGCCATGAGATGCCACGAAATTGCTGGCCGCTGCCACGTCACGATCCAGCTGGGCATCGCTGGGGGTCGGGATGGCTTTGGCAAGCAACGCCATGGCGTTGTCCTTGAACACGCCGGTGAGTTTGCCGTCTTCGTCACGAACAATTGCGCCGCCTTCAATTTCGGCTGTGTCAGCATCGATCCCCGCCAGTTCCATGGCCACCGAATTTGCCAGGCCCATGTGCCCGTCAAGACGGTATATCCAGACGGGATTATTCGGCGTTACCGAATCTATCCATTCACGGGTAGGAAGTTCTCCACCCCAGTTTTGATGATCCCAGTTCCCCTCGACCACCCATTCCCCCGCGGCAAGACTGCCCGCGTAGCTGGCAATACGGTCCACGAATTCCTCGCGTGTGGCTGCATCACGCAACTGCACCGAGGCCAATCCGGTACCGCCCGAGGTGAAGTGCACATGGGCGTCGATAAACCCGGGCACCAGCATGCCGCCGTTGGCCTGGATGATCCTTGTCCCGGGACCAACCAGGCCCATGACCTGCTCGCTGCTACCAACGGCAACGATGCGATCGCCCTTGCTGGCCACCGCCTCGGCCCAGGGTTGGGCGGGATTGCCCGTCCATACCCTTGCGCCAGAAACCACCAGGGTGGCCGTACCTTCCACGTTTGGCTGTTCGGTACAGGCGTTCAGACCGAATCCAAAGAGCAATACGGCGACTAAGGTCCGGATATTCTGTTGTTTTGATCGATACAGCACAGGCAGCTCCCAGGGGTCAACGTTCATTTCAAACCTGACCGTGTCGTTAACTAAATAGACTTGATCTTACTCTACCGGGAGGTTTAATCGCCAATAAGCAACGCGCGCGAAATTGGTTCTATAATCAGAAGTGAGATGGAAAGTTTACCAGGGAGGGCTAAACATGAAATCTGTCAAGGTTAGCGATTACATGGTGGGCTACGTGTTGAGCGTTGAGGAGGACGACGACCTGTTCAAGGCTATCGGGCTTATGCTGAAACACAAGATTGCCAGTGTGCCGGTACTCAGCAAAAAAGGCAGTGTCGTGGGTATGTTGTCCCAGTGGGATTGCCTTAAAAAGATCCTGGCCGGCAGCTACAGCGAAGAGATAGGCGGTGTGGTGAAGGACCTCATGAACCCAACGGTACATACGGTTTCACCCAACGACGACATAGTCGACGTCGCGGCGGCGATGACCAGCAATGGCTGGCATTTATCGTTACCGGTAGTCGAGCGCGGCAAATTGATCGGCACCATAGGATGCCCGGATATTCTCGAAGCCATTTACGATTTCGATACACACAAGGCGGCATAGAGTTTATCGACTGACATGAGCCTCAGCATGGATTCAAATCGGCATCGCCGACTTGACGGATGGTTTCGTGCCCACAAACGCCGCCAATTTCACCGCCCGATTTGCATTTGGCCGCAAGGTCTGAAATAACTGCACTAATGACACAAAACCCGAACCGGGAGCCAATCGCGCCCCAGCGGGTTTTTTTGCGTCCAAGATTAAGATCATTTCTAACAGGAGTTGCAGCATGCCCCTCGCCTCTACCTCGACCGGAATTCGGCTCACCTCAAACATATTGGCTGTAATGTTGTTGCTATTGTCCGGCTTTTTGTCATCAGCTCAGGCAGCGGCCGAGATTCACGACGTACCCTATTACAGCAAGTCATCCGAATTCAGCCAGGTAAAGATTTCACCCGACGGCAAGCATCTTGCGGTAATGACCCCGGTTGACGGGCGCAACGGCGTCGCAATCCTGGACACAGAAACACTCCAACCCACTTACATTGCGCGCTTCTCCAGTGAAAAACAGGTAGGCGAATTCCACTGGGCCAATTCTGAAAGACTGATCGCCCGGATGGAAATGTTCCGGGGCTGGAATGAGCATCCCACCAGTGCCGGGGAATGGTTTGCAGTCAATGTGGACGGCAAGAAGCAGAAAAATATTTACGGTTACCGGGCCGGCGGGTCGAGTTCCAAGATAAAACGGGCAGAATCGGTTTATGGCTACGGCCAGGTTATCGATTTTCTGGAGGATGATCCGGACAACATCCTGATGAGCTCCACGCCATTTAGCAGGGTTGCCAGGAGACCCACATTAATCAAGGTGAATGTCTACAACGGCAAGCACAAGGAGGTGGCACTCTCACCAATCCCCAGCTCGACCTTCCTTACCGACCATTCCGGCCGGGCGAGATTCGTGGCCGGCAGCAATGATGACGGCAATCCGGAAATCTATTATCGGGAAGATGAAGACGATGACTGGACACTGCTAAGCAAGGGCAGCGAAGAGGAGGGATTTATACGACCCCTGGCCTTTGTGGATGAGAATACTGTCTACATCGCCGATGACACCGACGAGAGCATAACCGGCGTATACACCCTGGATCTGAAAACCGGCGAAAAGAAACTGATTTATCGCAATGAGATTGCAGACCCGTCAAATTTCTGGTTCACCCCCAACGGCCGGAAACTGTACGCGATGGAAGTCCAGCCATCGTTACCCACCTATGTTTACCTGGATGCAGAAAGCAGCGAAGTTCAACTGCTCAGGGAGCTTCTGAAAGCATTTCCGGGACAACAGGTTCAACTGGCGAGCCAGACCCTGGACGGAAACCTTGCCATCATCAGGGTGTTTAGCGACAGAAACCCTGGGACTTTCTACCTGTTTGACAAGACCAAAAAGCAGGCCCGTCACCTGGTCCACACCCGCCCCTGGGTAGATCCCAATGAATCGGCCACCGTTGAACCTGTCGAGTTCACTGCACGAGATGGAATGACCATCCGGGGATACCTGACCGTGCCCGCCGGGAAAGAGGCCAAGGACCTTCCATTGGTGGTCAATCCTCACGGCGGCCCCCATGGTCCTCGGGACTGGTGGGGTTACAACCCTGAAGCCCAGTTCCTGGCCAGCCGGGGCATCGCAGTATTGCAGGTGAATTTCCGGGGTTCAGGCGGCTATGGCAGAGATTTCGAGCATGCGGGATACCGGAAATGGGGAAGCGAGATCCAGTACGACATCATCGACGGAACCCGCCACCTGATAGACAAGGGCATCGTCGATGAGAAGCGCATCTGTATTTATGGCGGCAGTTTCGGCGGCTACTCCGCCTTGCAGAGTCCGATTCTTGAGCCCGACCTGTTCGCCTGCGCGATAGGGTTCGTTGGAGTTTATGACCTGCAACTACTCTACGAAGTAGGAGACGTTCAAGAGCAGGAGGCAGGCATCTCCGTGATGGAAAAATATGTTGGCAGAGACGCAGCAGAACTTCGCGCGTTCAGCCCGATCTACCACGTGGACAAGCTCAAGACAGCCCTGCTGATTGTGCACGGGGAGGAAGACCCCAGGGCGCCGATCGAACATGCCTATGCCCTGCGTGATGCCCTGGATGAAATCAATTATCCCTATGAATGGTTAGTCATGGACAAGGAAGGCCATGGTTTCTATAACGAAAATAACCGTGAAAAAATGTACCGGCAATTATTCGCGTTCATTGAGAAACACATAGAGTTGGACGCGCCTCCGGGTCCATAATCAAGGTGTTAAAAGGCCCCGTTAAGGGGCCTTTTTTATTTTGCACCCTGTATTAATTTCCGGAGGTCGCCGCTCGCAGTGCATCAACAAATTCCGCCGCCGGCTTGCCCAGCTTGTCACTGCGGGTCACCTCGAGACCGGCAGGATCCAGCAGGATCATTTCCGAGGTGTGATTAAACGCCCCGTCGGGCAACTCGCGGAACCGGATACCCAGCACCGCTGCTACTTTGCGTACATCCATGGCGCTGGCGCTGGCAAGGGTCCAGCGACTGCTGTCCACGTGCCGCTCCTCGGCGACTTTGGCCAGGGACTCGGGGGTATCGCGCTCGCTATCCAGGCTCACCATCAAGACTCGCAGACTGGCACGTTGCTCCCCGGTCAGCGTCTTCTCCGCCTCCTGCATGGTGCTGATGATCATCGGGCACACGTGGGGGCAGGAGCCATAGAACATGGTTACCAGGGTGTAGGCCCCGGCATTCAGGTCAAGGCTCCCCTGGGCGCCCTGGTGACCGTGCAGGTCCACCTCCAGGCGGTACAGGGAGTCCGGCGCGTAGTCACCGGGCTCGGCCGACAGGGGCGAGGCCATCATGGCCGCACATAACACGATCAATTTTGGAATATTCATCTGGCTATTCCTGTGAAATGTCATAGGCACAACGAAAGCCCAGGTCGCGGGTGGCGTAGTTCGC
>Ga0316188_10000705_pt1 | contig 14984 bp, 13 predicted proteins | sample Phiworburrow1_MG_FD_204933 | JGI IMG/M metagenome (GOLD analysis project Ga0316188, IMG submission 204933) | Coastal sediment microbial communities from Maine, United States - Phippsburg worm burrow 1 | ecosystem: Environmental > Aquatic > Marine > Coastal > Sediment | place: USA: Maine...
GAGAAATAGAAGTATTAACTTTTAGGGTTTTTAAGCCGGAATTATTTGTTCCTGTACCATAAATAGATAAAATATTCCTTGACTTTTGAGAACTTCAAGTAAAGTCAATTGATTGGAATAGCAACGTAAAGAAGTTAAAGCTGTATTTTTAGAAACTTCTAATGTTGTTAATAGATTAGCCTTGTGAATAATCCATGAAAATACAATTTTGAAAGCAATTCACAATATTTTTGGGCTTTTTTCGGTAAATTCCCATGCCATTTTGTCAGAAAAAAGAAAAATCTTCCAAACTTCCAAAGACTGCGAGAGCTGTGATGGACGGGGAGTGTTGTTTACTAATTATTCCCTATTTCAATGAATATACTTTAGAGACAGCCTCAGACATAGTGTTATCATTGTCAAACACAATGAGTTGAATTGTATGTTCTTTGACATCAGCAAAAGCCTTAGTAAAATTTTCATCGACTGCAGACATCGTTTTATTTTTTCCGTCAACAATCCATATACAGCCAACTATCTTACCTCCGTATAATCTATCTTTGTCGAAAGATTCCTTAGCAGTTAGTATTAATTCTTTTTCACTAAACGCTCCGGACAACACCGCCACCGGAATTAAATTTTCAAACCCTACTATCGTAATATCTATTTCACAGCGTTTCTTCAAGACATCATAGCAATAAACGGTTGCCTTATTTTCACCAATTGCAATATCACTAAAAACTATATTCAATTTATCATTTTTTAACGGTTGTAGTTTGCTCTTTACATCATTAATAGTTACAGCCAACGAGGTAGTAATTTCTACATATCGCAAATTTGTATCTACGATCTTAAACTGATATGACTTCGTTGTACTCAAGCTACTTTTTGAAAGTTTTACCGAATCTAAAATTTTCTTACTCTCTTCTGTTTTTTCCTGATACGTAACTTGTGGTGCAACATTGCGACTTTCGTAATTTTCAAATCTTGTATCGCAACTTGCTATTATTCCGCAGACAATTAATACGGCTATCAAATACCAATAAATTTTTAACGTTTTCATATCCTATCAATTTTTTACAATTTTATAAACTGCCTTCGAACTATTGCTTTCAAGTTCTACCACATAAATCCCCGGCAACAATGCACTCACATCAACCTGTTTAATTTCCCCTTTATCAATTTTAACCATCATACGACCCGCAATATCATAGACGACACACTTACTTATTACACTACTAAAATTCAATGTAGTCGCTACCGGATTGGGCCATGGCTTAACTATTGAATTATTGTCAACACCAATACTCAACGGTCCGGAATTAATCGGAGCATCCGGCCAGTTGGGCCAGTCCGGGAACGGTATCCACGGCTTTCCGCTAATAACCAACGTTGCAGGAATAGTCTTTGTACATCCCTTTGGCGACTTCATAATAAAATCAATGTTTAGTGTCTTAGGTTGGTAAAAGTATTGGGAAATATGAACAACGTCATAAAAGTTAGGTTCAGTCTCATCATTAAAATTCCACTCAAATAACATTCCATCATCGTAATTAGTACCGTCATAATTAAATTCAACCTTTTGCTTAAGCACGGCCGTATATGGAGAAATCGTTACATTCCCTGTACCGAAAACGGTAGAAATATCCACAGTAATAGGCTCAGATATACAACCAAAATTATTTAGTGATTTAATTTGTAACTTCGTATTTTCACTAACGGTATAATCATATTTTTTTCCCTCAAAAATTTTGTTATCATTTTTATAAAATAAATATTTTTCTTGCCCCGGTAACGATGATGTCGGTTCTAATGAAACTGTTGTTTCGGGACACACCGGTTCAATAATAGGAAGACTTATTTTATTCAAATTATTCTTTACATAAACATTTAAGTCAATTGACACACTACACCCATTTTCTAACGTTGTGTATCTATAAATATTAGGATCAAGTTCTGTATAATCATTATTGGAAGGTGTATAAATGGTTTTACCTTTTGAAGTTGATACCCCCCCTCCTTTTATTGCTTTCCACGTACCACCTTTATCATTAATAATATCAGTTAATACAATTTGCTCACCATCAATACAAGTGTTAATTGTTTCTTCATTTTTTAAAAATGATAAACTTCCTTTTCCTCCTACCGATTTTAAATTAACCGTTCGAGTAACGTCCTTATAACAAGTTCTCGGTTTTTTATCATTGGGAACAAATGTTATAATATAATTACCCGAAGTGTGTAGTTTTGGATTAAATAAATTCGTTTTAAATTCAAAACCATCTAATAGCCATGTATAAACACCTTTCACATCTTGTGGCACTTTGTCTTTGTCTAAATCATAAGTGTCTGCGTCTGCACATATTTCTAACTGGTCTCCAATAGTAAGTGGCGATGGAGGCAATACTAATAAGGGAATGTAATCTCCTTCAATTTCGTAGCCACAATTGCCAAAAGCTTTTATGCGATAAAGTCCGGTATGTTTTATTGAAACATTAGGTAAACTTAAAACAGCTTTATTACTGGTTTCGCTATCTAAACCATAAAAAAGACCATTACCTTGGACATTTTCTGAATATTGCCAAATTAGGGAATTAGCTCCACTTGAAACAGTAGCTTTTAATTCCATGTTAGTACCCTCACAAATAATAGTATCCTTTGTTATATTTTTAATATTAATAACAGGAGAACCAATAGTAAGTTGAACTAAATTTTCATTAACCTTTGCAATACCAGAAATAGGAGAACATTCATCACTAACTCTAACTTGATAATAATTTCCATTCTCATTTTGACCAATTCTGCTTAATAATAATTTATTAGAATTTTGACCACTATACAATTCATTCACACTTATATCAACCCAATCTTCCATCCAACGTTTCCTCACTTGCCACTGATAACTTAACTTCCCATACCCTGCTTTCGCTTCTACTTCAAAAGTCGGACTGCTAAATATACAAGTAGTCACTGACTCTGGAGACTTAAGAATTTTCACATTATCATAAGTTGATACTGTTACATATTTAGAATCAGAAGTTCTTGGACTAATACACACAGTTTTGACTTTCACATAGTATTGTGTTTTATCAATAGAAAATTTTTTTAATGTTAAAGTATTACTATTGAAGCCAACGTCTTCTATATTGGATAAATCTTTCATCGAATTAAAGACGACTTCATTTGGTAACTTTCTAAACCATTCATATTGCAATCCATAATTTGACACTGCATTTACAACTAAATTTGTTGTACCATAAGCACATATTGTAATATCAGAAGGTTGAGCCGTTATAGTTGGCGGAGTTGTAGGGTATTGTAATTGAACATCATTTGCATTATAAACATAAACATTATTGGAAGTTGAACATCCATCGCCAACTTTCACTCTGTAATGATATTTTGCTTCTGGTAAATTTTCTTGTATAGCATTTATCAGTAATGTAGAGTTTGTTACACCTGTCCAATATGTTCCAACTGAAGAGGGAATATTTGACCAATTTCCGTTATCAGTTTTATATTCCCATTGATAACGCAAAGTTCCATAACCCGCTCTTGCAGTAACTGACAAAGATGTATTTGTTCCAGAACAAATTGTTTGACTTACAGGAGGAGTAGTAATAGAGACACTATTATGAACTTGTACCGTAATTTTTCTACTTGTAATTGACCCACAAGTATTTCTAGCTTCTAAAAAATATATGCCATTTTTTTCTGACTGAACTTTATCAAAATGTAACAAATAAGTTCTGCTTTCAGTCTCTCCACTACTTACTTCACTAACTGCTGAATTTGAGTTTTTTTGATAATTCCAAATAAAATGATTATTCACTTGTGTATTGGAAAAAATATCATTTATACTACTAACATTACCTTTTAAATCAAAAGATAAACCCGAACAAATATATTTATCAGGAAGCTCGGAATTATTAATTTCTGGTGGTCCTTCTAAATAAAAATATCCTAAATCTAATACTACTGAATCTTTATAAAATGCAAAATATTGTTGCGCTATTAAATGATATTTATTACTAGGCAAATCATGTACATTTAAATAATAATGCTCAAGATTTTGTAAAGGACCCGCTTTAGCAATAATACCATTATTATGATAAAGAAAATAATATGAGTCAATATTAAAAGGTGCTCTGTCATTATCGGCTCTCTTAATATAAGTAGTTAAATTTATACCAGTATAATCATCAGATATATCTTTGCAAATAACATTAGGTAATTGTTTTTTTAATGATATTGGTTCAATTTGATCAAAATGTATATAACCATGAAAATAATCAGGAGCACAAGGCTTATATGTCCAACACTCACCAGGGTCATTTGGAAAAGCAGGATCATAAGGAGTACAGACTTGATATGAATCACGTTGTTTAAAATTAATTTTAATTTGACCTTTACTGTAATCTTCTTCCTTCGAAAACAATACAGATAAAACTTTTTTATTCATATCATAGTAATAACTAGGGCTTAAAACTACATCTTCTTCATAAGGACTTGGTGGATGCAAGATAACTTCAACTTTTTGGTCACGTAAAATTTTAACATTAGTAACCTCCTTTTGAGTGCCATCATAACACCCAGGCCATAATGCATCAGCAATATTAAGTCTTATATTCTTGTTCCTATTAACCTTAACTCGAATGAGATTATCCCTATCACTCTCAAACTTATCAGTATAAATTACCGTTTCATCTACTTGCCCATTTGATTTAATTACATTAATGAAATTTATCAACAACACTAAAATAACTACTACTTTTGTTTTAATATTTGTTTTCATAATCTTAAATATTTACAATTAAAAATAAACTCTGAAACCTAAACTAATTGTCCATCTACCTGCTCCCCACTTAGGCTCAATAAATAAATAATGTTGCGTATAATCCAAATAAAAAGACAGTTGATTGGCAACATAATATTCCCCCTGTATCGAGGCGTGAATGCCGAAAGGAATAGCGTCAGAAAGTGGAACTTCACTTTCCCTAGCTTTGTCAAAAAAAAGACTAAGACCGCCTCCGGTGGACAAATAAAATTTCTCCCGGGCCGAAACAATAGTATAATACACAGTATTGATCAATCCAATAGAAGAAAATCGAATTAAGGCCGGCGAATATCGGCCGTACTCATAAGTTGCTCGGGATGACAAATAAAGCTTGTTAGTGAAAAAATGAACATACTCCAGTTCAATCACTTTCCCGTATCGGGTTAATCCCCAATTCAAACCGGTGCCATTTATCCCCTTTATATGGCGCAATTGTGCTTCAGCGTTGAAAACTGAAGTCACCAAAAATAAAAAAACTATAAAATATCTCATAACAATTTAATTTATAACTTTTGCTTCATAAAAATGCTTCACGTCCATTTCAATCTCTACATCACGAGCCCCATCCAACTCTAATACATGCAACATTATTTTTTTATCATTTTGAAGTATCAAACTTTCAAACATTACAACAAACACTTGCTTTTCTCCTGGACTAATAACCTTAGGTTCATTAAATATCTTTTTTATAGGTACATCATAGTCTTGCTTTGTTTCTCTTTTTGCTTTGGCCCTTTTTTGCCTGACGACAATGCCTATCTTTTGAATGTTTAAAATCAACTGACTTTCATTTACAATACCTACCTTTAAATACATATTGTTTTTGTTGTTCCATACCCCACCCACGTAGCCTGTAATTTTTGTAGAAGTGTTGCGAACACCAACGGAATGAATGTAGTTTTTAGCTTTCAAAATTTTGTCTGCTAACATTTCCTCAGTGGCAACATAAGTACTACTAAACTCATTTGTATTTTTTGGTTTTGTTTCCTCACTTACCAAAATTGTTGAATCTACTTTATTTGTTACAATACTATCATTCATTTTTACCGTTGGAATGGCAACCGTATTATTACCATTTCCATTAGAAACTGCACTTGCAGAAGGAAAATACCACATTGACTTAGCTATATGTGCTGAATAAACAATATCAAAAGCAAATAATTCACTCGATTGTAAGGTTACTACTATGTTCGTTTCACCAAAATTTTCCATCAATGCTCTTAAATAAATAACCTTACCTTTGAATGGTGCTTCTAACATATCCTCGTTACCGACAAGCACATCCTTTACTTCAAAATCAAACCTAACTACCGTAAGTTTATCAAATGATACAGAAATTACTTCATAACTCTTTGATTTCGACACCTCTTGCGACAGCCCAATAAAAGGTAAATACAACAACAAAAACCAAAATAGGTGCACCGTTAAATTTTTCATATTCTTACTTTTTTTTATTCTCAGTTATTATAATAATCACCTCTTCATCACCGGACAAAGTCACCAACCTCTGGGCTGAATTATCTTTTTTAGTTAGCAATTGATTACTAGCATCTCTCACTATTCCTAACCCAACTTTGGATAAACCTGAATTAATCAAATCCTTTCCTATTCCTCTTCCAACTTGTCCTTCATCAGAAATATTATCTATTAATAAACCAATATCACCATCATAGGCATCTTCCACATAGCCTTGGACAGCAAGAAATTCACCATTCACACTAACCCGTTTTATATCAACAGTTAATCTATTAGAACCAACACTACAATTACCACTGATTACAGAGCCGACCGGAAGAACCCCACTTGAAAACTCCACGGGCTCACTGGTAATAAAAGAAACTTTCTTGCCCGCTTCTACCACTTGATTGCCATAAACAATACCTTTTACTCTTATTACAGCTTCTTTTTCAACTTCTTTGCTTTTTTCTCTACTAGAATTACCACCAGCTTTTTTTGTTAAAACAACACTTTCTTGTTCTCCTTGTCCTACTTTCAAAGAACCTTTTTTTCTGGAACGAGCAAATGAACTTGGTTTACTGACCTCTTTACTTTCGTTGTTCTTTTTTTCAACCTTTGGTTTACCAATCCCACTCTTTGGTTTTGCATTTACGGGAGTTTTTTTTTGCTCTGCTATCTCAAACTTAGATTTATCATTACCTTTATCATTGCTATTATCGTCATCGAATTCTTCAATAGAAGGGGTCAACCCAAATTTATCAAACTTTTGTGCTTGCTTTTTGCCGATAGTAGCCATAAACTCATCTACATCATTTTTTCTTATAGCATTTCCAACAGTGTCCACTCCACCATCGAATATATTATCTTTTTCAATTTCCTTTTCTACCAAAACAGTTAAATCGGAAGTATCTTGCTCCTTGATGGTAGGTACATCCATATTAATTTTACTAAAATTAGAAGAGATTCCAATTTCGGGTGTTTCCACTTGTTGGTCCCCTTTCAGATAAGTGAAGAGAAATATACAAACAACTACCCCTACAAATCCAATAACAATACTAAATATTAATACATTTGGCTTTTTCATATTATTTCTGTTGATTAAGCGATTAAAAAAAATTTTATGATAGATTTAATGTTACTTCATAGTCAAGCTATTTTTCTTTAATCATCTTTGTATTATCTAATTTTGATAATGCAAAAATGTTATCCTCTTGGTTCTTCTATTGTTTCATTATTAACTATATCTAATTTCTCAATGGACAATCCATTTGGATTCCTTTCATAAACCCTGTCAACAACTTTAAGTTCAGCTTTAAAATCAAGTCTGCGAAATTCACGAAACTGGTCATTTTCAAGTTTTAAAATGCCAAATGATTGAACAAAAATCTTATCACCTTGCACCTGCATGGAGGTCACCGAATCTAATTTTGACTCCATGAAGTAGCCATTTCTGCGAACTAAATTATAAAACCCTTTAGTTGACATTTCCTTGTATAGGTCAGCTAACACTTTTCCGCCTAAAAAAAGTCCTTTTGCCGTTTGTTTTTTTATGTTATTATGGTCAAGTGTCCACATAGTGGCATAATACCTTTCTAGGTGAGCATATACTTCAATATCTAAAACTTTTCTGTCCATCCTATTTTCAACCCATTCGCCATTGTGGACATCACCACTACTGTTAATAACCAATATTTTATCGTAAGAATGAACATAAAAATATCCGACCATAATAAAAGACACTAGGTGCAAAAATAAACTTCCCGCCCAGCGGTATTTCATAAACTGAACTTCTTTTGAAAATGTATTGAATGAATTTTTCATTGTTTACTATTTCCTCCACTATTTTGCCCACTACTTGAACTTTTTACTTCGTTTTTGTTTGACACCGATGAAGACTTTCTAGCCATCGCAAAACCACCTTTTACCATTCCACTCACAGCACCACCAACCCCAGTGCCTTTCGCTTCTAATAAAGATGTAACCAAATCATTTCCGGCTATCAAAAAAATAACTTTCATCACAATGAAAATTGCACCACCAAGCAACGTTCCAGTGGCGGACAAATTAGCAATATTCGTCGAAGGGCCGGGTGAGGGTACAGGAACAGTTACAGACCCAAAATTCATTGGATCATCAAACTTTATTAAAGAAAATTCTTGTATGAAATAAATGCCAATTACATTAATCATAATAATTAATACATCCAACAAATAAAATTTAACGAATAACTTAAACCAAGCCATCAAAGCACCTGAAGTTTCCCTACTGAAAAATAAAATTAAAGCAAGAGGAGCAACAATACCTAACAACATATGATTTACACCAATATACAAACTTACAACCACATCCAAAAGCCAATTAATAAATACTACTGTGTAACCCACAACTATCAACATTAATACAGTAAAGCTAAACCAAAGAATTTTTAAACCCGAGGCTTTTGCAACAACCCCTGCTAATACTTTATCATAATAATCCTTTAAGGAAGAACCCCCAGAAAATTTAACTGCTCCGTTCTCCATTTCAGTTCCTAAAGAGGCTAAGGAAGTATCTAATAAAATATATATTCTAGGCCAAGCCGAAATAACAAGTATTATAAATACCGGCTTCGCCCATTCTACCCAATCAAATTCTTTACCTTGATTTACTAATTCATTGTACTGTTGAAGAATAGTAATCAAAAACAAAATAACCGCAAGAACACTTACAGACTTAAAAAACACTTGAGTAATATTACTTTTAACAATTGCAACCTTCAATATGGTGGAATAATTAATACCCGAAAAAGTTAAACTTTTTTCCCCTGGTGTGGTTGTGCCTGGATTAATGAAACTATCCATATTTGCAACCACCGTCAACATGATAAGCATCATCGCTATACCCAGACCAAGTCGTTTTAATCCATTAAAAATTGCTGACGGATTGTCTGGGTCAAATTTATTATATGTTACAATTATTGAAACAAAGAAAACCAACATAAAACTAACTATTAAAACAGGCTCAGTCCATTTCCATTTCGCTGGAAGGTTTTTAGTTATATTAAACAAAGCAGTATTATTCAAATAACTAGCCAAAGCAAAAGCAAATAACCAAAAACCTGTGGCCACAAACCACCCGATTATAGCATTTCTTTGATGCTCCGCATGATCTTCTGATCTAATAGCATTAAATACTTTGATGAAAGCAATTATAAAAGAAGCAACAAACAAAAGAAGCAATATCGGCTTAGCCCAACTCCGAAGGTTTATTGCTTCCGCCTCAACACTTTCAGCTCTCGCAAAACTCACGTTCAAAATAAATAATGTTAAAAAACAAAAAACTCTAATCAAGACTCTATTTGCTCTGAACATAAAAAAAATTATTTAAAGTTATTATGGAAGTCATTTCAATTCTAGCATGAGTAGCTTGCTGTCTATACTCATTCAAATCTTCGTTAATAGAGCGAATATCATCTTTGTAAGTATTAATTTCATCCTCTAAATTACTCATACTTATACTCAATTCTTGTTTTGTACTCATATTAGATAATCTTTTTTTCAATCCGGCAGTAGATTCTTTAGGGTCAACCATTCCCATAGTCCAAAAAGAAACAATTTTAGACACAACCTTTTTAAGAGTCTTCCCTACGTATTTTATAAGCATCCCTCCCGGAGAAGAAGGGTCAGTAGATTCTCTTATTGCCTTTTTTGTAGCATAAGAACTTAAAATACTCCTCACTCTTGAAAGTAAATAACGGATTGAGGAACCATAAACCGAAATAACAGTTGTTTGTCTTCTTATTTCTTCATTCCAACTATTAGCAAACCCAGAATTATATATATTGGGATGAGATTTGATATTGTAGTCCAACATTTTTTGTAATCGATCCTTCTCTTTATTGAGAAACTCGACATTATCTATCAAAATCGTAATTTCAGATACTAAATAATCAACGGAAACCCCCAATGAAATGAAATCTTCGGCTAATCCTACTGTACCCATCGCACCAATAATATCCGACATTTCATCACTTGCAGCATCTTGTGAAAATCCTATATTCACATAACCACAAAAAACAACAATACAAGACCACTTAATTACCTTTTTCATTTTATTCATTAACTTTAAACAATAAAGCATATCAATATTTTTTTTACTCTCCCTGTTGCAACAACAATTTTTTGCGCTTTTCGTATTCACTATCTGCTCTCAACCGTTCTTTCCTATAATACTCCATATAGTCATCGTAACTCTTAAATGTTACTCCATTAACCTTGAGTTTATTATTTCGATTATCTACAACATTTTGGGAATAATAATTATTTAAAGTAAAAAATTGCATTATGGAAACATCACTGCCAAATCCGGCAAAAAAATTGCTTAAATCCTTATCTAAGTTTTCCACACTCTTATACCAATCTATAATTTTTATATTTACTTTTTGTAGGGTTGACACAGCTTGCTCTGCTTTCATTCTAAATTCTGATGCTGTTGAAGCAACTTCAATTTTTCTTTTGGCCCCACCGAACACAACATTCCCTTCAGCCGCACTGGCTTCTTCAGCAATAGCTTCCAAAGGCGAAACAACTTGATCGGTTGCCTTCAACGTCGAACTTTGAGAGACTATCAAAGCGTGCTTTTCAAGTGTAGTACTAATCAATCGTAACAACTCCTTTAACCCTCTTCCAACAAATCCAATTTGTAAACTGTACAATTTTACATTTTCATTTAGACTCACTTTATAATCAACATTAAAATATAGTTGTCCTCTAGGACTATCACAGTAATTTTTAATCATAGCAAGTTTTGCCTCCATGCTAGTCAGCCTCCTTAACAGTTCCTCTGCATTATGAACTAAATCGTTGGCTAATAATCCTAACTCTACGGCCGTTGTGACGTCCCCCGCAACAATAGCAGCATCTGCTATTGCTTTTTGCTGACAAAAACCATTACTAACCATTAGCCAAAATCCACATACAATAATTAATTTTTTCATAATCATATTTATTTTTCATTTGCATATTTTAAAATACCTTTCTCTAAATCCCCACCTACTTCTTCAACCGCTTTAAACAATTTTTCTTTATCGGAACGATCACTCATAAAAGAGGCTATCTGAACCGGTGTTAACATTGACTTAACAATTTTAGCATCTGAGCCAATAATATTTAACCGTTCCATGTATGGAAATTTCGCTTTGACATCGTTTTTCAATGACCTCAAAAGTGAATACCTAATATCAACTTTTTTATCAGGGGTAATCCATTCCAATGCCTTAGCCAAATTTGTAGCCTCGGCATCGTTATGAAAGCAGATATCCCAAACGTCAGTATTAGATAAAAAAGTTCTTAGCAGTTGAGTGCCTGGAACATCCATATTATTAATTTCTTGAATACTAACACCAAATTGACCGTCATACTTCCTAATAGTCCGCAACAGATAAATAAAAAAACTCGCCATCCCAGCTTTTTCCACAACCTTACCCGCTTCTTCAAACCAAAAAATTTTATTCAAATCTTTACGATTCAACATCACATCCATTGTTAAATCAGTTATTAGCATTGCGAAAATTGGAAATAATGTTTGATGATCAACCACATTGGACATTTCCCATACCGTCCACCGATTATTAATATCCAAGTAATCTCTTTTACCTTCCAAAAACAGTTGAGAATAAATACCATCATAAAACTTTCTTGTGGCCATAAGAAAGTTTTCAGAATCAAAAAATTCTTCCCTTTTTGTAATTTTTTTAACTAAATCTTTATTATTTAAAACCCACTCATAAAAAGAACGAAAATCTAACTTATTACTAACTTTATACTCATGTTCATCTGCCAGCTTGTTAGCCCCATAAGCTTTTAATATCAATTCGCTAAACGCTCCTTCTTCTGTTTTATTTAACACATAACCTGGTTTCCAAAGCATATAACAAAATGTAACCAAAAATTCAAGTTTTTCAGCACTTAAAACACCATTCAAATTAAAAGGGTTTATACCTAATTTCATCCCCTCTTTATAAACAATATAATTGCCTCCTACTAACTTGGTTATAACTTCTAATGAGTTTCCATTGTCTATACACGATACATAAAAACCCATTTGCCAATATTGATATAAATCGTTTATAACACTTACGGTTTTACCCCCTCCTGTCTTCCCTATCTTACAACTATTACGTGCTTGAATTTGCTTATTAGAATACGGAATAAACCATGAATCCCGATATACCGGAATATCCAACAAACGATGAGTCACCATCAGTCCACGTTTATCGGTTTCAACACTACTAATTTGAGCCTCAATTGTGTCTTTTGAAATCAAAGCTGAGTAAACATTACTGTGTTGAAAAAAAGTTTCGTCTGCAGGCAACGTTGAAGCTGAAGCAGGTTGAAAGCAAAAAAACCAATAACGTTGCACTGTTTTATCAGAAAAATGAGGTTTAATGTTTTTGCGCTTAAATCGAGCCGTTAAGTCAGACCTTAACCGCTTATATTCTTCCAAACTATCAGCCCAATAAACCACATTAGCGTGCATACGGCAAATAAGCTTGCCTCTACCGGCGTGAGTAGCCTGGATAAAATCCATATTATCCTGTGCACGTTGAATATTTTTTGCATCCATTAAAGCAAGAGCCTTAGCGGTTCTGGCACTTTCCTCCAATTTGTCTTTTATCGCATTTTGATTATCAATAAATAGTACATAGTTTACTACATGACTGCAATTGAAACCGTAACCAAAATTATATCCGAAATCATTATATAAAACGGCGCTGTAATCGGTATTTTCACTGTAATATGGAACTTCAACCGGCAAACATTCCGCTGACGTAATGGCAGCTATTCCCAAATGTGTAGATTCACCAATTAAAATACTATCATCTTTAAACTTAATATTATGAAAAGCATCATCCTTGAAACAGGATAAATAATTTAAAGTCAAAGAATAAAACTCTTCATCATCTTTCATCGGCTCCAAACGAATACCTTCCCCATTCATGTAAGCTAAAAAACTATTGACACGTTCTTGTGTAATATTTATATCAATATCTCCCTTAACGCTGGCTTTGTTATAAACATAGCCTTGCTTCAAAGCATTTTTATAAATCTTAGTTATATAAATATATATTGATTTCTCTAAATATTTTTTTCCATCATAATACTTTCTTACAGAATCATTTAAAAAACCCTCACCTTGAATAAAGTTGCCATCATACTCACGTTCTAAATAAACATCTTGTTGCTGAATTACAAAACCCTCGCCTAGCAGTTCAAATCCTTTATCCCAAATTTGCCCCACTTCCTCATATCTTTCAGGCAACGCATTGAGTAAATCAATCCCTTTTGTTAGTTTATAACAAAAACTAACATTGCCATTTTTTACCAAAGCAATTGGCATATTGACTTCCATAATTCTGCTAACGCTATCAATATCTTCCATACCTAAACGTATTATTTTCTCCTTCTTTTAATATTTCTATTAATCACATAGGTTTTAGGCTCTCCCCAATAAGCAAACCACTTTCCAACACAATTGCTTCCATATTTTTGTATAATGAATTTCATCATACTGTAACAAAAGGCTAAAACCCCTAAAATCATCACTCCAAATAACCATAAACCGCTCACAAAGGCACCGGCACAGATTATAGTACAAATTATGATAACAACGGCAAAATATTTAGCTACCCTTAAGGGAATCCCATACAAATATGGATCATCGCCAATGTTCGTATAAACAGGTACTGAATTCATAATATTTATATTTCAACTTTTGAACAAACTCTTTTTAAACTCGTACATACCAAACTTGCATTTTGAAAAATATTACCAATAGCTTTTCTGTAGTAGCACACCCTGTTCCATTGTGAAATGCAATTGAATTGATATGACTCTCCAGACAACCATTTTCATCATACAATTTTAAAATAAAATTATTAAAATAGATGGTAGCCAATACTTTTACTGTTTTACCACAATTTTTATTTCCGGAATTAAGAAACTTTTCACAGAAAATCTCCAACATACCTATTTCACATCTTACTACGAGATAACAGACATTTTTACCGAAAAATTACAAAATATGATAATGGTTAATCTATCAACCACCAAACAAATCAATACTCAACTCCTATCCTTTATCATGTGCATTCAGTATACTATCAAAAAAGGCGAAGACTGTTTTTTATCTAAATCAATATATCAGATAAGTCTCTTTCTTAACTAAACTAGATTAAAAGAAAACTCGTCAATTCAATTTGACATAACGTCTAATAAATGAATTTACGTTTTAATACTTCGCCCAGAGTAAATTCTAATAACAATTACTTACTAGTACTACCGAAATCAACAGTTAAACTTGAAGTCCACATTCCAACCACTGTTGAAAAAATACCAAAAAACAAAAGGATAAAGCCTAATGCAATCAACCACCCTTTTGCGGCCTTCATGAAAGCTTGAGGCTCTTCGGCATTTACTTTTGAATAAACGCTTATTGAACCAACAACGAATGTGACAACAAAGGCAAGCATCATTAAAGTTTTTACCCAACCCCATATTGACTGAACCTGCGTAAGTAATTTACTGCTTATATTATCATCTGCTCCCATGCTATCATTACACAACAACAGAAATAAGCAAACCATTAAACCTAATTGAACTTTTTTGCATAACTCAACTTTTTTCATAATCATAATTTTTAATTTATTATTTTACATTTTATTTAACGTTTT
>Ga0316188_10000706_pt1 | contig 14980 bp, 14 predicted proteins | sample Phiworburrow1_MG_FD_204933 | JGI IMG/M metagenome (GOLD analysis project Ga0316188, IMG submission 204933) | Coastal sediment microbial communities from Maine, United States - Phippsburg worm burrow 1 | ecosystem: Environmental > Aquatic > Marine > Coastal > Sediment | place: USA: Maine...
GCCAATAAAATAGATAAGGGCTTTACTTTTGAATTGAAAGCAATAGCAAATAAGGGGTATGAATTTGAAAAATGGATTGTTGCCGGAATTGAAAAAACGGAAAATCCCTACACTCTTTCAACGCAAGAAACAAATCAAAATCTATTGGCGAAAGCCTACTTTAAAATCAAAAATACAGAAGAACAAAATAATGTGCTCTCTATTGATGAAGCAGAAAAGAATACAATGAACTATTACCCCAATCCGGTATTTGACCAATTGACAGTTCAAACCAAAGGGATAGTCGCCGTTGTACTACAAAGCGTTGAGGGAAGGGTGGTTTACAAATCCGCCCAAAACGAAAGCAATACGCTCCAAATTGAGGTAAGGAATTTACCTGCCGGAATTTATTTCTTGCATCGAACCAAAACAGACGGAAGTATTAGTTCAGATAAAATAGTGAAATATTGAAACCTAAAATAAGACTCGGAGACCACCCTTATCAGAAAATAATAAAATATATTGAAAAAGTGTGCTCAAATTCTTCGATAGGAAGTATTGATTAAAAAATTTGTCCTTTCTTATAAAGATTTCCGATTGTCGTAAGAAATGTTTAGGTATAAACTGAACCTGAACGATAAGAAAATCGATGCTTTTCTTATTTCTTAAGATACCGGTTATATTACACAACATGGCTCCTACCATTACTAAGCTACTTACATATAGTGATTTAGTGTTTGCTTTCTAACCGATTAGATGGTAAATACCCTATAAACAATAGTTTTTCTATAAAGGAAATTTTTACCTTTGGGAAACTTTGTACTAAATATTTTTCTAAAACCGACAATGGCATCAAGGAAATAAAAGAAGATAAAATGAAAGTTACGGAACATATTAAGAGGGCAAAAGGAAAAACCTTATTTACGATAGAAATATTACCACCACTAAAGGGCGAAAATATCAGTAAGTTGTACAATAATTTAGACCCGTTAATGGAATTCAAACCTCCATTTATAGACGTCACTTACCACCGTGAGGAATACTTTTATAAAAAGAAAGAGAATGGTTTGTTAGAAAAAATTTCAAGACGTAAAAGGCCTGGAACAGTAGGAATTTGTGCCGCTATCCAAAACCATTATAAGGTAGATACTGTTCCTCACATAATTTGCGGTGGCTTCACCCGTGAAGAAACAGAAAATGCCCTCATTGACTTACAGTATTTGGGAATTGACAATGTTTTGGCATTGCAAGGCGATGCAATAAAAACGGAATTGCGATTTGTGCCCGAACCGGGTGGGCATTCCTATGCTTCCGATTTAATCAGTCAAATAGTGGCAATGAACAATGGTTTTTTTCTTCATGAAGAAGTCGCCAATGCTTCTCCAACTTCGTTTTGTATTGGAGTGGCCGGCTACCCCGAAAAACATGCATTTTCACCAAATCTAAAATCTGATTTAAAGAGGTTAAAGTTCAAAATAGACCAAGGGGCGGATTACATCGTAACTCAAATGTTCTTTAATAACCAGTCTTATTTTAATTTTGTGGATTTGTGCCGAAAGGAAGGAATTACTGTTCCAATCATTCCGGGAATTAAACCAATAACCTCCAAAGCCCAAACTAACATATTACCTACGGTATTCCATATTGACCTACCGGAAGTTTTAGTTAATGAAATTGAAAAATCGAAAAGCAATGAAGCTACCAAAGAAATTGGAATAGAATGGGCTATCAATCAGTCGAAGGAATTAATTAAGTTTGGAGTCCCCTCTCTTCATTTTTATTCTATGGGTAAGTCAGACCCGATTTATAAAATTGCTGCAGCATTGTTCTAAAAATTAAAATTCATTATTACTTTTTATTGTATATTGCTTTAATTTGCCATCAAAAAAACTAATACTTATTTAATGAAACATAAAAAACTTCCTCGCGTGGCGTATTTTTCAATGGAATATGGTCTTCAAAGTGATTTCAAGGTTTATGCCGGTGGACTAGGCATTTTGGCCGGTGATTTTATGAAAGGCGCAAAAGACCACAATTTCCCCATAGTTGGAATTGGCTTAAAATGGAAACAAGGTTATGGCGATCAGACTATAACTTCTGACGGAAAAGTAATTGACAGCTTCCCAAATTATTCCTACGATTTCTTGAAAGACACGGGACTTATGTTATCGGTAGATATTAGGCGTAGACCGGTAAAATTCAAAGTTTGGAAATGCACAAAATTTGGAAATGCAGAAATTTATTTTCTCGACACTGATGTCCCCGGAAATGAAGATGGTTGGATTACGGGGCAGCTCTATGGTTGGTTTGGCGAAGAACGTATTGCACAAGAAATGATTTTGGGAATTGGTGGTGTAAAAGCCTTGAGAGCCTTGAAAATTGATATTGATGTTTACCATTTTAATGAAGGTCATGCCCTATTTGCCGGTTTTGAGTTAATGCGGGAAAAAATTGCAAAGAAAATGACTTATAAAAAAGCATTCGAAGCTACCAAAAAACAAATAGTTTTTACCACTCACACCCCCGTAGTACAAGGAAATGAGTCTCACTACATTGATAGATTAGAATATATGGGGGCTGACAATGGTTGCTTCACAACCAAACAGTTGAAAGACTTAGGTGGTTCGCCTTTTAATATGACTGTTGGAGCCTTGCGTTTATCGCGAAAAGCAAATGCAGTAGCAAAATTACATACCAAAACTGCCAATAAGATGTGGAAAAAGGTAAAAGATCGTGCCCAAATTATTTCCATTACAAACGCCATTCATAAGCCTACTTGGGTTGATAATAGAATGGTGAAGGCCGCCGAAAAAAATGAGGATTTATGGTCTATCCACCAAAGCAATAAAGCTGATTTATTAAAATTTGTTAATACTAGAACAGGAGTAAAGCTCAATCAAGAAATATTGACACTCGGGTTTTCGAGAAGGGCTGTTCCGTACAAAAGAAGTGACTTTATTTTTAGCGATAGAAAAAAGGCCGACAAATTATTCTTGTCAGGTCAATTACAAATTATTTTTTCAGGCAAAGCTCATCCTTTGGACGACGGTGGCAAAAAAATCATTTCCAATATTATTGAAATCACAAAACGATACCCAAGTTCTGTTGTGTTTTTGGAAAACTATGATATGACCATTGGGGCTGCCCTAACCCGCGGGGTTGACGTATGGCTCAACAACCCGCGTCGCCCGCAAGAAGCAAGTGGGACTTCAGGAATGAAAGCCGCCATGAATGGGGTGTTAAATTTAAGCATTTTGGACGGCTGGTGGCCCGAGGCCTGCAACCACGGAATAAATGGCTGGCAAATAGGGGATGGTTTTGAAAGCAAAAATGATAAAATATTAGACGATTACGACAAGAAATCGCTATACAAAGTACTGTTGAATGAAGTATTACCGGCTTATAAAGATCGCCAAAAATGGATCGAGATGATGCGCCAAAGCATACTCTCAACTAAAGATGCTTTTGCTATTAAAAGGATGTTGGAAGAATATTATTCAAAATTGTATGCCGAATAGTTGATAACCGAAATTATCCGGTCCAACTTTCTCTGTCAAGGCTACGGTATTGAATTGCTTCTGATAGATGCTCAATTTTAATGTCCGTTGACTCGCTGAGGTCTGCAATCGTTCTTGACACTTTCAAAATTCGATCGTAAGCCCTTGCCGATAGACCCAGACGTTCCATAGCTGTCTTCAATAAGATTTTTCCGGAATCATCTATTGCACATATTTTTTTTACCAAGTTGGAGGGCATCATTGCGTTGCAAAAGATACCTTCATTATTTTTTGTAAACCTGGTAGCCTGAATCTCTCTTGCTTTTACAACCCTTAATCTTATATCTTGGCTTGAATCGGATTTTCGTGTCGAAGTCATCTGCTCAAAGCTAACCGGAACCACCTCTAAATGGAGGTCAATCCTGTCTAGCAAAGGGCCACTAATTTTGCTTAGATATCTTTGTACAACCCCAGGCCCGCAAACACACTCCTTTTCGGGGTGATTATAATAACCGCATGGACAAGGATTTATACTCGCTACCAACATGAAATTGGCAGGAAAATCAATTGAAACTTTGGCTCTTGAAATAGTCACCTTCCTTTCTTCCATAGGCTGTCGCATAACCTCTAGGACGGTACGTTTAAATTCAGGTAGCTCGTCTAAAAACAAAATGCCATTGTTGGCTAATGAGATTTCACCGGGTTGCGGGTTGCTCCCACCACCCACGAGTGCTACATCCGAGATGGTGTGGTGTGGTGAGCGAAAAGGTCTTACTGTCATCAAAGAAGTATTTTTACCTATTTTGCCGGCCACAGAATGAATCTTGGTAGTCTCTAACGCCTCTTTAATGGTAAGAGGAGGTAAAATAGTTGGAAGTCGTTTTGCCAACATAGTTTTGCCCGCTCCGGGTGGGCCAATCATAATCACATTGTGACCTCCGGCTGCTGCTATTTCTAAAGCCCGTTTTATATTTTCTTGACCCTGAACGTCTCTAAAATCAATATCATAATTTTGTTGCTTCGCCTCTAATAATTCTTTGGAATCAATATGGAGTGAGTCTATCTTGAGATTGCCTTCTAAAAAGGCAATAGCTTCTTGAAATGTCTCAACCCCGATGACGTCTAAATTATTCACTATAGCGGCCTCCTCAGAATTTTCTTTCGGTAAAATAATGCCTTTAAAATTATCGCTTTGAGCTTGCAAGGCTATAGGCAACACTCCTTTTATTGGCCAAAGCTTACCGTCAAGAGCCAACTCCCCTACAATAATGTAATCTTCGAGGTTATCACACCTAATTTGACCTGAGGCTTGCAATATTGCCACAGCAATTGGTAGGTCAAAAGCAGAGCCCTCTTTCCGAATATATGCCGGAGCTAGATTTACAACGACTTTAGTTCGGGGCATTTCGTAGTTCGAAACTTTTATTGCCGACTCTACCCTATGCTCACTTTCCTTTACCGCCGAATCGGGCAATCCACTAAGATGAAAATGTTGCCCTTGAGTTACATTTACCTCAACAGTAATCACTCTGGCCTCAACGCCAAAAACTGAACTCCCAAAAGTTTTAGCAACCACAATATTCTCTTTAATGGTTATAATTTAGTAGCAATGAAATAATATACGGCTAATTAACTCAACTTTTTTTCAATTAGCATTATAAGAATATGAATTATTTTAATGTGAATTTCTTGAATCCGATCTGAATACCCCGAATGAGGGACGCGAATTTCCATGTCTGACTTGCTTGCTAAAAGACCACCATCATTTCCGGTTAAGGCCACAACAGTTATTCCAATTTTTTTTGCCATTTCCGTAGCAAGCAAAATATTTTTTGAATTTCCGCTTGTGCTTATCGCCAACAAGACATCCCCTTTTTTCCCAAGAGCCTCAATATATCGAGAAAAAATATTTTCATATCCAAAATCATTTCCCACACAAGTGATATGGCTACTATCGGAAATACAAAGTGCCGCTATTGCCTTCCTTTGTTCCCTATACATGCCTGTCAATTCTTCAGCAAAGTGCATGGCATCGCAATGCGAGCCACCATTACCGCAGGAAATTATTTTTCCGCCATTTTTTATTGACTCGTACATTGCTTGTGCAACAAGTTCGACCGATTTTAACTGCTGTGTCGCATTCTTAAAATCCTTCAACACATCGGTGGCTTGTTCCAGCTCCTTTAATATGAGTGATTGCTCATTCATTATCAGTTTCCAAACCTTCTTCTTTGGGTTTTTCGCCTTCAGAAGTTAGGTCATATATTCTCGCTTTTAATGATTTATTTTCTTGGTTCAATTTTTCTGTTGCTCTATGAAAAGATTTATTCGCCCACAGAGCCCATATAAAGTCAATCAACATAAATAAAAGCCCCACAAATGCCAAATATTTGAACCACGGTATGTATTTAAGCAATTTGAATAAATCCAGATAACCATCAACCAAAATAGTAAACAGAAAAACAGAAGCCATGTAGAAAGTAAAAATGGCGTAAAATATTAGTCTTCTTCTAATCATAAAATAAATTTAAATCGAACATAGGATAAATATCTGAAACACAAAAGTAAACTCAAAGAATGAAAACATTATAATGTCATTGGGTTTGAATCGTACTAAGTTTCCAATATACACCTTTTTTAGCAATAAGTTCAGCATGATTGCCTCTTTCTACAATTTCTCCCTCACTCAAAACTATGATTTCATCGGCTTGTTGTATGGTACTCAGTCGATGAGCTATAACTAAGGAGGTCCTGTTTTGCATTAAATTAAAAATCGCTTCTTGCACAATTTTTTCTGACTCAGAATCCAAAGCTGAAGTAGCTTCATCTAAAATCAAAATTGATGGATTTTTTAATACTGCCCTAGCAATACTCAGACGCTGCCGTTGCCCTCCCGAAAGTTTTGAACCTCGTTCCCCGATATAGGTTTGATACCCATTTTCGGTTTCTAAAATAAAATCATGTGCATTGGCAATTTTTGCGGCTTTCACAACAGCTTCTAGTTCAACATCAGCAATGCCAAAAGCTATATTATTAAAAATTGTATCGTTAAAAAGAATTGACTCTTGAGTGACAACTCCCATAACGTTCCTGATTGACTCAAAATCATAGTCACGAAGAGAGACCCCATCCAATAAAACATCTCCATCAACGGGGTCATAAAACCTTGGAACCAAATCTAATAATGTGGATTTACCCCCGCCGGATGGCCCAACAAAAGCAATTGTCTGTCCTTTTGCAATTTTTAGGTTTATCTTTTTTAGAACATTATTTTTTTCATAAGCAAAGCTGACATTTTTGAATTCTAAACTAGAAGTAAACTGCGTCAGAATCTTTGCATTGGGTTTGTTTTTAATTGCCGGTTTGGTATCGATTATAGAGAATATTCTTCTTGCCGAAGCAATCCCTTTTTGCAAGGAAGTAATTCCATTAGAAAACGATTTTGCCGGCTGAATTACATTTGCAAAAATTGTAAGGAAGGTAATGAACTCAGCAGCACTCAACTTATTTGAGCCTGACAAAATCATATCACCGCCAAAATACAGAATGAATGCAACAATAATAACACCTAAAAATTCTGACATCGGCGAAGCAAGCTCATTCTTATAAGAAATCGACATATTCATTTGCTTATAACGCAAGTTCTCGTCATCCATTTTTTTTAAGACATAGTTTCTTGCGTTAAAAGCTTTCACTACCCTCATACCACCGAAAGTTTCGTCCAACAAATTAACAATTCTGCCTAATGACTCTTGACTGTGTTTGGCATCTCGCTTTAGCCTTCTGATTATGGAAGCAAGAACACCGCCTAACAGAGGCAACAAAATTAAAGTAAAAAGTGTAAGCTTAACAGAAATAAAAAACAACGTTGCAAAATATACGACTAGTGTTATAGGCTCTTTTAGCACCGCCTTCAAACTGTTCGAGACAGCATTCTCAACCTCTTGGATGTCATTTGTAAACCTAGAAATCAGGTCTCCCTTTTTTTTATTATTAAAATATCCAATTTCTAAACTAGTCGCAGTTTCAAAAATATGCTTTCTGAGGTTTGTAACTATTTCCAGCCGAACAACGGCGGCAATGATACGCTCAATGTATCTAAAAAAATTTCCAATCATAACACTTATCACTATACAACTTACTACATACAATAAGGCGTCCGCTTTGCCGTAATCTCGAATGATGGTCATAAAATAATACTTAAACAAATCCAATAGATAGTTGATATCAAAGGAGAAAGCAGGATATACTATTTGTGTAGGCAACTCTACTTGTTCAAATAAAATATTCAGCATAGGATTGATTAACACTAGGGTTGATGCACTAAATAATATGCCTAAAAAGGAGAAAAAAATGAATTGAGAAACTTTAATTGGTAGCCTTGTGGCATATTTAAGTATTCTTATAAAAGTATGCATGAATCAGAGAGTAATTAAAATTAATAGTGTGAAATAAATATTAGAAATGCCAAAAATACCATCAATGAATAGTTTAGCAACAAAAAAGTTTTGTTAAATATGTCCTTTTCAAATATATTTGCACTCAATATTTTTTAAATCTATGAAAAAAGACATCCATCCGGAATATAAAGAGGTCGTGTTTTGGGATACAGCTAGTGACTTTAAATTCCTAAGTCGCTCCACAATGACTCCAAAAGAAACAATACAATGGACAGATGGAAAAAAGTATCCGGTAATTAAGGTTGAGGTGAGCTCTGCTTCCCATCCATTCTACACCGGAAAGAAAATGTTTTTGGATTCCGCCGGTAGGGTGGAAAAATTCCAAAAGAAGTACGGCAAAAAAAGCTAATATACTTTTTTCAGATTGCTTAATTGCGGGTTGAGTACTGACTTTTATCCAAAAGTTTATTCTATCTGACCTTTCAAAATTTGGCACTTGTGAGTTTGATGGTTTGGGGGGGCTCGGTTTTGCTTTTATATAAACATCTAATAATCAAAGAGTTAATATTTGTATTTCAATAGCTTTGTCGGGCTTTGTCTTGTCCAAAATACTATTTTATAACTCTTCTCGCCGCCCTAAATCGCTTCAGATAGTAATCAGATAATAAGTCGGCTTCTACTACACCCAGGCTTGTGGAGGCGTGAATAAATTTTGTTGAGCCCCGTTTTTTTGATTCTGTCACTATTCCCACATGGTTAATTTTTCTATTTTCTCCCATAGCAAAGAAAACAAGATCGCCTGGTTTTAACACTTTCTTAGAAATTTTAGCACCAATTTTGGCTTGGTCTGTAGAAACCCGTGGAAGGTCAATGTTCACAGCTTTAAATGAGTTGAAAGTTAACCCCGAACAATCAATTCCCGATTTTGTAACCCCACCCCACTTATAAGGTGTGCCCATATAATCGCGGGCAACCATAATCACTTTTTTTGCAACTTTGGTCCTTGACCTTGAAGACTTTAAACTTGCACAGGAAACTGATATGAAAATTAAAAATGAATAGAACGGAACTCTGAAAAAAAAGGTTTTTCTTGCTTTACTCAACTTATTAAGGTTAATATTGACGGTATTTTTATTGAACATTATAAAATTTATTAAACAAAAGTAATTTATCTATGATACAAAGTAAAATTGTTGCTACAATGTTTAACAAGATTGACGTAACAATCATTGATCAGTTTTACTCTATTCTAGGAAAAGAAAACGTCATAATCAAAAATGAAGAAAAAAAAGAATACGGTCACGATAAAACGGAAGACTACTTTTTTATGCCTGATGTGGTTTTGAAGCCACACAAAACCGAAGAAATTAGTTCGGTTTTAAAGATATGTAATGATAATACAATCCCTGTTACAGTTCGTGGTGCCGGAACGGGATTGAGTGGTGGCGCATTACCAATAAATAACGGGGTAATAATATCAATGGAATATTTCAATAAAATCATAGATATTGATGAACTTAATCTTCAGGCTACGGTTGAACCGGGTGTTATCACTGAAGTTTTTCAAAATGCTGTTAAAGAGAAAGGATTGTTTTACCCGCCCGACCCGGCAAGTAGTGGCTCCTGTTTTTTAGGTGGAAATGTTTCTCACAATTCCGGAGGACCCAAAGCAGTAAAATACGGCGTGACTCGCGACTATGTTATTAACCTTGAAGTTGTATTGGTAACCGGTGAAATAATTTGGACTGGGGCTAATGTTTTAAAAAATTCTACCGGTTATAATTTGACACAACTTATGTGCGGTAGCGAAGGTACACTTGGTGTAATTACCAAAATCGTATTTAAACTTAGGGGCTATGTCAGCAAGAACGTTTTGATGATGATACCATTCCCTAGCAATGTTGATGCTTGCAAAGCCATATCGGCAATCTTCATTGATGGCATTCAACCATCGGGAATGGAGTTTTTTGAAAAAGAAGCCGCCCTAAAAACCATAGAATATTGTGCACAAGTTTTGAAAAGCCCGGTAAGTATAACACTAACGGATGGAATAGAAGCTTACCTTCTTTGTGAATTAGACGGTAAGGACGAAGAAATCTTAATGCAAGATGCTGAAAGGGTAAACAATGTAGTCAACAAATTTAATTGTGGCGATATTCTAATTGCAAATAGTGAGGCCGAAAAAGAAGAACTTTGGAAAATAAGAAAAAACATCTCACCGGCAGTTAATTGGTTGACTCTCACCAAATCAGAAGATGTAGTAGTGCCTCGTGCCAACCTTCCTGACCTAATTTTAGGAATAAAACAAATAGGTCTTAATTATGGATTTAATACTGTTTGCTTCGGCCACCTTGGAGATGGCAATCTGCATATCAACATTTTAAAGGATAATATTTCAGCCGAGAAATGGAAAAATGAAATACCCGTTGGCATTGGAGAAATTTTTAAACTTGTGGTTAAATTAAATGGAACTCTCTCCGGAGAGCATGGTATTGGAATTGCAAAAAAACCATATATGAATATTGCTATGAAAGAAGTAAATTTGAGCCTAATGCGCGGAATCAAAAAAGTATTTGACCCTAAAGGAATTTTAAATGCCGGAAAAATTTTTTAACCAAACCCAAAATCTTATGAAAACCTTAACTATTGTTCTATCTTGCCTTATATTAGCATCATGCTCGCAAAAGAAAAAGCCAAATGAAAATAACTCAGAAATGGAATCTAATAATGTAATCTCCCTCTTCGATGGAAATACATTGGATGGATGGAGAAATTACCGAAGTCAATCCGGAGGAAGTTGGGCCGTGGCAGATGGTACAATTCATCTCCCCGCCTTCGACAATAGACAAAATAAAGATTTAGTTGACCTAATCACAACTGAAAAATATGACAATTTTGAACTGTCGTTAGAGTTCAAAATAGACAATCAAAGCAACAGCGGAATCATCTACCTGTGTAGCGAAGAATTTGATCACAGTTATGCCTCCGGCCCTGAATACCAAGTTTTAGACGACGTTGGCTACCCCGGAGAAAAGATACCTAGTCGTCTGACCTCCTCATTATATGATTTATATGCCCCTGACAGTGCTTCCGTTACGCCTGTAGGAGAATGGAATAGCGTTAAGATAATCGTCAATAATGATACAATTGAACATTGGCTTAACGGCAAAAAAGTGTTGAGTTGCGTAAGAGGAAGTGCAGATTGGAATAGTAGAGTAGCTAATAGCAAATGGAAAGATTTTTCCGGCTTCGGACTCACTAAAGTAGGTCATATTGCATTACAAGATCATGGTAATGAAGTATGGTACAGAAATATTAATATCAAGAAATTGAATTGAAAAAAACCCAACTTTACTTTTTAACTGTTTGAGAAGAGCACATAGCCAATTCTTAAATACCTCAAAATGAAATACAAAAGTCGGAAATGGCTACTAAGGTTGCCTTTGATGCTTCCCATGATTCGCAAGCTAAAAGAGGTGAAATTCAAAGGCCACGACGATATGTCATTGTATCACTTCATAACTCTATTTGTAAAAAATATTCAGAGGAATGAAATACTAGATCGTGCCAACGGAGTAGCCTTCAATTTTATATTAGCAATTTTCCCTTTTACAATATTTTTATTTACCCTGATTCCTTACGTGGGCATTTACGTCCCCGAAATCAATAGTCAAAGAATTATGCTTTTTATGAAAAATCTATTGCCGGCAAGTATGTACGACTTTGTGTCTTCAACGATACTTGATATTTTGAGTATTCAACATGGTGGATTGCTTACCTTCGGATTTCTATTTGCTCTATTTCTAGCCACCAACGGGATGCTGTCTTTGATGAGGGCTTTCAACGCATGCTACAAAACAATTGAAAAAAGAAGTTTTATAAGGATGCGTGTTACTGCCATGGCACTTACAATTGTATTGGCAGTCGTTTTTCTGTTTTCAATTTTATCTTTGATTGTAGGTCAAGTCGTTGTCAACTGGCTAAGTTCGGAAGTAAACAGCATCAGATACTTTCAAATAGATAGATTATCTTTAGTTGGGCTTGCCAGCTTACGTTTCATCGTTATTTTTATTATGTTTTTCTTTACAATATCCTTCATTTACTACTTTGGAGCTACTGTTCATTTTAATTGGCGGTTTTTCTCTATAGGATCAATTATTTCTACTTTTATCTGTCTAGGTATTTCCTATGGATTCTCATATTACATCACAAATTTTGGTAGCTACAATAAATTGTATGGTTCGATTGGTGCCCTCATTGCTTTGATGGTTTGGATACAGTGGATGACTACAGTCATTTTGGTAGGATTTGAAATTAACGTGGCCTTCCATCGAGGGCAAGTTTTGGAGAACATCAGGAAATACAAAAAATCAAAGGAGATAACTATTTATTGACTATCTTTCTAATAGCTATTTACAAAGTAATGAACTTTAAGCCTTTGTAAATCACTAAGTTACATTAATGAAATACATAGAATATAGCCATATTAAAACAATTTTCTATGGAGCCTGAAAATATTGTGCCACTTTGAAATCTATACTGAAATTCATCTTTTAACAAAAACATAGAAAAGCCTTGTTTATGTCGGTAAAGATTCTGAAAGTGAACGACTAACTTTACAATCCGGAAATATCAATTCTATGAAATTAGCCAATAACAAAACCTTAATTTATAGTTTATAGAATGTTTTATTTAAATTAGGCTAATCCCAGAATTAAAAATATGCTCATGACTTCCCTAAAGAGATTACAAAATTCTCCAATTAAGGAAATATAATTTTAACCTAACTTCTTTTTAAAATAAGAGGTTCAGAAGCATTATCGGTAGAAATTTTTAAGTCTTTCAAAATTCCATTATGAATGTCGTAAATCCAGCCATGAATCATTGGTCCGCCACGTTTTATCCATGAATCCCTAATAATTGAGGTTTGAGTTAGGTTAATTACATTTTCTATTACATGGTATTCGGCAAAAGAGTCAGCCCTTGCTTCATGGTCGTGTGATTGTTCTATTTCCGATTTATAAGTTTTATATACATCCCGAATATGGTTTACCCAATTGTTTACAAGCCCCAATCGTTCTTCCTGCATGGCCGCCAACAGCCCACCACATCGATAATGACCGCAAACAATAACGTGATTTACCTTTAAAATATTGACGGCATAATCTAAAACACTCAATAAATTCATATCGGTATGCACAACAGTGTTAGCAATATTTCGATGAACAAAAATTTCGCCGGGGTCGGTACCTGTAATCTGATTAGCCGGAACACGACTGTCGGAACAGCCAATCCAAAAAAATTCCGGTGTTTGCACACTTGAAAGTCTAGAAAAAAAACGGGGATCATCGCTGTTCATTTTATCAACCCATTCCTTGTTATTTTGTAGTAATTTTTCGTACGACTTCATAGATAGAATATTATTTAAGTAAATGTTAGTAATTCGTTACTTATAGCCAGTGTTTGTAAACTATTAGTAATTCCAAGCCGTCAAGATATAAAAAAATGACAAATAGTAAAAACTCATCAGTTTATATCTACCTCAAAATACAGTATCAAAAAACTATAAATGCTGAATCTGATAAAATAATGAACCCAAAATATAATATAAAATAATTGGTAAATTATTGATTTATACACTACTACAATTTAATAAAATTTGGAATAGGCTTAATTTTACCACTATCTTGAGAAAAATTATAAAAACATAGATTATCTTAATAACAAGACACTTGGTGCAAGGCATTATTTGTGATAAAATTGGATAAATTAGTATTTCAGTATTAGAAATCTATTCGATTTTTGTAGAGGTTTACGATTATAAATAGTTTATTTTTTTATATAGAAAGTCAGTCTAAAATACACCAGATAAAGAATTATATTTTATCAATAGTGTAAAGAAACTAATTGACCATTTCTCTATTTACTATATTGCCACAATGATAATAAGTCTTGCAAAAATTCAAGCCCCGATAGCCAAAGAAATGAAAGAATTTGAAAAGAAATTCTATAGTTCTGTTAGCACAAAAGTTATATTATTGGACACAATAATGGAATACATTATCAAAAGGAAAGGTAAGCAAATTCGCCCAATGTTTATTTTTTTATCTGCCGGCACCTGCGGTCGAATTTCCGAATCTACATTCCACGGTGCTACCCTTATTGAATTGTTGCATCAAGCCACACTTGTCCATGATGATGTTGTGGACGACGCCAATTTAAGGCGTGGATTTTTTTCTCTCAATGCCTTATGGAAAAATAAAATTGCCGTTTTAGTTGGCGACTTTTTGTTTTCGCGGGGACTACTACTTTCACTACAAAATAAAGAGTACGATCAGCTTGAATTATTTTCGATGGCTGTTAAAGAAATGAGCGAAGGGGAATTGCTACAAATGGAAAAATCGCGTGGGTTAAACATTGCTGAAGCTGATTACCTCAAGATTATTAAGCAAAAAACGGCATCCTTGTTCGCTTCGTGTTGTGCTGTGGGGGCTAAGTCGGCAGGTGCAACTAACGAAGTGGTAGAGAAAATGAAATTATTTGGTGAGCACATTGGCATGGCATTCCAAATAAAAGACGACCTTTTTGACTACGGGGAAACCAATATTGGAAAGCCTCTTGGTATTGACATCAAAGAAAAAAAGATGACCCTTCCCCTAATTAATGCTTTGTCGCGAACAACCGAAAAGGAAAGAAGAAAAATTATCAAAATTGTTAAAAATGAAAGTGGAAAAGGTTCAAAAATAAATGAAGTGGTAAGGTTTGTAAAAGAATCGGGAGGGTTAGATTACGCAACAAGCAAAATGAATGAATACCAAAACATGGCCACTACAATACTAAATGAATTCCCCAACTCAGAATACAAAAATTCATTAAATCAACTAGTTTTATACTGTATCAATCGAATAAAATAGACATAAAGAGCTAACCCTAAATTTTCTTTTTGTTATTGAATTCTTCATATCCTTCAATAAAGTCTTCTAAGCTTTCAATAGGGATTAAACGAGCAATAATTTTCTTTTTTTCGTCTAACAAATAACATGCAGGCGTTGAGTCTACAAAATAAGACTTATTATATTGACCAAGATAAGATCTAGGACCATT
>Ga0316188_10000707_pt1 | contig 14974 bp, 9 predicted proteins | sample Phiworburrow1_MG_FD_204933 | JGI IMG/M metagenome (GOLD analysis project Ga0316188, IMG submission 204933) | Coastal sediment microbial communities from Maine, United States - Phippsburg worm burrow 1 | ecosystem: Environmental > Aquatic > Marine > Coastal > Sediment | place: USA: Maine...
AAAGGGGCAACGATTCTCGCACGCGGGCCTGTTTGGCCCTCGGGTTGCCCCTAGGTCGTCGAGGCCGCCGCGCCTGTGGCGATCTACATCGGCAGGTCGCTGTGCCCCATCAGGAAGCGGTCCACCGCGTGCGCGGCCTGCCGGCCTTCGCGGATGGCCCAGACGATCAGCGACTGCCCACGCCGCATGTCGCCGGCGGCGAAGACCTTTTCGACGTTGGTCTTGTAGCCGCCCAGCGCGTCGGTGCCGGCGCGCGCGTTGCCCCGCGCATCGCGCTCGACGCCAAAGGCCTCCAGCACCGACGCCACCGGGGCGACGAAGCCCATCGCCAGCAGCACCAGGTCCGCCTTGTGTTCCTGCTCGGTACCCGGCACCTCGACCAGCCGGCCGTCCTTCATCTCGATGCGCACCGTGCGCAGCGCCGTGACCTTGCCCTTGTCCTTGCCAGTGCCGCCGATGAATTCCTTGGTAGCGATGGCGAACTCGCGCTCGCAGCCCTCCTCGTGGCTGGAGCTGGTGCGCAGCTTGGTCGGCCAGTAGGGCCAGACCAGCGGCTTGTTCTCCTGCTCGGGCGGCATCGGCAGGAGCTCGAACTGCGTGACGCTGGCCGCGCCATGGCGGTTGCTGGTACCGACGCAGTCGCTGCCGGTGTCGCCGCCACCGATGACGATGACGTGCTTGCCGGTGGCCATGATCTGGCCCTTGAGCTTGTCGCCGGCCACCACCTTGTTCTGCTGCGGCAGGAACTCCATCGCGAAATGCACGCCGGCCAGGTCGCGCCCGGGCACCGGCAGGTCGCGGCTGGTTTCGGCGCCGCCGGTCAGCAGCACCGCGTCGAACTGCGCCTTCAGCGCCTCAGGGTCGACCTGCTCCTTGGCATCATTGGTGACCTTGGCCTGCGAATCGATCGTGCCCACCAGCACGCCGGTGCGAAAGACCACGCCTTCGGCACGCATCTGCTCGATGCGCCGGTCGATGTGCGACTTCTCCATCTTGAAGTCGGGGATGCCGTAGCGCAGCAGGCCGCCGATGCGATCGTTCTTCTCGAACAGCGTCACGGCGTGGCCGGCGCGCGCCAGTTGCTGCGCAGCGGCCAGGCCGGCCGGGCCGCTGCCCACCACCGCCACCGTCTTGCCGGTCTTGCGCGCGGCCGGCTGCGGCAACACCCAGCCTTCGGCCCAGGCGCGATCGATGATCGCGTGCTCGATCGACTTGATGCCGACCGGGTCGTCGTTGACGTTGAGCGTGCACGCCGCCTCGCACGGTGCCGGGCAGACCCGGCCGGTGAACTCGGGGAAGTTGTTGGTCGAGTGCAGCACCTCGATCGCGTGCTTCCAGTCGCCGCGGAAGACCAGGTCGTTGAAGTCCGGAATGATGTTGTTGACCGGGCAGCCGTTGTTGCAGAAGGGCGTGCCGCAGTCCATGCAGCGCGCGCCCTGCACCTTGGCCTGCTCCTCGTTCAGGCCGATGACGAATTCCTTCCAGTTCTTCACGCGCTTCGGCACGGGCTCGTAGCCCTCTTCCAGACGCTCGTACTCGAGGAAGCCGGTGACTTTTCCCATGATCTCGATTCCTGTTGCTGCGCCGCGCGGCTACTTGGCGGCGACGGCGGTTGCGGCCGGCCCGCGGGCCTTGCCGACGGCGGCTTCGGACTGACGCTCGGCGCTGAGCCGGGCCAGCGCGCGCTGGTACTCGTGCGGGAAGACCTTGACGAAGCGGCCGCGCGATTCGGCCCAGCGGTCGAGGATGTCGCGCGCACGCAAGGACCCAGTCCAGCGGTGGTGGTCCTCGATCAGGCCCTTGAGGATCGCCTCATCGGCGCGGCCCTTGTGCCATCCGCTGGGGTCGCCCTCGGCCGCCTGTTGCGCCTGCGGCAGCACCTTGTCCAGTGCGACCATCGAGGTGTTGCAGCGGCCCGCGAAGTCGCCCGCCTCGTCGTAGACATAAGCCACACCGCCGGACATGCCGGCGGCAAAGTTGCGCCCGGTGGCGCCGAGCACGACGACGGTGCCGCCGGTCATGTATTCGCAGCCGTGATCGCCGGTGCCCTCGACCACCGCGCTGGCGCCCGACAGCCGCACCGCAAAGCGCTCGCCGGCGACGCCGCGGAAGAAGGCCTCTCCGCTGGTGGCGCCATAGAGCACGGTGTTGCCGACGATCAGGTTCTCGGTGGACTCGCCACGGAACTCGATGCTCGGGCGCACCACCACGCGGCCGCCCGACAACCCCTTGCCGGTGTAGTCGTTGGCGTCGCCGATCAGGTACAGCGTGATGCCGTTGGCCAGGAAGGCGCCGAAGCTCTGCCCGCCGGTACCTTCCATCTGCATGAAGATGGTGTGGTCCGGCAGCCCCTGCGGTCTCAGGCGCACCAGCTCGCCGGACAGCATCGCGCCGACGCTGCGGTTGACGTTGCGCACGTCTTCCATGAACTGCACTTTTTCGCCACGCTCCAGCGCGGGTTTGCAGCGTTCGATCAGCTTCATGTCCAGCGCCCGCTCGAGGCCGTGGTCCTGGACCTCGACATGCAGTCGCGGCACGTCACCCGACACCGCGGGCAGATGGAAGATGCGGCTGAAGTCCAGCCCGCGCGCCTTCCAGTGCTGGATGCCCGCGCGAGTGTCGAGAAGGTCGGCGCGGCCGATCAGTTCGTCGAACTTGCGGATGCCCAGCTGAGCCATGATCTGGCGCGCCTCTTCGGCGACGAAGAAGAAGTAGTTGACGACATGCTCGGGGCGGCCAGCAAACTTCTTGCGCAGCACCGGGTCCTGCGTGGCTACCCCCACCGGGCAGGTGTTGAGGTGGCACTTGCGCATCATGATGCAGCCTTCGGCCACCAGCGGCGCGGTGGCGAAGCCGAACTCGTCGGCGCCTAGCAGCGCGCCGATGACGACGTCGCGGCCGGTCTTCATCTGGCCGTCGGCCTGCACGCGGATGCGCCCGCGCAGCCGGTTCAGCACCAGCGTCTGCTGGGTCTCGGCCAGGCCCAGTTCCCAGGGCGTGCCGGCGTGCTTGATGCTCGACCAGGGTGACGCGCCGGTGCCGCCGTCGTGCCCGGCGATGACCACGTGGTCAGCCTTGCACTTGGTGACGCCCGCGGCGATGGTGCCCACGCCGACCTCGGACACAAGCTTGACGCTGATGCTGGCACGCGGGTTGGCATTCTTCAGGTCGTGGATCAGCTGCGCCAGATCCTCGATCGAATAGATGTCGTGGTGCGGAGGCGGGCTGATCAGGCCCACGCCCGGCACGCTGTAGCGCAGGAAGCCGATGTACTCGCTGACCTTGCCACCCGGCAGCTGCCCGCCCTCGCCCGGCTTGGCGCCCTGCGCCATCTTGATCTGAATCTGGTCGGCCGAGGACAGGTATTCGGTGGTGACACCGAAGCGGCCCGAGGCCACCTGCTTGATCTTGCTGCGCAGGCTGTCGCCGTCCTGCAGCGCGTAGTCGGCCTCGATGACCTTCTTGCCGACCACGTCCGACAGCGTGGTGCCGGCGGTGATCCTGATGCCCTTGAGTTCGTTGCGGTAGCGCGCCGGGTCCTCGCCGCCCTCGCCGGTGTTGCTCTTGCCGCCGATGCGGTTCATCGCCACGGCCAGCGTGCTGTGCGCCTCGGTGCTGATCGAGCCGAGCGACATCGCACCGGTAGCGAAGCGCTTGACGATCTCGGTCGCCGGCTCCACCTCCTCCACAGGGATGGCCCGCGTCGGATCGACCTTGAACTCGAAGAGCCCGCGCAGCGTCATGTGTCGGCGGCTCTGGTCGTTGATGATCTGCGCGTATTCCTTGTAGGTGTCGAACTGGCCCGAACGTGCGCTGTGCTGCAGCTTGGCGATCGCGTCGGGCGTCCACATGTGTTCCTCGCCGCGCACCCGCCAGGCGTACTCGCCGCCGGCGTCGAGCATCGTGGCCAGCACAGGGTCGCCGCCGAAGGCGGCACGGTGCATGCGCAGCGCCTCTTCGGCGATCTCGAACACGCCGATGCCGCCAATCTGCGAGGCCGTGCCGCGGAAGTACTTGTCGACGCAGCCCTTTTCCAGCCCCACCGCTTCGAAAAGCTGCGCGCCGCAGTACGACATGTAGGTCGACACGCCCATCTTCGACATGATCTTGCTCAGGCCCTTGCCCACCGCCTTGATGTAGTTGGCGATGGCCTTGCCGGCCGACAACTCGGCACCCAATCCCTGGTGCATCGCGGCCAACGTTTCCAGCGCCAGGTACGGGTGCACGGCCTCGGCGCCATAGCCGGCCAGCGCGGCGAAGTGGTGCACCTCGCGCGCGCTGGCGGTTTCCACTACCAGCCCGGCCGCGGTGCGCAGCCCGGCATTGACCAGATGATGGTGGATGGCCGACAGCGCCAGCAGTGCCGGGATGGCGACATGGTCGCGGTCCATCAGCCGGTCGGTCAGGATGATGATGTTGTGGCCGTCGCGGATGGCATCGACGCTTTCGGCGCACAGCGACGCGAGCTTGGCCTCGACGCCTTCGTGGCCCCATTCGACCGGGTAGCACACCCCGATCTCGAAGCTCTTGAATTTGCCCGAGCTGTGCTGGGCGATGGCGCGCAACCGCGCCATGTCGTCGAAGTCCAGCACCGGCTGGTGCACCTCCAGGCGCATCGGCGGGTTGACAGCGTTGATGTCGAGCAGGTTCGGCTTCGGCCCGATGAAGCTGTTCAGGCTCATCACGATCGATTCACGGATCGGGTCGATCGGCGGATTCGTCACCTGCGCGAAGAGCTGCTTGAAGTAGTTGTACAGCGGCTTGTTGCGGTCCGACAGCACGGCCAGCGGCGAGTCGTTGCCCATCGAGCCTGTGGCTTCCTCACCGAGCGTGGCCATCGGGCTCATCAGGAACTTGACGTCCTCCTGCGTGTAGCCGAAGGCCTGCTGCCGGTCGAGCAACGATTCGGTGAAGCTCGGCGGCTGGCCTGTCACCGGGATGGCCTGCAGCGGGATGCGCACCGTCTCGATCCACTGCCGGTACGGCTTTGCGAAGGCGAACTGGTTCTTCAACTCCTCGTCGTCGATGATGCGGCCCTGCTCGAAGTCGATCAGGAACATCTTGCCCGGCTGCAAGCGCCACTTGCGCACGATGCGGTTTTCGGGGATCGGAAGCACGCCGGATTCCGAGCCCATCACCACCAGGTCGTCGTCGGTGACGATGTAGCGTGCCGGGCGCAGGCCGTTGCGGTCGAGCGTGGCGCCGATCTGCTTGCCGTCGGTGAAGGCGATGGCCGCCGGGCCGTCCCAGGGCTCCATCATCGCCGCGTGGTATTCGTAGAACGCGCGGCGGCGCGGGTCCATGTGCTCGTGCTGCTCCCAGGCCTCGGGGATCATCATCATCGCCGCATGCGCCAGCGGGTAGCCGGCGGTGGTCAGCAGCTCGAGCGCGTTATCGAAGGTTGCGGTGTCGGACTGGCCCTCGAAGGTGATCGGGTAGAGCTTTTGCAGGTCGTCGCCGAGCACTGGCGACTTCATCACGCCTTCGCGCGCACGCATCCAGTTGAAGTTTCCCTTGACGGTGTTGATCTCGCCGTTATGCGCCACCATCCGGTAGGGGTGCGCCAACTGCCACTCCGGGAAGGTATTGGTGGAAAAGCGCTGGTGCACCAGCGCGAAGGCCGACGTGGCGCGCGGCTCGGCCAGATCCTTGTAGTAGCGCCCCACCTGGTCGGCCAGCAGCAGCCCTTTGAAGACAATGGTGCGGCTGCTCATGCTGGTGACGTAGTACTCGCTGCTGTGCGTCAGCTTCAGCGCCTGGATGGCGCGCGCCGCCGAACGGCGGATGACGTACAGCTTTCGTTCCAGCGCGTCGGGCACGATGATGTCGGGCCCGCGGCCGATGAAGACCTGGCGGATCACCGGCTCCTTGGCGCGCACCGCCGGCGACATCGGCATGTCCTTGTCCACCGGCACGTCGCGCCAGCCCAGCAGCACCTGGCCCTCGCGGCGGATGGCGCGTTCGACCTCCTGCACGCAGGCCAGGTGCGAGGCGTGCTCCTTCGGCATGAAGATCATGCCCACGCCGTATTCGCCCGGCGCAGGCAAGGTCACGCCCAGCGCCGCCATCTCGGTGCGGTAGTACTCGTCGGGAATCTGGATCAGGATGCCGGCGCCGTCGCCCATCAGCTTGTCGGCACCGACCGCGCCGCGGTGGTCCAGGTTCTCCAGGATTTTCAGGCCCTGCTGGATGATGCTGTGCGCCTTGTGGCCTTTGATGTGGGCGACGAAGCCCAGGCCACAGGCGTCACGCTCGCGCCCTGCGTCATACAGGCCATGCCGTTGCAGCGCCTCGCGCTCTTGCGCGCTGGCGTGGCCGGCGATCTGGGCAGTCTGGATGTCCTTGCTCACGGCGCGTTCCTTGATGCAGTCCGATGGATCGGGCCGAAGATTATCGCAGTGCAACAATCGCCCGCAAGTTGAAGTTAATAGGGTCAGGTTTATATTAAGACCCTCAAGTTCTTCAGTTCAGTTAAACAGGGACATATCAGTTGGCGCGCGCACGCGAGTCCAGGCGGCGGGCCCGGCCGGTGGCTACGCAGTTTGCGTGCCACCCGGCGGAGGCTCGGCGGTGCAACGTGGCGGGCGCCCTCGGGCGCGCGGAGCGACCGGGCGGCCGACGCGGCCGGCCAGTTGCTCCATGAAATCCGGCGAGCCCAGCACCCAGCCGTGAGCGCACGCATGCTCGACGCGCTGCAGCAGCGCGTCGTCAAGACCCTGGTCGAGCAGCGCGGCATAGGCGGCTTCGCGCTCGAAAGGCGTGTTGCCCAGTTGCCAGTACTCCGGCGGATCGCTGAGCCACGCGTCGCGCCGCACCCCTAGCCTGTGCGGCGCACTGGTCCAGAGGCTGGCGCGGGCAGACTCGGCCTGGCCGTGGCGCAACGCCAGGCCGTCCACTGCACGCAGGCAGGCCAGCGTGCAGGGCCCCTCCTGCACCACCCCGGCGCGAAAGCGCCCTTCCCAGAGCGTGCCGCTGCGCGCGTGGCGCCGGTTGAACGCGGCGCCGTAACGACGCCCCAGCGATTGCATCGCGTGGCTGAGCGCGGCTTCGCTCGGCGGCGTCAGCAGCAGCTGCACCTGGTTGTCAAGCAACGCATAGGCATGCAGCGCCAGCGCGTCGGCGCGCACCGCTTCGTGCAGTGCGCCGAGGTAGGCACGCCGGTCGTCGTCGTCGAGGAACACCGCCTGCGCGTTGTGGCCGCGCTGCAGCACGTGGTGCACCAGGCCGGGGCAGCTCAGTCGGCGCAGGCGGGCCATCGGCGCTCGCTCAGGCCGCGTCGGCGAAGAGCACACGGCCGGTCAGCCGCTGGTGCTCGCGCAACGCGTAGCGGTCGGTCATGCCGGCGATGTAGTCAGCCACTGCACGCTCGCGCCGCGGCTGGCTGGCATGCTCGGGCGGCATCTCCGAGGGCCGCCGCACATACTCGGCAAACAGCTCGGCCACCACCTGCCGGGCGCGATCGGTGCTGCGCCGCACCTGGGAATGCCGGTACAGCTCGGCGAAGAGAAAACGCTTGAGCACGGTGGCGGCATCGCGCATCGGCGGGCTGAAAGTCACCAGCGCCGGCGCACGGCGCGCCGCGTCCGCATTGGCCGGAGCGTGCCGGCCCAGTGCGGCGCGCGTGCAGCCCACCAGGTCGTCGCATTGCCGGGCCAGCATGCGTCGGATCGCGTCGAAGAGCACCCGCCGTGACGCAGCGGGGTGCGGGCTCTGCGCCCGGGCTTCGTCGTGGCACTGGCGCAGCAGCGGCACGGCCAGCAATTGCTCGACCGTGATCAAGCCGGAACGCACGCCGTCGTCGATGTCATGCGCGCTGTAAGCGATCTCGTCGGCCAGGTTGACCAGCTGCGCTTCGAGCGAGGGCTGGTTGCCATCGATGAAACGACGCCCTACGCCCTGGGGCTCGTCGCGTTCCAGTCGTTCGGCGCGGGCGCGCGAGCAATGCTTGAGGATGCCCTCGCGCGTCTCGAAACTCAGGTTCAGCCCGTCGAAATGCGGATAGCGCTGCTCAAGCACGTCCACCACGCGCAAGCTCTGCAGGTTGTGCTCGAAGCCGCCATGGTCGCGCATGCAATCGTGCAGCGCGTCCTGACCGGCATGACCGAAGGGCGTATGGCCGAGGTCGTGAGCCAGCGCAATGGCCTCGACCAGGTCCTCGTTCAGCTGCAACGCCCGGGCCAGCGATCGCGCCAGCTGGGCCACCTCCAGCGAGTGCGTCAGCCGCGTGCGGAACAGGTCGCCCTCGTGGTTGATGAAAACCTGGGTCTTGTAGACCAGGCGGCGAAAGGCGGTGCAATGCACGATGCGCTCGCGGTCGCTCTGGTACGGACTCTCGGCCGTAGCCTCAGCCTCGGCAATCCGCCGGCCGCGAGAGTGCCGCGGATCACTGGCCCAGGGTGCGAGCGCGGCCATCGCGCCGGGCCTCAGGTGTGCGCGGCCAGCACCTCGCGCACCAGCGCGTCGGGCGCCGCACGAAGCACCGCGCGGCCGGGCGCGTCGATGAGCACGAAGCGGATCTCGCCGGCCATCGCCTTCTTGTCCACGCGCATCAGCTCCAGGTAGCGGTCCGCACCCAGCGCCGGGCCCCGCACCGGCAGTCCGGCGCGCTCGACCAGCGCCAAGATGCGGCGCGCGAAGGCCTCGTCGATCAAGCCCAGCCGTGCCGACAGCGCCGCGGCCATCACCATGCCGCAGCCCACCGCCTCGCCGTGTAGCCATTCGCCGTAACCCAGCCCCGCCTCGATCGCGTGACCGAAGGTGTGGCCGAAGTTGAGGATGGCCCGCAGCCCCGCCTCGCGCTCGTCGCGGCCCACCACCCAGGCCTTGATCTCGCAACTGCGCCGCACCGCATGAGCCAGCGCCGATGCGTCGCCGGCCAGCAGGGCCTGAAGGTTGGCCTCGGTCCAGTCCATGAAGGCGGCATCGGCGATCGGCCCGTACTTGATGACCTCGGCCAGCCCGGCGCGCAGCTCGCGAGGTGGCAGCGTGCGCAGCGTGTCGAGGTCGCAGATCACGCGCTGCGGCTGGTAGAACGCGCCGATCATGTTCTTGCCGGCCGGGTGGTTGATGGCCGTCTTTCCGCCCACAGAGGAGTCCACTTGCGCCAGCAAGGTGGTGGGCACCTGCACGAAAGGCACGCCGCGCATGTAGAGGGCGGCAGCCAATCCGGTGATGTCTCCGACCACGCCGCCGCCGAGCGCGAACAGCACGGTGTGGCGGTCGCAGCCATCGGCGAGCAGCCGCTCGAAGATCAGGTTCAGCGTGGACCAGTCCTTGAACGCCTCGCCATCGGGCAGTTCCAGCACCGACACCGCGGGATACGCACCTGCGATCGCCTCGCGCAGACCCTTCGCATACAGCGGTGCCACGGTGCCGTTGGTGACGATCAGCGCGCGCGCCGCAGGCGGCAGCCCGTCCCAGCACGTGGCACGGCCGATGAGGCCGGCGCCGATGTGGATGTCGTACTGCTGCGCGCCGGTATCCACCGGCACGACGATCGGCTGTGGGCTGTCAACGCTCATGGCCGCCGAGTGTACGGCGCGGCCTCGGGCGGCAGACCGGCTCAGCCCGGTGCGCGCGCGTCGATCGGCGAAGGCACCAGCGCCGGATCGACCAGGCCGGCCAGTTCGAGTTGCATCAGCACCATGTTGACCAGCGCCGGCACTGAGGGCCGCCCGGTCTCGATGACGTAGTGCGCCACCTGCCGGTACAACGGGTCGCGCTCGCGGTACAGCTCGCGCAGCCGGCGCAGCGGGTCGCGCACCTGCAGCAGCGGACGGTGCGTATCGTGGCGCAGGCGGCGGAACAGCTCCTCGGGCGTCGAGCGCAGGTAGAACACATGCGCGTGTTGCCGCAACTGCTCGCGGTTGGCAGGCCGCAGCACGGCGCCGCCGCCGGTGGCCAGCACGATGCCGTCGTCGGCACACAGCCGTTCGATGACTTCTTGCTCGATGTCGCGAAAGGCCGCTTCACCGTGCAGCTCGAACCACTCGCGGATCGGCATGCCGATCCGCCTTTCGATCTCGTGGTCGCTGTCGACCAGCCGCAAGCCCAGATGCCGCGCCAAGTGGCGCCCGACCGTGGACTTGCCACAGCCAGGCATGCCGACCAGCGCGAGGGTCACGACGGCTTCAATTCGGGTTGGTGCACAGCACGCCGGTCTGGCCGTCGGGAGTTGTCGTCGCCGCGGTCGGGCTGGCCTGGATGCCGTAGGGTCCCAGGCGGAAAGCCGGCTCCTTTGCAGGATCGGAGACGGCATCGGCCAACACCGGCAACACGCCCTGGAAGCTGGCGCGGCCTTCGGTGCCGGCCACGCCGGATGCGGCCACCAGGATCTTGAATTCCAGCCACGAGGCGACGCTTTGCAGGTAGGTGATCTTCAGCTTGACTTGTCCATCCGAGTTCGTGGTCGACGATCCCACGAAATTGATCGCGACATCCGCCTTGCGTGGTTCGAGGCTGCCGGTTGAATTGGCATCCTCCACGGCACCATTCGAATACACCTGGAGCACGCCGTTGCGGTTCAAGTCTTCGTTGTCGCAGGTTGCGCGCTGGACCTTCACCCACTTGTCGCCGGAGACCACCCACTCGCCCTTGAGGTAGCGCAGCAGGTCGACGGAAGGCGAGATCTGCACGCCGCCCTTGGCGAGTCCGGACGAATCGACCACCTGGACGGTATAGGTCTTCACGTAGCTCTGCGCGTCGACCTGCAGCAACGCATCCGTACCGATCGACACCGACAGCGCCTCGGAAATGACCGTCAATGTCGCCGTAGCCGCATTGGGGCAAGCGCCAATCGGGAAGTCGTTCTCCGACCAGCAGGCGCGCACGGTAAGGCCATCGGTCGGGCTGAAGCGGCTGCCCGGAACGTAGGCCGTGGTGGCGACGCCATTGCTGTCGCTGTACACCAAGTTGGTGCCCGAAGTGAGGCTGCCGCCGATGCTGTTGACGTCGCCATTCAGGTCGAAGCGTACGCGTACGTTCTTCACCGCCGCGTTGCCGGCGCCGAGGAACAGCGCCCGCAGCTCGGCGCGGTTGCTGGTATTGCCGGCGTTGACTGGTACCACACTCGGTGACGCCGCCAGCGAAGCCGATTGCACGGCTACTGTGGCCGGCGGGATCGTGCCCGACCCCGCACCCTGCACCAGCACGGTCTGCGTCGTGGAGACACCGCCAGCCGTAGCCCGGATCTCAAGATTGCCTGTGGCGGCGGGCGCGGTGTAGGTATAGGCGAAATTGCCGTTGCTGTCGGTGCTGCCTGTGACCTCGACGCCATCGACGCCGTTGACGACGATCTGCTGTCCGCTCATGGCCGTGCCACTTACGTCCTTTAGCTGATAGTCGACCTTGCCCGCCGCACCTGGAGCGATCACCGCCGGCAGCGGCGTGCCGCTGAGGTTGGCACCGACGACCTGAAAAGTCGCTGTACGGGTAAGGCCGCCGCTGACGGCCGTGACGGTAACCGTCCGATTGGCACGATCGGCACCGATGCCGACCTCGGCGGTGACCACGCCCTTGCCGTCGGTAACAGTGCCGCTGACCGTGGCCACTGCGTTGTTATTGACGCTGACGGTCACCGGAATGTCGGCCAGCGCATTGCGGTTGGAGTCGACCGCCGTCACCGTTGCCGTGATCTGGCTGGTGCCGTTGTTCGGCAGGCTCGTCGCGCTGAGTGCAAGCGACAGGTCGGCCGCTGTTGGCGCAGCCGGGTCGACGCCGCCACCGCCATCGTCCCCGGCACCCGATCCACCGAACGGCGGCGGCGCCAAGGACGGGTCGCTGTCGCCACCACAGGCCACCAAGGTTACGGCCGCGCACAACACCAAGCCGGCACGCAGGCTGCGCATAAGTGTCTTGATCACTGCTGAATGCATATTGAATTCCATCTCGCGCTCTTCGCTCAACGCGCCGCGGTGCGTTCGGTCACGATCTTCGGTGTGATGAACACCAGCAACTCGGTCTTCTTGGTCGTGAGCAGGCGGTTCTTGAACAGCCAGCCCATGTAGGGGATGTCGCCCAGCAGCGGCACCTTGTTGATCTCTTCGCGGTTCTCCTGCGTGAAGATGCCGCCGATGACCACGGTGCCGCCGTTTTCCACCAGCACCTGAGTGCGCACGTGCTTGGTGTCGATGGCAAAGCCCTGAAGTGTGGCGCGGCCGACGCTGTCCTTGTTGACTTCCAGGTCGAGCAGCACGAAGCCCTCGGGCGTGATCTGCGGCGTGACTTCGAGCTTCAGGATCGCCTTGCGGAAGGCCACTGCCGTGGCGCCGCTGGAGGTGGCCTGCTGGTAGGGCAGTTCCTCGCCCTGCTCGATCAGCGCCTTCACCTGGTCAGCGGTGATGACCCGCGGGCTGGAGACGATCTTACCGTTGCCGTCGGACTCCAGCGCAGACAGTTCCAGGTTCAAGAACTGGTTGGCGGAGGCGCTGAACAGAGACAGTGCGAAGGTCGCAGCCGCTGCTCCCAGCGCGCCCGTGTTGGCCGGAAGGTTGACAAACTGCGTGTTGGTGAAGTCCACCGGCGGAGCCTGCCCGGTCTGTGCGCCCACCGCAGCGTAGTTGCCGCCCACTTGCGCGCCCGGGCCGCTGGTCGGCGGGCCGGCCAGGTTGGCGAAGCCAAGCTTGACGCCCAGGCTCTGGCCCCAGTTGTCGGCGGCCTCGACGATGCGCGCCTCGATCAGCACCTGGCGCACCGGGATGTCGATCTTGGCGATGATCGCCTGCACTTCCTCCAGTTTGGACGGGATGTCGGTGACAAAGAGCTGGTTGGTGCGCTGCTCGAACAGGACACTGCCTCGCGGCGACAGGATGCGACCGGCATTCTGGCCAGACGGCCCACCAGTCGCGTTGTTGACGGCCTGCTCCACCTGTGCCGATCCGATGATGCTCTTGGCGATGGTTTCGGCCTTGGTGTAATTCAGCTGGAAGGCCTGTGTGCGCAACGGCTCGAGCTCGCTGATCTTCCTGCGCGCCTCCAGATCCACCTGCTCGCGGTTGGCAAGCTCTTCCTTCGGCGCGATCCACAGTACGTTGCCGTTCTTGCGCACGCCCAAGCCCTTGCTTTGCAGGATGATGTCCAGCGCCTGGTCCCAGGGCACGTCCTTCAGCCGCAGCGTCACGGTGCCGGTGACGGTGTCGCTGGTGACGACGTTGAAGTTGGTGAAGTCCGCGATGACCTGCAGCAGCGCGCGCACCTCGATATTCTGGAAGTTCAGGCTCAGCTTCTCGCCCGAGAAGCCCGGACCCTGCACCAGCTTGTTCGGATCGACCTTCATCGGCCGCACTTCGAGCACGAACTGGTTGTCGGTCTGGTACGCGCTGTGCTCCCAGGCGCCCTTGGGCTCGATCACCATGCGCACGCGGTCACCGCTCTGGAAGGTGGATACGGTCTGGATCGGCGTGGCGAAGTCGGTCACGTCCATGCGGCGGCGCAGCTTTTCGGGCAGCGTCGAGCGCAGGAACTCCACCACGAGGGTCTGGCCCTGCTGGCGAATGTCGACCCCGACCTGCGTGCTCGGCAGGTCGACGACGACACGGCCGGAGCCATCGTTGCCGCGGCGGAAGTCCACGTCGCGGAGGGCCAGCGGCTGATCGTTCTGCGCTGGCGCAAACTGAGTCTGCGTGCCGGTGCTCGCGGCCACCGGGCCGGCCGCGTCCAGCAGTACGAGCATCGACTTGCCTTGCAGTTGCACGCGGTAGTTGGAGGCCTGGCGCAGGTTCAACACCAGTCGGGTGCGCTCACCCGATTGCGCGACATTCGCCGAGCGCACGTTGCCCTGGTTCAGCTCGACCGAGTTCTTGGTCAGCGCGCTGCCAACGCCAGGCAGGTCGAGGGCGATTCGCGGCGGGGCCTGCACGACGAAGCCGCCAGGCACGGCCGCCAGCGGCTCGCTGAAGTCGACACGCACGACGTCGGAGCCGGCCTGCTGCGTGCTGGTGATCGACTGGATGACGTTCTGCGCGAACGCGGCGACGGGAAGGCCGAGTGCCAGCGCCAACGCGGCAACTTTGGCGCGCCACTTATGCATGATGCGGTTCTCCAGGGTGCTAGTCACTTGGCCTTCTCCTGCAGTTGCAGGGTGCTGGCCCGCTCGATCCATTCGCCAGCGGCGTCCTGCACGATCTCGCGCAGCACGATCTGGGTCTCGGTGATCTTGGTGATGCGGCCGTAGTTCTGGCCGATGTAGTCGCCGGGCTTGACCTGGTAGAGCAGGTTGTCCACGCGCAACAGCGCGAAGGGCTGCGCCTGCTTGGCCACGCTGCCGACCATCGTCATGCTGTCCAAGGGATAGGCCTCCAGCGGTTCCTTGCGCCGATTCAACTCGGCCCCCAGCATGGAGTTCGGCTGGCGCGTTTCCATCTTGAGCGCCACGCTGAGCTTCTGGTTGCTGAAAGGCTCGATCGCGTTCAGCGACGTGTAGGGCTGGGCCTCGAAATTCTTCGGCGGCGTCAGCGGCGACACATTGGGCTTGACCTCGCGGCGCTGTCGCTCCATCCATTCCTGCAATTCCTCGTTCTCGGCGCCACAGCCGGCCAGCAGCGTCAGCAGCATGGCGCCAGCGGCGGCGCGGATCAGTTGATGCCGGCGCTTCATTTCTTCGCTCCCGCGGCCTTGGCCTTCTCGGCGGCGGCCTTCTTCTGCTGTTCGGCCACCTCGTCGGCGTCCAGGTAGCGATAGGTGCGCGCCGTGGCTTCCATCGTCAGGTTGCCGCTGGCGTCCCTGGCCACCGGCGCGATCGACAGGTTGTGCAGCGTCACGATGCGCGACAGGTTGGCCACATCGGCAGCGAAGCTGCCCATGTCGTTGTAGCGACCGCTGACCTTGATCGCGATCGGCAGTTCGGCGTAGTAGTCCTTGACCTCGACCTGCCCGGGGCGGAACAGCTCGAACTGCAGGCCGCGCCCCAGACCGGCCTGGTTGATGTCGGACAGCAGCGCGTCCATCTCGGCCTTGCCCGGCAGCTGCTTTTCCAGCT
>Ga0316188_10000708_pt1 | contig 14967 bp, 15 predicted proteins | sample Phiworburrow1_MG_FD_204933 | JGI IMG/M metagenome (GOLD analysis project Ga0316188, IMG submission 204933) | Coastal sediment microbial communities from Maine, United States - Phippsburg worm burrow 1 | ecosystem: Environmental > Aquatic > Marine > Coastal > Sediment | place: USA: Maine...
GAGGCCGTGATCGATCGGCTCGTCACCACGGTCGACAACCTGCCACGCAGTGAGTTATCTGAGAAGATTCGGCCGGTCGGTCGGCTCGGCGAAAGTTTCGCGGCCGACGCCGGAGATGACGGCACTATCGTTCTGGGCATAAGCAACTACGTTCGCTACGAGGCACTTGTTGCGCAGCTCTATTACGCAGACCTCGACAAGGTCTATGACACCTACCGTCGCTTTTATCCGTTGTTCCAGAAATCCTACGAGCGCCTTGGCTATCCTGATGCGTACTTCAACGATCGTCTCGTTGAAGTCATTGATCACCTGGTTGCCACGCCGCTGCCGGAAGGACCGATCGTGCTGGTGCGGCCGAACGTTCTGTACGAATTCGCGGACCCGGACCTCGAAGCGCTGTCGAGTGGACAGAAGCTATTGTTGCGTATGGGCCCGAACAACGCCGGGACCGTCAAACGCATGCTTGAAAAGTTCCGCAGTCGGCTGACTGCTGCTGACTAGGCGCTGTTGGCCTTTACCCAGCGAACGATATCCGCGGCCCCCATCGCGCCCGGCTGACGGGCAATTTCCCGTCCGTTTCTGAACAGCGCCAGGGTCGGGATGCTGCGAATATTAAAGCGCGCGGCCGTCCCCTGCTCCGTATCGGTATTCAGCTTGGCCAGGCGTACGCCCGGCTCAAGCTCCGCGGCCGCCTGCTCGAACGCCGGGGCCATCATCTTGCAGGGTCCGCACCAGGGCGCCCAGAAATCCACGACAACCGGAATGTCGCTGCGAGCGATGTGCTGTTCAAAACTCGCATCAGTCAGTTCGGTGGGTTTGCCTGCAAAAACCCGCTCACCGCATTTGCCACACTTCGGGCCCTGGGCAAGGCGATCCGTGGGTAAACGATTCACGGCATTGCAGCTCGGGCAAACCACGTGTGTTGAATCACTCATGCTCCCGGATGTAGGCCTGCCCGGCGCTTTTTCAAGGGCAAGGCCGGGCATTTGCCCGGCCTTGAACTACGCCTGAACCTGAAGGGGGTCTAAAGGGATCAGGCAGTATTAAGAACGTCTTCAGCAGAGAGATACTCATATCCAAGGTCACGTGCGACAGCCTCGTAAGTGACGTGTCCCGCGTGAACGTTGAGGCCATTGGCAAGATGCGGGTCGGCTTTAAGCGCGTCGACCCAGCCACGATTGGCCAGTGATTTGACGAACGGCAGTGTGGCGTTCGTCAGTGCGAACGTGCTGGTGCGGGGGACCGCACCTGGCATGTTCGCAACGCAGTAGTGCACCACGTCGTCCACAACGTAAGTGGGATCGGCGTGCGTCGTCGCATGACTCGTTTCAAAGCAGCCGCCCTGGTCAATCGAGATGTCGACCAGAACGGTACCTGCCTGCATGTCCCTGACGTTCTGCGCCGTCACGAGCTTCGGGGCAGCGGCACCGGGGATCAGAACCGCACCGATGATGAGGTCGGACTGCATGGACAGCTCTTCGACTGCGTGCTTGGTAGAGAAGACCGTGTGAACGCGGCCGCCCCAGATGTCGTCGAGCTGGCGCAGGCGCGGTAACGAGCGATCGAGAATTGTAACGTTGGCGCCGAGGCCGACAGCCATGTCTGCGGCATTAGCACCGGAAACACCGCCGCCAATCACAAGCACGTTGGCCGGCTGTACGCCGGGTACGCCACCGAGCAACTTGCCGCAACCACCGTTCGCTTTTTGCAGCGCGTAGGCACCCGCCTGGATCGACAGGCGACCAGCAACTTCTGACATCGGCGTCAACAAGGGCAAGCTGCCGTCTCTGGCAGTCACCGTCTCATAGGCAATGGCCGTCGTACCGGATTCGATAAGTGCTTTCGTCTGCGCGGGATCGGGGGCGAGGTGCAGGTACGTGAACAATACCTGGTCGGGACGCAGCATCGCGCACTCGTTGAGCTGCGGCTCTTTGACCTTGACGATCATCTCGGCCTGGTCGAAGACTTCCTTTGCTGTGCCAACAACCTTCGCGCCAACAGCCTCGTAGTCCGCATCGGACACGCCAATGCCCGCACCAGCATTCGTCTCCACGATGACTTCGTGGCCATCGTGAACTACCTCGAGTACGCCTGCCGGCGTCATGCCGACGCGGAACTCGAGCGTCTTAATCTCTTTGGGTACACCGATCCTCATGGCTCTCTCCAGACCTGAAATCGTTCTAGTTGATCTGCCATATTACGGGCCTGAATGCGGCATTTCCTTGCGTATCTGCGACAACAATGCGTAAATAGTGGTGTTTTCCACCGTATATTGTACCTTTTACGCAGGATTCTTCGAAGATGCTGGACAGGCACGATAAATTGATTCTCAAGGCGCTCCAGAAGGACGGCCGTATCAGCAATGTGCAACTTGCAACCCAGGTCAGCCTGTCGGAGTCCGCCTGTCTGCGGCGGGTTCGGGCGCTCGAGGAATCCGGCATGATCAGCCGTTACGCGGCCCTCATCAGCCAGAACGAGGCAGGCCTGCCGGGCAACGTGTTTGTACAGATTGGCCTGCATCGCGAGGTAGAAAGCGACCTGGCGGCGTTCGAGGAAGCCGTTCGCGACATACCGGAGGTGATGGAGTGCTACCTGATGTCAGGTGAGTTCGACTACCTGATTCGCGTAGTCGTGGCCGACATGGCCGACTTCGAGCGTATTCATAAAACCGAATTGACGCGCCTGCCCGGCGTAGCCCGAGTCAACTCGAGTTTCGCGATCCGGACGGTGCAGCGGAAAACAGAGCTGCCGTTGCGCTAGACTCTGGCTATGGCCTCCTCTGCAGAAAACCTGGACGGGCCCTGCGACGCACGCTTCCACTAGCCGGTCGGCGGGACGAATTCCTGCGGCGCGGCTGATCCGCCTTCGAAGAAAAACTTCTCCATCTCGGCTTCGAGGAACTTGCGCGCATCGGGTTCGATCGGCGTCAGGCGATACTCGTTAATTAACATGGTCTGGTGGGCCAGCCAGCGCTGCCACGCCTCTTTCGAAACGTTGTCATAGATACGCTGACCCAGTTCGCCCGGGTAGGGTGCATAGTCGAGGCCTTCGGCCCCTTCGCCCAACATGACGCATTTAATCGTGCGAGACATTCTGTAATTTCTCTAAGAGTTTGTTCACGGGGGCGGCCACGCCGCCCGGTAATTCATCGCCCAGTCGATGCCACCTCGCATCGCCGGAGTCGGCTACTGTACTCAATGGTGACGCGACGCGCACCTCTATCGGCTGAATATCGAGATCGTAATGGCTGAAGCTGTGTCGCAAGGTCTCCCAGGCAGCGGTTGACGCGGCCGCGGTACAGAGACGCTCCGCGCACCAGTCCTCGACCGCGACACCATCCACTTCCGGCAGACTCCACAAGCCACCCCAGATTCCCGCCTCCGGGCGACGCTCGAGGTAAACATGCCCGTCATGCCTGGCAATCACCATGGTCGTTGCGCGCAGGGGTTTTTCCTTTTTCGGCTTGCGCCCCGGCAAAAAGGTGACTGTCCCCTTTTCGAGGGCGACGCAGTCGCTGGCCACCGGGCAGCGCTCGCAGGCCGGCTTGGAGCGTGTGCACAGGGTCGCGCCAAGATCCATGATCGCCTGGGTATACGCCGCCGTCTTTTCGGTTGGCGTGTTTTGTTCCGCAACCGCCCACAGCTGCTTTGCGACTGAGGTGGCGCCTGGCCAGCCCTCGATCGCCGCATGGCGGGCCAGGACTCGCTTCACGTTGCCATCGAGAATCGCGTGGCGCTGGTCGAACGCGAGTGACAGGATCGCGCCCGCCGTAGAGCGGCCGACACCGGGCAGCCCGGTCACAGCTTCGAGCGTGTCGGGAAAGATCCCGCCGTACTCATCCCGCACAATCTGCGCCGCCTTGTGCAGGTTGCGAGCGCGTGCGTAATAGCCAAGGCCGGACCAGTGCTGGAGGACCTCGTCCTGCGCCGCGTTGGCGAGCGACACGACATCGGGGAAACTCTGCATAAAGCGTTCGAAGTAGGGGATCACCGTCTGCACCTGCGTTTGCTGCAGCATGATTTCCGACACCCAGATTCGATAGGCATCCTTCACCTGCTGCCAGGGCAGGTCCTTACGACCGTGCGCGTCGAACCAGGTGAGCAGTCGCGCCGGGAAGCTAGTCAACGGTCGGCCCGACGGGTTCGGCCATGCTTTGCGCGATGACCTCAATCCTGTCCAGTGCCCGGCCGCCATCTTTCCGGAGTTTGCGCTTGATCATGTAAGGGCCAATGGCCGGCGGCACCCAGAAGTCCGGCACCATTTGCAACGAGTAACGCACGCTGGTTCCGCCATCTACCTCTGAGAACTCCCAGGACTCCTCGAACTCGTGAAAATCGCTCAGCTGCGGGTCCGCTACAGCACGCAGAACCTGGTTGGGATGCGCCTCGACGGAGCCTTGCCGAACCATGGATTTGCAGAAGAAAAGCACGCAACCCTTGTTGATGACGAAGTAACCCGGGAGACCGCCAGGTTCTGCTTCAATGTCCCGGGCCTCCACGACCGCGCTGGAAAACCGGGTCGAGTATTCCCAGGTTCTGAAGACATGAAAGGTCTCATCGATGCCGGCATCAAACCACGCGACCGAGACCATCGAGTAACGCCCGTCTTCGTATTGCATCTCGATACTGCGCATCTCTGCGGCAGTTGCACACTGCACACTCGCGAGTATCGCGAGCAGAAAACTGACTGCGCGCCTCATCGTCTGAAAAGGTCTTTGAGCTTATCTTTGATCTCTTCCTCTACGCGCTGGCGCAGCAGCGCCTCGACATCCGGGCTCACCTTGGGTGCCGACAGTGGCCCCGTGATCTTGATGGGAATAACGGTCTTCGTGAAATCCTCGATCTCCTCGGGCGTCGCCACGGCGAGCGCTTCGGGCTTCCTGAAGACCCGGGCGTTCATACTGTAGTTCACGGTGGCGGCCGGGATGTTAACGCTGCCACTACCCGTGAGCTGCATAAAGGGCATTTCCGCAACGAAATCGTCATTGCGCATGATGCCGTCGGTCACAACGCCGGTTGCCTTCACGGAGCTAAACGGCGTGCGTGCCGGCAGGACCGGCTCGGGCGGCGTCTCATTCTTGAGCAACGCCCGGGCGCGTCGCAACTCGTACCACACGTCTGTACCCTCGTAAGTGCCATCCTTGAGCTCGAAGTTCATCTGGCCGCCAAGCGTGCGCTGCACTTCACCGAGGTCGCTGCCGCGCCCTGAGAGGCGGAAGTTACCGCTGATCGACCCGGTGATGTTCTGCTGTTCAAACATCGCGAGCGCCAGCCTGGCAAGGTCGACACCCTGCACCGTCTCGTTCATTGACAGGACCGGCGTCGAGCCACTGGCATCGATACGTACGTCACCACTGTAGTTACCGCCGTAGAGAGCCGCCGCGATCGGATGAATCCGCAGGCGGCCGTCGCCAGCATTCAGGGAAAGGGTCACCTCCTGAAGCTGCAGGGTACCCAGGGTGACTGTCCCTATAGTGAGGTCGCCCTGGGCGTTGAGCGGCTTGATAAGATCGACCGGAATCTCCACGGGCGCCGACTCGTCAGCCGCCGCGCCATCACCTTCGGTTGGCGGCGCCATGTAGCGATTCAAATCGATAGCGTCGGCGCTGAGTTTCACAATGAACCTGCCCGCGCTATCCATCGGCACCGTCATGGCACCCGTAAACGTCGTATCGTCAAGCTCAATGTTGACGCCCGTCATCCTGATGTTGTTTGCCCCGACATAGGCTTTTGCCTCGAGCTTCATGCTGCTCAGCGCGTTCGGGTCCGCCGTCTGGGGCGCCTCCACCTCGAACAGGTGCATCAGGCTGCGCGGTGAAAATGCGTCCACACGGATCTGTGCGACTGGTTCTATTTCGTCAGCGTAAGAGAAGGGTTCGACATCGGCAGTGATATCGAGGTCAAGTACGGAGATGGACACAGTGCCGACACTGACCATATTCTCGGCGCTGCGGATCTCGATGCTGTCTGTCGCGAAGCTCATGCGGGTCGGCGCATCAACAAGGCCTTCCGCCAGCCCCTTCACCGAAAAATCGTCCAGCGTGAACACGCCGGTGTCCTGGTCGAACGCGACGACAGTATCGACGTCGATATCACCCGAAATACCGCTGGGCTGTACGTCGAAATGTACGCTGCCATTGAGCGGCACAGGATTCGCGTCGCTCGAAACCCGTCCCATACCAATATTCACATTCGTCAGCTCATAGCGATCGCCTGTCTGCCGATTCGCGTAGGTGATCGATGAATTCCTGATATCGACGCCGGATATGTCCAGCGACCCGCCGGCACCGGCAGTCTCCTCGGTGGCATCACGATCGCCGCTTTCCAGCAAGTCGTCCCAGTTCGTGCGACCCTGGCTGTCAACCTCCAGATTCAGGCGCAGGCCGTCTATCTCCGCCGCACCTACTTCCGCCTGGCGGCGCAGCAACAACGGCAACAGGCGAACGCTCAGGCGTGCCTGGTCAAACTCCGCCATGGGCTCATCGCCGAAGCCCTGCGCATTGCCGAGCGTCGTATGCCCGACTGCGACCGCCAGCCATGGGAACAGCTGCACCGATATCTCACCATCGATGGTGAGCTCGCGACCGGTTGAATCGTGCACCGCAGCGGCGATTTCCTCACGAAAATCATTAGGCTCGAAGAAGAGCGTTAAAGCGATCGCAGCGACTGCGAATACCGCAACAATCGCGGCAAATATCCAGGCTAGGATTTTGGCAGGACGGCCCATTTGGACACCCTTTGGTTGTGGAACCGTAGAGTACCAAATCCAACAAAAAACGGGCCGCTATTGCGGCCCGTTGGTCAAATAAAATCCTGCTTTCTAGTCACAGATCGAGATATCACCGTTGAGCGTTGACACGCTTACCCGGGCGTTACCGTCGCCTTCCTCGAAATTAAGCTCCCAGCCCGGCGTGTACTTGCTGGTACGTTCAGCTTTAGGGCCGTAGCAGTTGCGGATATTGCCGTTGAAGGTGTCGACGTTGTAGCGACCGCTTACCCTCTTGTCGAACTTCAGGTCGATATCGCCGTTCACTGTTTCTGCGTCTATCTTGCCACCGCCGCGCAGATCGCCACGGAACACCAGGTCGCCGCTGACCGTCTCGAGGCTGGCGCGATCGAATGAACCCTCGTCGACAATCACGTCACCACTGACTGATGCCGCTTCAACAACTCCGGCAACGCGGAACAACGTGACGTTACCCGACACCGTGCTCGCGTCCGTCTCGGCGTCCTTTCTCTGGCCACTCACTTCGACGTCGCCACTGACCGACTCGGCGGATATATCGTTGCCGAACGCCTCAGTATTGATGTCTCCGCTCACCGTGTTCAGGCTCTGCTCACCCTGCACTTCGGTTACGTCAATATCAGCACTCACCGTGCCAACATCGATCGAGCTCGCCTGGGGCACCTGGATATGCAGGTCACTATCGATGCCACGACCACTGTTCCTTGGAACCTTGACCTTGATCGTTACCCTGTCGCCATCGCGCTCAACGATGAGCTCCTCGACGTTGCGACCGAGTTCACCGGTCACTTCCACCTCGTTACGAGACCAGCCGTTGATCGTGACCTCACCGGCAATATTGGATACGTGCACATGACCGTCGGCAGCCGCATCGACCGTCCGGTCAACGTCTTCGGCTACTACGGGCAGGGCTATCAGTGTGCCCAGCAAAATTGCAGTCAGTCTTTTCATCATCCTTCTCTCTTCATGCTCCAGCCGGCAATGCGCCGACTAAATATCGTTTCTCATCGCGACATTGCGCGTCAGGCCACCGACCCGACTCAACAAGGTTAATTCTTCCCGATAGGCCCGCAGCAGCATTTGCTGTAACAGGACATTCTCAGGCTCCTTTTCCAGCACCACGTTGATGTCCGCGATCGCGGTGTGAATCAGGTCGAGGTTTTCCTGGATGTTCGTGCGCGCTTCGGGGGACAGGCGCGTCAGCTCGGCATCCAGATCGGCACGCAGGCTGTTGCGTGCATCCTGGAAGCCCGGCCCGAGATTGTAGTTGGCGCCGAACGACGTCTGTTCGAACACAAGCTCGGGCTCGATCGACACGACAGGCGCGCTATCGTTCTTCACAGTAACGTAGGTGATCGCCGACGATGCGCCAACGAGCAACACCAGCGCTGCCGCCTGCGCGAACATGGGCGTCCATCGCGAGCGCCTCGGCTCTGCTATCGCCGTGGCGATGTCAGGCCAGAGATCGCGCTCCGGAGCGATCTCCGTTGCGAGTTGCCGTGCGGCCCGGTCCAGTTTGTCGTCAAATTCTTTAGTCATCCTGTAAATCCCTGATCTTCCAGTTGCTGCGTCAGAAGCCTCCTTGCCCTGTGCAGTTGTGCTTTGCTCGTACCGGCTGCGATCCCCAGCATCCGGGCGGCTTCCTCGTGGCTATAGCCATAGACTGCATTGAGGATGAAAACGTGTCGTGCTCGTTCGGGCAATCTGTCTACCGCCTCCGCCAGGTCCCGCAACTCGCCGGTATCACCGGTGGCTACGCGGGCCGTTTGCACATCCGAAACGGCCTGGATCCTGTCGTGTTCCCGTTTCGACTTGCGAATCCTTCCCAGAACAGCGTTAACGGCAATGCGGTGAAGCCAGGTTGCAAATGCACTGTCACCGCGGAACTTCTCCATCTTGTTCCAGGCCTGGATGAACGCCTCCTGCGTGCAGTCTTCAGCCTCACTGACGTTGCCCGTCATGCGCAGACACAATCCGTAAATCTTGTCCACGTGCAGTCGATAAAGGGCCTCAAATGCCCGCGCGTCTGATCGCTGTGCCTTGAGTATCCAGGCCCGTTCGTCTGCGGCTATGTCGGTGTCGGCGTTTACCATTACCTGACTATAGTCGCTGCTTGCTACGGTCAAAAGCGCTTCCAAATGGCTTTTCTCCCTTTATCTTGACCTTTGGATGCCTGTGGTGACCTTAGGGTTTGAATCTCACCCGTCCAAACGGTAAAAAAATCGCTTAAGCGACTGTCTTTTATTACTATTCTGTTATCATGCGATTGGCCTAAACGAACCTCGATAACAACATATGGCGCGTTTTCAAACTTGTCCGTACGATAATCACAGCGATTTATCCACGGCCAAGGTGCCCCTGACAGTTGCGGTTTTTTAGATGTCGGGCCATTCCATTCTTTATTTGGGCCGCGGTGAATTTGCCGCTGAATACCTGTCCGAACTCGAGACTTTGCCTTGCTGCACGATGTTGACGCGCAGCAATTCGCTGGCGTTGCCGCAAAATGCTTCCAGCACCGTCGACCTGGTGCTGCTCGAGGCGGGTCCGATGATTGCCCGGTCCGGAGAGACGCTCGGTGAACTGATCCAGTCACTTAGCCCGTATCCGGTCGTGGCGCTGACCCGGAAAGAACACGAGCATCGTGGCATCGCCGCCCTGCGCGCCGGTGCACAGGGCTATGTCTGTATTGACGACATCACGGTTGAAGGCCAGGACTCCATTTTCGACCGCGCCGTGCAACGCAGCCGCCTGCAGCGGCGCCTGTCCGATACTGATGCCTCGGCGCTATCGATCCTTCGCGATATTAATGACGGCGCGATCATTGTTGATGACGCCGGGCACGTACTGGATATCAACCCGGCCGCCCGGTCCATCCTCGGCCTCGGTCCGCGCACGCAACCGGACCCGACCTGGGAGCAGACGTTCTGCTGTATCGACGCCAACGGCGACAACTACCGCAACTCCCACGAGCTGCCGCTCATGCGCGCGCGAAGCGGTGAAAAATTTGCGGACCAGGTGGCGATCTATCGCACGCCCGAACAACCCGATGCCGTGCTTAGCATCAACGGCCAGGGACTTTTCGATGGTAATCGCGAACTCGTGGGCGGCGTCATCACGTTCCGCGACATTACCGAGATCACCAATCGCACATCCGAACTCGAAAAGCTCGCGCAGTTCGACGAACTGACGGGCCTCGCTAACCGCGGCCTCTTTACTGAGGCTTTGTCGCGTGCGATCGGCCGCAGCCAGCGCAAGGGTGCACCGCTGGCCGCACTGTCCATCGGTCTTGATCGCTTTAAATCAGTCAATGACACACTCGGCCACGACATCGGCGACACATTGCTTCGCCAGGTTGCCGAGCGATTGACGAGCAACCTGCGTATCGGTGATTTCACCGGGCGCTGGGGTGGCGACGAGTTCGTCGTTTGTCTCGAAGACTTCGGCGAGGCGGGCAATGCCGCTGCCGCTGCCCAGAAATTGTTGCTGGTGCTTTCGGAGAAGTACGAGATTGGCAGCAGCGAGGTGTACGCAACACCGAGTATCGGTATCGCACTGTATCCCGATGCGGGCGACACGGCTGCACGCATAATTAAAGCCGCCAACGTGGCGATGCTGGAAGCAAAGAAACACGGCGGCGGTCGCTTCCAGTACTACTCGAACGCACTGAACACCAAGCTCGCGCAGCGCGAGGAACTCGAGATCGGCTTGCGTCACGCACTGGTTCGAGATGAGTTCGTTCTTCATTATCAGCCGCGCATCGATCTTACATCGGGACGCCTCATCGGCCTCGAAGCGCTGCTGCGCTGGCAGCATCCGCGTTTCGGCCTGTTGGCGCCCGCGCGCTTCCTGCCGATCCTGGAAAGCAGCGGACTGATTCACTCCGCCGGCGAGTGGGTTATCGGGACCGCATGCCGCCAGCTCGCCGGGTGGCAACGTCAGTTTGAAATGCCCGACCTGTCGATCGTGATCAACCTTTCGCCGCAGCAGCTCGTGCATAAGCGTCTCGTGGATGTCATGAAGAAGACGCTGGCGGACACGATGCTCGATCCGGGTTGCATCGAACTGGAAATCGGAGACGGCAATGTTGTTGGCAAGCGCAGTACGGAGCTGGAAACACTGCAGGAGCTGCGCAAGCTCGGCTTGCGGCTGTCACTCGATCACTTCGGCACGGGTGACGTCTCGTTCGAATCTCTCGACAACGGCTTCATCGACAGCTGCGTTCTCGATCGCGATCTCGTGGCCGACATTGTTGAGAACAACAGTCACCAGCGCATCGTTCGTGCGGCCATAGCCATGGCGCAGGGACTGGATATCGAGGTGGCCGCCGAAGGTATCGAAACACTCACGCAGCTTGAGTTCCTGAAGAGCTGCAACTGCGACCTCGCCCAGGGCTTCCTGATCAGCCGTCCGATGCAACCAGAGAAGGTGTCTGCGGTACTGCGCAGCGAGATAGCCGGTACGTCGCTTCTCGCACGAGGCATGCCGTAGGAGCGGCTTCAGCCGCGAAATCGGGCCTGAAGGCCCTCCTACGGATCGACGTTCTTCCCGCAGTTCCAGCACGCCCCGTACTGCCCTTCGTTTTCCTCACCGCACTGACTGCAGGTCCACGCGGCCCCAAAAGGCTCAGAGTTGCCGGACTCAAGGAGCTGCGTCGCACGGTCGAAATCCAGGTCGTTAACGATCCATAGCTGCGGCCAGGTTTCAAAGACCGGCATCTCGCCCATGATACCGCCGAGATGCTGGTTACGAATTTCCGTCCTTATACCTTCCGCTGCCAGCAGGTTCTGGTAGTGGGTGATCGTCACAATCGTTTCGGCGGACGTGAGTTTTTTCATCAGGGACGCAGCGCCTCGAGGAACGGCTGTGGGTCGTCGCCACGCTCAAGCACCTCAACCAGCGCCGAACCAACGATGGCACCGGCCGCGTGTTTGCCGACGGCGGCCACATCTTTCGCCTCGCGAATGCCGAAACCTGCGCATACGGGAATGCTCGACATCCCCGACACTTTGTCGAGGTAGTCCATCAGGTCGGCCGGCAAGCCGGTTCCCCCGCCGGTGATACCGGTGATTGTTACCGCGTACACGAATCCTCGGGATGCCTCGCACAAGGTTTGCAGCCGTTGGTCCGGCGTGGCCGGCGTAACCAGCTGGATGAGTCCGAGCCCTTTTGCATCGAGTGCCTCGCGAAGGTCGGCTGACTCTTCAAATGGCAGGTCAGGCACGATGAAGCCGCACACACCAGCAGCCAGTGCGCGCTGCGCGAGTTCGTCGTAACCGAACGCGAGCAAGGGATTCAGGTACGACATCATAACGAGCGGCGCATCGATTCCGCCCTCGACTGAGTCGAGCTGGTCGAAGATCCATTTGAGGCTAACGCCTTTCTTCAGCGCCTCGAAACTCGAACGCTGGATGGTCATGCCGTCGGCCATTGGATCCGAGAACGGAATGCCGAGCTCGACGACATCCCCGACCGCGGCGATCGCCTGCAGCGTGGTGATGAAATCTGCCGGCTCCGGGTAGCCTGCCGTGATGAACGGCACCAGGGCCGTGCGGCCGGCATCATTTGCGGCGGTGAGCGCCGCGCCTATACGTTCATGCGCCTGCATGCGTGCGAGTCCTTGCGGGGTACTTGGTGAGTGTGGGCATGTCCTTGTCACCGCGGCCCGAGTTACCAATCAAGATACGCTTCCCGGGATTCTGTTTCGCGTACTCTTTTGCCGCCGCGTAGGCGTGTGATGTCTCAAGCGCAGTCAGAATACCCTCCGTAGCGCAGAGTTCTTCGAGTGCCTCGAGTGCTGCGTCGTCTTCCGCAGAAATGTACTTCACCCGGCCGGTCGCCTGCAGCAGCGCGTGTTCCGGACCGACGCCCGAGTAATCGAGGCCGGCGGAGATCGAGTGTGTTTCCTGCACCTGCCCGTCCTCGTCCTGCAAGATGATCGTATAGGTACCCTGCAACACGCCCGGTGTCCCGGTCGCGAGCGTCGCGGCATTCTGGCCCAGGCCGGGGCCGGTACCACCCGCCTCGACACCGATCAGCTCGATGTCGTCACCGAGCAAAGGATAGAACAGGCCGATCGCATTTGAGCCGCCGCCCACACAGGCGAACGCTACGTCCGGCAAGGCTCCCGCCTGGTCAAGCATCTGCTGGCGCGCCTCCTGTCCGATAACCGATTGCAGTTCGCGCACGAGATACGGGTACGGGTGGGCGCCGACAGCGGAGCCAATGAGATAATAAATGCCTGCCGGGTCGGTCACCCATTTTCGTAATGCCTCGTCGATGGCCGCTCTTAAGGTCTTGTCGCCCGACTCGACGGCCACCACTTCAGCGCCGAGCCTGTGCATGCGATCGACGTTTGGTGCCTGGCGCTCCATATCCACGGCACCCATATACACGGTGCATGGCAACCCTACGCGCGCGCACGCTGCAGCCGAGGCAACGCCGTGCTGTCCGGCGCCCGTCTCCGCGATGATGTGTTTGGCCCCAAGCCGTTTGGCAAGGATCGCCTGGCCGATCGCATTGTTGATCTTGTGTGCGCCAGTGTGAGCGAGGTCTTCGCGCTTGAGCCAGACTTCGGCACCCCAGATCTCGGAGAGGCGCGGTGCGAATGTCAGCGCCGTTGGGCGACCCACCCACTCGCGAAGCTCCCTGCGGAACTCGGCCTGGAATGTTGCCTCGTGCAGGTGCTCACGCACGCCGGCATCCAGCCGTTCAAACGCCGGTACGAGTGTTTCGGGTACATACCGCCCGCCGAACGGGCCGAAGCGGCCGCGATCGTCTGGCATCTCGCCCCTGATGGCTGCGTCGAGTAGCAACTTCGCTTCGTCGGCAGCAAACAATGTGCTCATAGATTGTTCCCCGCAGCTTTCGCTGCACTAATGAAATCCCTGATTAGTCCTGAATCCTTCCGGCCCGGTGCCGTTTCGACACCACTCGAGACGTCGACGCCAAATGGACGCGCCGCACTAATCGCTGCCGCGACGTTAGCAACTCCGAGCCCACCAGCGAGAATCATATTGCCGTGCGCCGCGACCTTTGCCGCCCCAGCCCAGTCAACCGCCTCGCCGCTGCCGCTGCGTGCGCCCTCATACAAATAGGTGTCCGGCACGCTTAAACTCACTCCAAAGGTGCCGGACACCCTATTTCCTTCGCGGTACACGGGCCAGCATTCGACACTGGCCGGCACATCGAGATCGGCAAAGTCTTCGGCGTCTGTCTGCAGCACGTCCGGTGTGAATGCCTGCAGTACTTCCTGCCATTCCTTGTTCGAAGGGTGCAGCATGACGGCCACTTTCTTGACGGTGCCCGCCACCTTACCTGTGATTGCGGCCGCATGTGCCGGGTCAATCCTGCGAACAGAATTCGCGAATACAAAGCCCAACGCATCGGCACCGGCATCAATGGCAACCTGCACGTGCTCCTCTGTACTGAGACCACAGATTTTCACGAACATACCGCCGCCCCCGCTTCGGTCATCTCGGCGACCAGTCGAGCAGGATCGTCGCTGCGCATGAGTGCCGTTCCAACCAGTGCCATCGAGTAACCCCACCCCGCGACCCGGGCCGCGTCTTCCGGCACATGCAGGCCGCTTTCGGCGACGCAGGTTGCCTGTGGCAGCAACGGCCCATAGTTCTGCAGCCTGTCGCCATCGACCTCGAGCGTCCGCAGGTTGCGTGTATTCACGCCGATCAGCAGCTGTCCCTGTCCGTCGAGATAGCGCGCCGAGCGTTCGAGATCCTCTTCGTCAAAAGACTCAAGCAGCACGAACATTCCATGCTCCCAGGCGCAGTCGAGCATTGCCCGCAGTTTTGCGTCATCCAGCATTGTCGTAATCAGCAGTACACCACTGGCGCCTGCCTTGCGTGCCTCCAGAACCTGCACTGGCTCGACCAGGAAATCCTTGCGCATTACCGGTGTTGTCGGCACGGCAGCGGCGACCTCCTCAAGGTGCGTCAATTCGCCGTCAAACCGGCTCGGCTCGGTGAGCACGGAGATGGCAGCGGCGCCACCGGCGGCATAGGCTTGCGCACGAGAAATAAGGTGTCCGGTACCTTTGGAGTAAGTATTAGGGTGTCCGGTACCGATATTGAGGGGGCCTTCGGCGGGTGAGCGCTGTTTGATCTCGGCGATAACGCCGAAGCGATCGAGGGAGAGTGGCACGACGGGTTTGTCGAAGTCGGCATCGGTGAACGACGGTGCGTTCGCGGCTCGCGCCGCGCTGCTTTT
>Ga0316188_10000709_pt1 | contig 14963 bp, 11 predicted proteins | sample Phiworburrow1_MG_FD_204933 | JGI IMG/M metagenome (GOLD analysis project Ga0316188, IMG submission 204933) | Coastal sediment microbial communities from Maine, United States - Phippsburg worm burrow 1 | ecosystem: Environmental > Aquatic > Marine > Coastal > Sediment | place: USA: Maine...
CCATCAACAAGTTGAAGCACTCCTCGAACATCGAGCACTTCTCCCCGCCCTTGGTCACATTCTCGATCTCAGTGACAAACACGGCAGGATCGGCACTCTGAGCAGCCTGCGCCGCGAGCACCATCACCATCAGACAGTCATAATCCTGCGCCGAGAAGATCGTCGGCGTACCAGGGAACGCCGCCTCGAACCGCGCCGGGAACGTCGCCTCGCCATTCGCCGGCGACGCCGACGGAGCCGTACCCTTGATCCCGTCAAGGAGCGCAACATTGCCACCGACCTGATCCGAACCGACCGTGTCCTTGAACCCGTCGGCCACATACACCTGACCCTCGAAACCCGCACCAGCGAGATCGAGCAGGAGCTGACCACCCTCCTCAAACGTGATCATCACCAGCGTGTCAGCGCCACTGGCCACAACCGCCTGAGCCTCAGTCGCAAACGAACCAGCCTTCGGATCGTACGACTCGGCAAGAACAACAACATCACTCAACTCAGCGGCGACAAGCTCACCGAAACCAACGCCGTACTCGTCATTACGCCACAACACCGCCACCGCCGTCGGCGCATCCCCAGCAACAACATCGGCAAGGGCAGGGCCCTGCAGATTATCCGAAGGAGCGGTACGGAAATAGTACGGGTCGTAATCACTCGAACTCAACGCCGCAGCAGTGTTCGACCCCGAACACATCGCGACCTGACTCGACTGCACCTTGTCAACAATCGACAGCGAAACACCCGAAGCCGCAGCCCCGATAATCCCGGCATAGTCACCCGTCAGATACTTATCCACCGTCGCCGAAGCGATATTCGGATCCGTCCCCGAATCACCGTAATCGACACTGACCAGCCCATCAGACACGGCATTGATCTCATCAACACCCATCTTGATCGGATTCTCGAGCGCCTCAATGATCGAAGCGAGCTGCCCCGTCTGAGGAAGGACCGTCCCGATCCTGATCGGAACCGGCGCAAACGCCACCCCACCCGTCGTCGTCGTCTCCTCAACCGTCGTCGTCGTCTCCTCAACCGTCGTCGTCGTCTCTTCGACCGATGTGGTCGTGGAGTCCCCGGCCGTTGTCGTCGTTGCAGCAACATCGTCGTCTCCGCCGGAATTCACGGCGATGACGATGACGATGATCACGGCAACGGCAGCAACAAGGATCCACGGAAGCCACTTCCGCAGGTTGTCGTTCATTGTTTTGCCTCCAAAGTGAGTCACCCTAGATAACCAGGAACCCCGGACGAGTGCCGGGGTGCACAGGAAGATAGGCAGGAAACCCCATATTGTGCAAGGGAAAGGTCAGATACGACACATGAGAGACAAGATACGAGACCTCGGATGCCGGACCCGAGGGGTGTCCACCGGCGGCCGATCCTCGCAAGCAGACAATCGGTGCCCGAGATCCACGAGTCCGGCATAATCCCCTCATGACCGATCGTTCTGAATCCCACGTTGGACGCAGTGGACGTCGCCTCACCGCGTCGGTCACCGACCTCGATGTCGTTCGCCAGCGGGCATTGCTCATCGGGTTGGTGCGCGACGGCGGCGGAGTCGCAGAAGGAGACCGGAGCCTCGGGGAACTCGAACTGCTCACCGACACGGCGGGCTCAGACCCGGTCGAAGCAGTACTCGTCCGACGCGGTCGGCCGGATCCAGCAACGTTCATCGGGAAGGGCAAGCTCTCCGAACTAGTCGCCGAGTCGCACATGCTCGATATCGACGTGGTCGTGTTCGACAACGAACTCTCGCCGGCTCAACAACGCAATCTCCAGCAGGCGTTCGAGTGCGATGTCGTCGACCGGGTCGCTCTGATCCTCGACATCTTCGCTCAACACGCTCACACCCACGAGGGTCGTCTCCAGGTGGAACTCGCCCAGCACCGCTACCGCCTTCCGCGTCTCCGAGGCAAGGGGGTCGAACTCTCCCGACTCGGCGCCGGGATCGGGACTCGGGGCCCGGGAGAAACCAAGCTCGAGACCGACCGACGTCGGATCCTTGATCGGGTCTCCAAGATCGAGCGGGAATTGAAGGAAGCGAGCCGGTCGCGAGATACGAGGGCGAAGTCTCGGAAACGCTCAGGCCTCCCCATGGCCGCCATCGTGGGCTACACGAACGCCGGGAAGTCGACGCTCTTCAACCGCCTTACGGATGCACACGTCCTCGTCGAAGACCGTCTCTTCGCGACGCTCGGATCCACGGTTCGCAGGCTCGACCTACCCGATGGGCACCGCGCCCTGATGTCGGACACGGTCGGCTTCGTCCGGAGACTCCCGCATGAACTTGTCGAAGCTTTCCGCTCAACACTCGACGAAGCCGCCGAGGCGGATCTGCTCGTTCACGTCGTCGATGCCGCCGATCCCGATCCGGACGGACAGATCGCAGCCGTTCGCGATGTACTCAACGAGATCGGGGCAGCAGAGATCCCGGAGATCATCGTGTTCAACAAGATCGACGTGACAGAGCCGGCCGTCGTTCAGAGACTTCTCACCGTCTACGAGGGGTCCGTCGCGGTATCCGCACTGACCGGTAGGCACACCGACAGCGTCACCGCGGCGATCGTCGATGGCCTCGAAGCCGTCACCACCACGGTGGATCTCCTGATCCCGTACGATCGTGGGGATCTCGTCGCGACGCTGCACGATGTCGGTGAAGTCCTCAACGAGCAACATGCCGAAGCGGGAACCGAGATCACGGTGCGTCTCCCCGGCCCAACGGCAGAGAGATTCGCCGACTTCAATCGCTTGCGATAGGGGACAAGCAGGCGGTCCCCTATCCCTGTTTGCCGTCGTCTACAGGATCTTCGCGGCGTATTCGGCGAGGGGGCTTCGCACCGTTCGATCTAGCGTGACGTGACCGAACAGTGAGTTCCCTTTGAACTTCTCGATCATGGCGGCCAACCCGCCGAACGGTGACACGTACGGATTGTCTACCTGGGTCAGATCGCCGCAGAACACGACTTTGGAATCGGCTCCCATCCGGGTCAGGATCACCTTGAGCGTCGGGAGCTCCAGATTCTGCGCCTCATCGACGATCACGAGTTCACCGGTGATCGATCGGCCACGGAGGTAGGTCACGGCGGCCATCTCGAGAACGTCACGGTCGAAGAGCTCCTCAACCGTGTCGCGAACCGAGCCTTCCGACCGCCCGAAGAGGGCATACAGGTTGTCGTACACGGCAGCCATCCACGGCTCGAGCTTCTCGCCGAGATCGCCGGGGAGATATCCGACCTCCTGCCGTCCCACCGCCACGAGCGGCCGATATACCGAGACCCTCCGGTAGCGACCAAGTTCGAGCACTTGCTCGAGTGCCGCGGCAAGAGCAAGGAACGTCTTCCCCGTTCCTGCCATGCCCATCACCGAAACAGCCGCGACGTCGGGGTCCATCAAGAGATCCAGGGCGAACGCCTGGCGCATGTTCTTCGACTCGATCCCGAAGGCGTGCCGAGTGCCGGGGACCCGCGTGATCACCGTTCGCGCACCGTCATCAACGACCCGCCCGAGACCGGACTGAGATCCGGGTCCGTGGAGGACAACGAATTGATTGACGACAAGATCTGAACTCTCGACGACGACCTTCCCGCTGCCGAAGAGTTCGTCGACGGTGTCGCCTGCAACGTCGATCTCCGCGACACCGCTGTACGACTCATCGACTTGCACCGTGTCACCTCGGTAGTCCTCGACCGGGACACCGAGCTGGGCTCCCTTGATGCGGAGCGCCGCGTCCTTCGTGACGAGCACCGCGGGCACTCCGCCGTCGACGAGATTGAGGCATGTTGCGAGGATGCGGTGATCCGCGGTGGATGGGTCGAGGATGTCGGGGAGGCGGTCCGACGTGATCCCGTTCAGCTCGATCCTGAGTGACCCTCCTCCCGGGAGATCAGTTGGCGCTGCCAGTCCACCGGATTCAGATGCGCCGAGGCTCTCCAGCAGCCGGATCGCCGAGCGTGCATTCGCCCCCACCTCGTCCATTCGAGACTTCTGCCGGTCGAGTTCCTCGACGACAACGAGCGGAAGCACCACATGGTGTTCGTCGAATCGGAGCGGGGCGTGGGGGTCGGCTAGGAGGACGCAGGTGTCGAGGACGTAGTTGTTGGACGTCAAAGGGCCTCGCTCTCGCGGCGTATGTGTTCCATGAAGCGTCGCCGAGCGATCCCAGGATTACAAGGACCCGCCGGAATGGTCCGGCCGGATGTCGTAGCCTGAGGCCGAACGAGAGGAGAGCACATGAAGGTCGCCGTCGTCGGAGCGGGCTCCTGGGGAACAACGGTCGCCTCGATGCTGGCTCCAAGAACCGACACCGTTCTTTGGGCACGTCGACCCGCGTTGGTCGAGCGGATCAACGAGGGCACAAACCCCGACTATCTCGCCGGCTTCGCGCTCCCGAGCGCGCTCGCGGCAACGACCGATATCGAGGCCGCGATCGCCGGTGCCGATGCGATCGTCATGAGCGTCCCGTCACATGGGTTCCGTTCCGTACTCGAACAGGCCTCCGAGACCATCGACTCGGAGACACCGATCCTCTCGCTCTCGAAGGGGATCGAGGAGTCATCGCTGATGCGCATGACCGAGGTCATCTCCGACGTGCTCCGTAACCACAACCATTCGCGCATCGGGGTCCTCACGGGACCCAACCTCGCCCGCGAGATCATGTCCGGTCAGCCGGCGGCCACGGTGATCGCCATGAAGGATCACCCCACAGCGGTCGACCTCCAGGCCGTATTCATTGGCCCCCTGTTCCGCGTCTACACGAACCCCGATGTGATCGGTGCAGAGAGTGCGGGAGCGCTCAAGAACGTCATGGCGATCGCTGCAGGAATGGCGGAGGGTCTTGGCTTCGGACTCAACACCGTCTCGATGCTGATGACACGCGCGCTCGTCGAGATGTCGAGACTCGGCGTCGCGATGGGAGGACGCCCTTCGACGTTCGCCGGCCTCGCGGGTATGGGCGACCTCATCGCCACGTGTATGTCGAGCGAGAGCCGAAATCACCGAGTCGGCCTCGGCCTCGGACAAGGCAAGATGATCAACGAGATCGTCTCGGAGATGAATATGGTGGCCGAGGGGGTCAAGTCAACGAGGGGAATCCTCGCCCTGGCCGACCGGTACGCCATCGAGATGCCGATCGCTGAGCAGGTCGGCCGCGTCCTCTACGAAGACGCCTCGGTCCCTGAAGCGATCGCAACGCTCATGGGAAGATCAGCGAAGCCTGAATGAGTAGCCGAGTAGACCAGGACTGATCTACTGATCTACTGATCTACTCCCCACCGGCCGCACGAACCTCGCCCGTTCCGCCTCAACGGCGTCCCGCACCGCGCACCCGAGGACGTGATCATTCACCAGACCCATTGCCTGCATAAACGCGTAGGCAGTCGTGGGTCCAACGAACGAGAACCCGCGTCTCTTCAGGTCCTTCGCGAGCGCTACCGACTCAGGAGTTGTTGCGTCCCAGGTCGGCGGCCGGGGCCCCGGCTCGAATGACCAGATGAGGGCGCCGAGCGACCCGAACTCATCGACGACCTCGAGGGAGCGCCGGGCGTTGTTGATCGTCGATCGGATCTTCCCCTGGTGTCGTACGATTCCGGCGTCGCCAAGCATTCTGGTGACATCGACTTCGCCATATCGAGCGACCTTCATGATGTCGAACTGATCAAAGGCGTCGCGAAATGCCGGTCGTTTGCGGAGAATCGTGATCCACGCGAGCCCCGACTGGAACCCCTCGAGGCTCAGCTTCTCGAACAGCCGATTGTCGTCATCGACGGGCCGACCCCACTCGTCGTCGTGATACGACAAGTAGTCGGAGGTCCCGTTGCCCCAACTACAGCGAGTTACCCCATCGACACCGACGTTGATGTTGTCCACGGAGACCGACGCTACTCGACGCTCGTCTCCTCATCCTTCCCAACGGCTCTGCGCTGGGCGGCGCGGCTATGGCGAAGCACGACCTCGATGAGTTCCTGGGCATAGTCCGGGTCCATACCGTTGGCCGCGCCGTCTTCGCGCACTTCGGCGATCAACTCCGCCTCGCGGTCCGGGGAACGCATGGACAGATCACGCTGGGCTTTGATCCGAGCGATGTCGACCGAACTCCTCAACCGCCTGCCGAGGAGACGCATCACCTGACGGTCGATGCGGTCGATCTCGTCGCGCAGCGACGGTATCCCAAGCGCGTCCATGAGTGTCGCGAAACCATCTGGATCGAGGTGGGAGCCATTCCCGGCGAGTGCGTTTGCCGGATCGGGATGCAACGGGACCATCAGCCCGTCAGCCCCAGCGCTGCGCGCTGCGAGTGCCAGTGGGCCGATGAAGTCCGGGTGACCGACGGCCGGCGACGGATCGACGATCACGGGGAGGTGGGACATACGCTGAACCGTCGGAATAGCAGTGATGTCGAGCGTCTCCGAAGTGCGGGGGTCGAATCCCCTGCTCCCCCGCTCACAGAGGATCACCGCGTCGTTGCCGGCGTTGAGCACGTATTCGGCGGCAAGGAGCCATTCATCGATGGTCGCCGCTGATGCCCGGTGGATGATCACCGGCCGGCCGGCATCCCCGGCGGCTCGGAGGAGCACGAAGTTCTGCATGTTGTCCGGGCCGATCTCGATCACGTCGACGTGGGCGGCGGCAAGTGCGACATGATCCGGTTCGAGCACTTCTGTGCTCACCGGGAGCCTGGTCTCGCTGCCCGCGTGCTCGAGCATCCAGAGCGAATCGGGACCGAGGCCGCGGTACGCATAGGGAGACGAACCGGCGAGGAAGGTCCCGGCGCGAAGGATCGAGCCGCCGCGATCCGCGACAATCCTCGCGGCCGCGAGGATCTGCTCTTCGCTCTCGACTGCGAGAGGGCCCGCTATCACCGGGTAGGAGCCGTCTCCGAACTTGACGGCGCGGATCGAGACGATCGTCGTCTCGATCCCCGGTCGCCGATGGCTCTTGAGAATGGGTTGCTCTGACATTGCTCCTCCGATCGGAGGGCTCCGGGAACCACAAGACCCGGAGCCGTGGCTCCGGGTCTCAGTGGGGGTGTGTTGGTGTGTGGTGCCGCTACCGCCGTATCACGTCGACCCGGGCCCATGGCCCGGCGAACTGATACGTAAATCGATAGCGTGCGGTCACGAACGGAAGCGTAACGGCTCATCGTCCGTCCGTAAAGCGCGTCACCGCTCGATCGGTTCCTACGAGTCGAGGGCAACAACCGCGGCACGAGCCAGGATCGGTGCTGCCGGCTCGAATTGAGCGAACCGATCATCCGACGTCTGACCGGCCGCGTACCGCGCGTAGATCTGCTCGATGATCACGGCGACGCGAAAGAGAGCGAGGCCCTCGTAGAACGGGAGGCGTTCAACGTCGAACCCGGTCGAGACTGCGTACCGGTGCGCTACCTCGCGTTTGCTCATCACCGGCGCGAGCGGAACGCTGTGGCCTGCCAGCACCGCGTACGTCGGTTCGGCGGGATCAGCCCAGTACGCCGCAAGCGTTCCAAGATCGACGAGAGGATCGCCCCGGGTCGCCATGTCCCAGTCAAAAACTGCCACGAGGGACCCCCGAGCATCGACCATCGTGTTGTCGAGTTTGTAGTCATTGTGGAGCAGGACCGCGCCCTGCGGACTCGGGATCGTCGACGCGAGAAGATCCGCTGCGCGATCCATATCGCCTACCTCACGCGTCCTGGCGGCTTCCCACCGACGCAGCCAACCGTCGACCTGTCTTGTGACGAAGCCCCCGGGTCTCCCGAGATCACCGAGGCCGGCGGCGTCCGGCTCGACCCGATGGAGAGCAGCAAGACCATCGACGACGTTCTCCGTGACCGATCGCTGCACCTCCTTGTCACCACCGATCTCGACGGGCCACTCGGATCGGACAACAAGGCCATCCCGTCGCTCCATCACGAAGAACGGCTTCCCCATCACCTCTGGATCGTCGCAGTAGTGGTACGCCCGAGGTGCCGGCGAATACTCCTTCCAGAGCCGCGAGAGGACCCGGTACTCGCGCTCCATATCGTGACTGCCCATCGCCACCGGACCGAGCGGCGCACGCCGCAGCACGAGCTCGGTGCGGTCGGTGCGGGCGAGGTAGGTGAGGTTGGCAGCACCGCCGGGGAACTGGAGGAATTCGATGGAGCCGGAGCCGATCAGATCACCAAGGTGTTCTCGTAGATACGCGGTGACACCTTCTTCATCGAATCGCTCGTCGGGGCGAATCGGGCCGGCGTCGTTCACGCCACAGCACCCCAGACGACGATAATCAGTACAACCGCGGCCACCAACGGCAGCAACACCTCGACGGCGTTTCTCACCCGGCCGACAAGTCGCCGCTCGGGATGCGTACCGAACTCCCGTGCGACGATCGCAGTCAGGCCTCCGACCACGAGGATCGACGCGACGATGAGCACCACATTGTCGATCACGTCCGAGACACCGAACTCACCGAGAACCAGCACGTCAATCGCAAGAGCAAGGAACACCCCGGCCAGATAGCCGTTCGTGGCGGTGAAGTAGCGCATCGCCTTGTCATGGTCGGAGCGAAGGCGCATCGCCCCGCCGATCAGCCATGCACCGAGCACTCCAACCGCGGCGAGGTAGATCCACCCGACCCACGGGACGAGCAGGAGTGATACGCCCACGGTCACGAAGCTGTAGACCATGATGTGATCGACCGTCATCTTCACGCCGACGACGCCGGGGAGCATCGGCACCCCGGCGGCCCGGTAGTCCTCGTCGTAGCGCATTGCCAAGGCCCAGAAGTGCGACGGGGTCCAGAAGAACACGATGGCGAAGAGGATCCACGCCGGCACCGCAAGTGATCCGGTCACTGCCGCCCAGCCGACCAGTGGGGGGACCGCGCCGGCGGCACCGCCAATGACGATGTTCTGCGTCGTCGATCGTTTGAGCAACATCGTGTAGACAAACACGTAGAAGAGGAGGCCGGCCGTCGACAGCGATGCGGCGAGGAGGTTCGTCGTGGCCAACAGCCACAAGAATCCAGCGATCCCGAGGACGATACCGAAGACCGTCGCGGCCTTCCTTCCAACCCGATCAGTCGGAATCGGACGACCCCGAGTTCGGCGCATCACCCGATCGATGTCCTCGTCCATCACCTGATTGATGACGTTGGCTCCGGCCGCCGACAGTGTCCCTCCGATGAGCGTGGTGAGGGCGAGCCACCATCCCGGCCATCCACGAGCCGCGAGGACCATCGCTGGAAGTGTGGTCGTGAGGAGCAGTTCGATGATGCGCGGTTTCGTGAGTTGCACGTAGGCGCGTACGATGCCCCCGACGCTCCGCCGCCGCGGATCCGTGATGCGGACCGAGTCGTTCACGCCGCACGCTCGACGGAACGATCTGCCGGTTGCTGCTCACCGAGTAATGAGGCGGAGAAGACCACGTACACGATCCAGATCGCATCGGCGATCGCGAGATGGATCACCTGACTCTCCAGCGGGGCGGCAAGCATCACGTTGACAAGACCGACGAAGAACTGGAAGAAGATGAGCCCCCCAACGACGGTTCCGAGTCGCTTCGTTCGGTCAGTTGCAGTCCCAATCAGACCCATGATGAGGTACGCAATACCGAAACCGACCGCGACGGCAATGATCGGATGGAAGATCCGGATCTGGAGCAGCCACGAAGCATCCCCGGAGAACTCCTCCGCCACACCGGAGAAGAAGCTGTCTGCCGGGTACAGCGAGTCGCTGAGGGCATTGAGCGCTCCAAATGCTCCGATGAAGAGGAGTCCGATGGCCCCAAGAGCGAGGCGACGGCGAGTCCCCGCGTCAGCGGGAGTCGAGGGACCCGGGTTGCCGGATGACCACCAGGCGGTGAGCGTCAACGCTCCGACGAGGAAGTACGTATTGATGAGGTGCAGCGGCACAACGATCATCCGACCGATCGACGCGTCCTGGTCGACCCAGCCGAAGATGACCAACGCGGCACCGAGAACGGACTCGAAGAGGAGCAGACCAAGCGATGCAGCGGCAGCATTCCGCACTCGATTGCCCTTCTCATACAACCGTACCGCGAACACGAACAGCGCGATCACACCGAGGATCGCCAGGGCGCTGCTGATCCGGTGACTGAACTCGATCACCGTCTCCACACCGGGATTCGACGGGAAGAGCCGATCGGTGCACCGTGGCCACGACTCCCCGCAGCCGGCTCCAGAACCCGTTGCCCGGACGATCGCACCACCGAGTACCACGACGACGGTGAAGACGAGCACCGACCACGCGAGTGCCCGATACCTGCTGCGGCCGCGGTTGGGGGTTTCCACTATGCACCGGAGCATACCGAGCGGCCGTCGCGCACCCCAAGGTGATTCCACGATCCGAACGGCGATGCGCGGGGTACGATTCCGACATGAAGAAACTCATTCTCGGATTCCTAATTCTCGCAGCGGCGGTCGGCCTCGGCGTTGTTGCATACCGCACGATGACGGTCGAAGTCCCGGTCGACGATCAGGCCTGACCTCACGCCGCAGGGCCTCAACGTTCGGGTCTTCGGTACCGGTCGCCCAGTGGCAGCCCTCCATGGCTTCACGCTGACCGGCGCACAGTTCGCACCCGTCGAGAGTCATCGCCTCCAGTGGCACGCCCCCGACCTCCCAGGCCACGGACGGACCCAGGTCGAACCGACCGATGTCCCGACCACGGTCTCAGCGCTCGGTCACTGGCTGCAGTCGTTCGACGATCCGCTACCACTGCTCGGCTACTCCCAGGGGGGACGCATGGCACTCCTCGTCGCTCTCGAGTACCCAGATCTGGTCGATCGATTGATCCTGGTCTCATCGTCCCCTGGATTGCGGGATGAAGCTGACCGAAAGGCTCGTCGCGGGAGCGACGAAGACCTCGCCCGACGAATCGAGACGATCGGCCTCGATGCTTTTCTCACTGAGTGGCTGGAGGGACCTGTCACCGGAACCTCCCATCTCGACGACGACGTGCGCCGCACCGATCGAACCGTCCGCAACGAGAACACGGCCGCCGGTCTCGCTTCCGCTCTTCGCGTTCTCGGTCAGGGCGCTCAACCCTTCGTCGGAGACCGTCTCAACGAACTCTCAGTGCCTGTGCTCACCATCTCGGGAGAACGAGACGAGAAGTATCAGCGTCTGGCACGCGCGATCGCGTCGTCGGTACGCGACGGTCGGCATGTGTCGATCCCCGACGCAGGACACAACGTGGTTCTCGACGCCCCAAACGAGCTCGCGGCACTGGTCGCGAACTTCTGCGAGATCGACAGCCCGTAGCTGGAAGGTGGCAGCTGGCAGCTGGCAGCTCCGCTACTCCGCTACTCCGCTACCCGATCCCAACAGGAATCCTGCGATCGCCTCGACATACACCTCGGGCCTCGACAGGATCGACTCGTGGCCGGCACCTTCGATCTCAACGATGCGCTCGGCACCGACGCGCGCTGCGAGATCACGCTGAGTTCGTGCGGGGACCACCTGATCCACGGTCGGGATGATCACCATCGTTGGTGTCTGGATCTCGCCGATCCATGATCGGGAATCAAACCGCCAGACGGCGTTGCCCGATTCGTAGAACAAAGAAGGATCACGGTTGAGAAGTGCAGCCCACATCCACCGCTCGTAGCTGGGATCGATGAGTCGATTCCGGCGCAGGAATCGATAGGTGAACTCGGCCGCTTCCTTCCTCGAGAAGCGGGCGAACGAACGTGCGAACCAGAACCCGACGAGCGCAGCGGGGCGGCGTCGGTCGATAGGGAAGGCGGCGGTCCCCGCGAGGATGAGCCGCCGGACACGTTCGGGATGGCGACGGGCGAGCACCTGCGCCGCCATCCCACCCATCGAGAATCCGAAGACGTCAACCTCGCCGTAGCCGAGCTCGTCGAGCACGCCTGCGATGTCCGTCGCGAGGTCTTCGATCTCGAATGATCCACGGATCCGATCCGACTTCCCGTGGTTCCGATGGTCGGGGATGATCACTCGGAACCGCTCGGCGAGGGTGGGGATGATCGAGAAGAAGTTCATCTCGCCGTCGAAGCTCCAGCCGTGGACGAGAACGAGGGGTGGCGCCTCCTCGGGTCCGGCCTCTCGCACGAAGATCTCGTGTTCATTGACGAATACCGAACGCCCCGGCACGTGAACGGGCCGCACCTGATCTCCGTTGTACGGTGGCTGCATGTCGGGTCCGAACAGGCGCCACGCCACCCACCCGAGTCCGAGGGCACCAAAGATCCACCTGATCGTTCTCATTGGCCTCAGGGTAGAAGCGTGCGCTACTGATCTACTCCCCCACGTTGCTCGATGCCGGAGGCGGTACATCGAGGTCCGTTTCCGCTACGTGGGCGGGGTAGCTGCCAGACCCATGGACGTCGATCGCAACCCGGCACGGCTACGCTCAACGGCCCATGGACTCTATTCGTCTTACGTCATACGCCCACGGCTCCGGCTGAGCGTGCAAGCTCGGATCTGACGAGTTGGCGCAGGTTCTGCGCCGTTTGCACGGAGCGGAGATCACCAGGCACCCGGATCTGCTCATCGGGATCGACGGGTCGGATGACGCCGGGGTCTACCGGATCTCGGAGGACCTGGCACTCGTCCAGACGGTCGATTTCTTCACTCCGATCGTCGACGATCCGGGGGATTGGGGTCGGATCGCCGCCGCAAACGCCCTCTCCGACGTCTACGCCATGGGAGGAACGCCTCTCACTGCCCTCCAGCTCCTTTCGTGGCCCCGAGACGTACTTCCATGGAGCGTGGCCGCCGATGTCATCGATGGCGCTGTCGAGGTACTGACAGAGGCGAACTGCACCCTCGTGGGTGGTCACTCGATCGACGACAGCGACCCGAAGTTCGGGTTCGCGATCACCGGGACGGTTCACCCCGACCGAATCATCACAAACGATGCTGCTCGCCACGGTGATCGGCTCGTGCTCACCAAGGCACTCGGCACCGGCGTGATCGCAACCGCGATCAAAGAGGAGGGAGCTCCCTCGTCATCGGCCAGCGTCGCGATCGCCTCCATGCGCCGATTGAATGCTGCGGCCTCGGCCGCCGCGGTCGCCGCAGGGATCAGGGCCGGGACCGACGTGACCGGGTTCGGACTCCTCGGCCATCTCGCCGAGATGCTTCAGGCGAGCAACGTGACCGCCACGATCGACGCCTCCACGGTACCGATCCTCCCCGGCGCCGCTGACATCGCCGCAAACGGCCATGTGCCCGGTGGCACGAAACGGAACTATCGGGCGGTGAAGGCCATCGTCGACTTCGGTGAGACACCGGCAGAACTCCGGACCATCCTCGTCGACGCCCAGACGAGCGGCGGTCTCCTACTCGCCGTGCCCGAGGCCGATCTCGATGACCTGGTCGCTGCCGTCGTCGCCGGCGGCGATCTCGCTGCAGTCATCGGCCGAATCGCCACCCCTGACGGCGATTCGCCGATCACGATCCGGTGATCGGTTCGACAGGTTGTCGGTTGATTCTGTCTGTTACGCTTGAGCCGAAGCCGATTCACAGGATCGGCTGCGCAGACCCCCTCTCCCCCCGTGGGGGTCTGCTCTATTGTGGGGGGTCCGAGAACCTTCCCCCGAAGCGATAGGCTCTTTCCGTCATGCGGTTGAGAATCCCCCGCCCGCTCGCAGTCACCGAGACGCTCCGTGACCTCGCCCGTCGTCGCCCCAACGAGGCCGAGGCGTATCTCGACGCACATCACGATGAGTGGGAAGAGCTCGCCGAAAACAGGCCGGAGAACGCGGCCGACATTCTCGAGGCACTAGAGGAGGAGGGCGCCGCCGATCTTCTCAAGGACCTCGACCTCGACGATGCCGCTGATGTTCTCGACGAGATGCGGCCGGAGGCGGCGGCCGATGTGCTCGAGACGATTCGGCCGTCCACTGCCGCGGCCCTGATCGAAATGATGGATCCCGACCAGGCAGCCGACGTGATCGGAGCGCTCGAGCCGGACGAGCGAACAGCCGTCCTCGCCGCCCTCGACTGGGAATCCGCCGCCGAGATCCACAGTCTGCTCGTGCACGCCGTCGACACCGCAGGCGGCATGATGACCACGGACTTCGCTGCTCTTCCCGGCGGACTGACAGCCGGAGAGGCCATCGAAACGCTTCGCCGCCTGCACGAGCAACTCGGATCGAGCCTCGCGTATGTCTACGGCGTCGACGACGACGGGATTCTCGAGGGGGTCGTCTCATTCAGAGAGTTGGTGTTCGCCCGGCCGGGCCAGGGACTCGAAGAGGTCATGATCACCGACCTCGTGTCCGTTACGACCGACACCGACCGAGAGGTCGTCTCCGAACTCATCCACCGCTTCCACCTCGTGGCACTCCCCGTCGTCGATGACGACGGGCGTCTGGTCGGTATCGTGAAGTTTGGTGAAGCCATCGAGGCCATCCAGGCTGAAGCCGGCGAAGACCTTGCGGTGATGTTTGGAGCGGGAGACGCCGAGTCAGTATTCACCCCGGTGATGCAATCGGTGCGAATGCGCCTCCCATGGAATGTCTTCAATCTCGTCGCGGGATTCATCACCGTGTTCGTGATTTCACTGTTTCAGGACACGCTCGCAACGTACGCGCTCCTCGCGGCATTCATGCCACTTGTGGCCGGCCTGTCGGGCAACAGCGGTGCCCAAGCGGTCGCCGTGACTATTCGGTCGATCGCTGTCGGCGATCTCCCCGCCGGTCGAGAGCGACGTGCGGTTCGCCGCGAACTCGGCATCGGTGTCGTACGCGGTGTCGTCGTCGCCACACTCGGTGCGTTCTTCGCTGCCGGCACAGTCTTGATACTCACGACCGGCACTGCCGAAGTGTCACCGGGTCAGATGGGACTGATCGTCTTCATCTCGATGATCATCGGATTCCTCACGGCAGCCCTTGCCGGCTCGTCAATACCACTCTTGCTCCGTCGGTTCGGGTTCGACCCGGCGATGGCTTCGAACATCTTCCTCACGATGATCACCGATTCCGTTGGCTTCGGGGTGTTCCTCGCAACCGCGACAC